>Ga0193755_1000250_pt1 | contig 15285 bp, 20 predicted proteins | sample H1a2metaG_FD_144921 | JGI IMG/M metagenome (GOLD analysis project Ga0193755, IMG submission 144921) | Soil microbial communities from a riparian zone of the East river system, Colorado, United States - H1a2 | ecosystem: Environmental > Terrestrial > Soil > Riparian zone | place: USA: East River...
GTCGTCCTGGACCGTGAACAGCAGCTGATCGGGGTTCACGATGGTGACCGCGCTGTGCGCTTCGATGTCGCGCGCGTACACGGGACCGGCCTTGTCGTGCTTGATGTGCAGGACCGCTTCGTCCACGTCCGGCGCGAGCACCAGCGTCAGCTGCTTCAGCCGCTGAATGATCTGGTGCACGTCCTCGACCACCCCGGGGATGGTCTGGTGCTCGTGTACGACGCCGTCCAGGCGGAACGCCCAGACGGCCGCACCCCGCAGCGACGAGAGCAGCATGCGACGCAACGAGTTGCCGAGCGTGTAGCCGTAGCCCCGCTCGAGCGGCTGGAGTCGGAACTCGGCGGCATTCGGGGTGTCCTCCCGCTTGGTCATTTCGACCAGGTGGGGGCGGACCAGCCCGCTCAAATCAAGAGTCGTCATCACTTGGAATAGAGCTCGACGATTAACTGTTCTTGTGCGGCGATCGGGATGGCGTCGCGGGTGGGCCGCTGCGTCATCCGACCGAGCACCTTGTCGGTATCGACCTGAATCCAGGACACAGGCTGCTGCCGGCCGAACTGCTCGAGCGCGTGCTTCACCAGCACGAGCTCGCGGCTCGCATCGGCGATCTTCACCTCGTCGCCCGGACCGACGCGGTACGACGGGACGTCCAGCGTACGGCCGTTCACCTGGACGTGGCGGTGTCGCACGAGCTGGCGCGCCTGCCGGCGTGACACGGCGAACCCCATGCGATAAACGAGATTGTCGAGCCGGCTCTCCAACGCTACCAGCAGCGCCTCACCCGTCACGCCCGGCTCCTTCAGCACGCGGTCGAAGATGTTGCGGAACTGGCGCTCCGAGAGCCCGTAGATCCGCTTGACCTTCTGTTTCTCGCGGAGCTGGCGTTGATACTCGGACGCCTTGCGCCGCCGCCCCGACGACTGACCATGCTGGCCCGGCGCGTAGGCGCGACGCTCCACCGCGCACTTCTCGGTGAGACAACGCGTCCCCTTGAGGAACAGCTTTGTCCCCTCGCGACGGCACAGCTTGCACGCGGGCCCGGTATAGCGCGCCATGACTCAGACCCGCCGCTTCTTGGGCGGCCGGCACCCATTGTGCGGGATCGGCGTCACGTCGCGGATCGAGCGGATCTGCAGGCCCGCCGTGGCGAGCGCCTGGATCGCGGACTCGCGCCCCGAGCCGGGGCCCTGCACCCGCACGTGCACGCGCCGCACGCCCAGGTTCATCGCTTCGCGGGCCGCCTGCTCGGCCGCGACGGTGGCCGCGAACGGGGTCGACTTCTTCGAGCCCTGGAATCCGGCCTTGCCCGAGGATCCCCAGGTGAGGGCGTTCCCCTGCATGTCCGTGATCGTGATGAGCGTGTTGTTGAACGTCGCTGTGATGTGGGCCATGCCTTCGGCCTCGACCACCTTCTTGGCGCGCTTCGCGCCCGCTGCCTTGGCTTGTGCCATTTACTTTTTCAGGAGGGGCTTCTTCTTGCCCGCAATCGCGCGCCGCGGCCCCTTCTTGGTGCGCGCGTTGGTGTGCGTGCGCTGGCCGCGCACCGGCAGTCCCTTGCGATGCCGCGCGCCGCGGTAGGTCCCGATGTCCATCAGCCGCTTGATGTTCATCGCGACCTCGGTGCGAAGCGCGCCCTCGACCTTGTAGTCCCGCTCGATCACCTGGCGCAGCCGCGCGACCTCCGCGTCACGCAGGTCGCGGACCCGCGCATCCGAATTGACGCCGGTTTCCGCGAGAATCTTCTTCGCGTTTCTCGGGCCGATGCCGTAGATGTACGGGAGGGCGTACAGAATTTTCTTGTCGCGTGGCAGGTCGACGCCCGCAATGCGTGCCATGTCGTCCTATCCCTGCCGCTGCTTGTGCTTGGGACTGCGCTTGCAGATGACGCGGATGACACCCCGCCGCTTGATCACCTTACAATGCTCGCAGATCGGTTTGACGCTGGTCCGAACCTTCAAACGGCACGCTCCGGAGAAAAAATTCTAATTGAGTCTTGAACTATAGACGGGCTCGTAAGTTCACGCAAGGGGCGGGATTACGGCTTACGGCGCACTCCGCAACTCGGTCAGCATCCACTCCTGGCCCGGCTTTCGAAACCCCAGAAAGATCGTCTCGCGGCGTTCGTCGCTGGTGCCGGCGACCACGTAGCGCCGGTCCAGTTCCGCGTACCCGCGCCCCGGCTCCACTTCCCGGACGGCGCTGACGCGCAAACCCCGCTCGGCCCCGGCGCGCAGGTGGCGGCGCAGGAGCTCGATGGCCTGCGCCCGGTCGACCGGCGCTGAGGGGTCCGCGCCGGGGATCTGGAGTACCACGCTAGAGCTTTGCCCCACAACCCCTTGCACGTCGTGCACCAGCCAGGCCTGGCGCACCCGCTCAGCCACCTCCGCGAGCGAGCCCTGGGCCACCCCCCTGCCCGATACGAACGGGCTGAGGACGAGCGCCACCGCTATCCGCCACCGCATCAGAGACTCTCCATCAACCGCTGGTACACCCCACGCGGGTCGGCGGCCCGCGTGATGGGACGCCCCACCACGAGGTGCGTCGCGCCGCGGCCCACCGCGTCCGCAACGGCGATCGTGCGGGCCTGATCGTCCGCCGCGTCGCCGGGCGCTCGCACGCCCGGCACGACGATCCACGGCTCGGGCCCGAGCGTTTCGCGCAGCAGCGTCACCTCGTGGCCCGACGCCACCACCCCGCGGAGCCCCGCCGCCATCGCCAACCGCCCGAGGCGCTCGGCCTCGAACCCCAGGTCCGGCACACCGCGTCCCACCACGCGCTCGAAGTCGCCGGCCTCGTGAGAGGTGAGGACCGTGACGCCGACGAGCGCCATCTCTCCCGCAGCCTGCGCGGCGGCGGCGAGCACCGCCGGTCCGCCCATCGTGTGGACGGTGGCCATCGCGACGCCTTGAGCCCGCGCCGCCTCGACGGCCCCGGCCACGACGCTGGGAATGTCGTGCCACTTGAGATCGAGGAACACACGCAGGCCGCGGGCGATGAACTCGCGCACCAGCGCCGGGCCTTCACGCACGTGCAGCACGGGACCGATCTTGGCCCAGCGCAGATCGGGCAGCCGCGCCGCGAGGTCCAGCGCCTCGCGCCCGCTCGGCAGGTCGAACGCGACGATGAGCTCAGCCACGCGCGAGCTCGCGCGTGACGCGCTCCGGGATGCGCGGATCGGCGAGTGCCGCGGTGCCGATCGCGACCAGCGACGCGCCTGCGGCGAGATACTCGCGCGCGTCGCGCGCCGTGCGGATCCCCCCTACCCCGATCACCGGGATGGCGACCGCCGCGCGGACCTTGCGCGTGGCCAGTACGCCGATCGCGAGCAGCGCCGGACCGCTGACGCCTCCCGGCCCGTTCCCGAGTCGCCCGTCGAGCATCCCGGGAATCGTATTCACGAGTGTGATGGCGTCCGCCCCTTCCTGTTCTGCCACCCGCGCCATTCCCGCGACGTCGGGGAGCACGGGGGAAAGCTTCACCGCCATGGGGCGGGTGGAGACCGCGCGGCAGCGGCGCACCAGCTCGCGCAGACCCTCGGGTGTCGCGCCGAACTCGAGCCCGCCGGCGCTGGTGTTCGGGCACGACGCGTTGATCTCGAACGCGGTGATCACCGCGAGATCGGTGAGTCCCGCGATCACCCGCGCGTAGTCTTCCACGGTCGCGCCGGCCACGTTCACCACAACGCGCGCGCGGCGCAGGTTGGCCGCCAGCCACGGGAGCTCGTGCGCCCGCACGGCGTCCAGTCCGGGATTCGCGAGGCCGACCGCGTTGAGCATACCGCCGGCGAATTCGGCGACGCGTGGCGCCGGGTGTCCGCGCCGCGGTTCCGGGGTGACCGCTTTGGTGACGATCCCGCCCAAGGCTTCGAGGTCGATCACGCCGGACACCTCGCGCCCGAAGCCGGCGGTGCCGGAAGCCAGGAGGACGGGATTTTGGAACGACGCGCCGAACAGCTGGATCGGGGAGTGGGGAGGCGTCACCGGCCCCTCGCCGGCGCGGCGATCGTGAGCTTGCGCTCGAACTCGAGCAGGTAGGCAACGATGCCGTCGGCGATCGCGCTCGCGATCTTGTGCTGGCCGAGGCTCGAGGCGAGGAACGCGCCGTCGGTGCGATTCGTGGCGAACCCGGTCTCGACGAGAATGGCGGGTCGCCGGGCGGTCGTGAGCACCATGAAGGCCGCCTGCTGCACGCCGCGATCGCCGCCGGGGTGGATCCGGGCCGCGGAGTCCTGGACCAGCTGGGCGAGCTGCGCCGACTCCCGCAGGTATTCGTTCAACTGCAGATCTCGCAGGATGAACCCCAGGGGACCCGTCGCCGCAGTCGACGTTCCCGTCTCGAAGCGGATCGCCTCGTTTTCCATCTGCGCCACGCGCTGCTGGTCTTCGGTCTTCGCGTCCGAGAGAAAGTAGGTCTCCACCCCGCTCACCCGATCGGCGCGTCGCCCCTCGGGCATCGCGTTCACATGGATGCTCACGAACAAATCGCAGTCCGCCTTGCAAAACGCTCCGCGATCCGTCAGGTCGATGAGGGTGTCGGTGGAGCGCGTGAGCGACGCGCCGATGCCTCGGCGCACCAGCTCTGCCCGCAGCAGCCGCCCGACGGCCAGTGTGATGTCCTTCTCCACCAGGCGGCCGGGGAAATAGCGCCCGGGGTTTCCGGGGTCGACCCCGCCGTGACCGGGATCGATCACGACCGCATGGCGCAGGCGCAGCCCGGTCATCGGGTTGGGCGTGGCGGGGCCGGGGGCAAGGGGAGGGGTTGGAGCGAGCGCAGGAGGGGACGGGGGGGCCGATGCGGCTCCGGGTGGCGCGGCCGCTGCGACTGGGCTCGCGACGGGTAGCTCCACCAGTCGCCCCGCGTCTCCTCCCGAGGCTGCCTCCCAGCGGTAACGGCCGCCCAGCGCGCGCGGCACGCAGTCGGCCAGCCAGTGGAGCGGCAGAAACACGGTGTCGCGCGCCACGTACGGCTCGCCCACGAGGCCGTACACCACACCGCCGGCGCGCACGAACGGCGCCCCCAGCTGGAACACGAACACGACACCGGAGAGACCGACCGTCACCCGCGATCCATCGAGGGCCAGCGTGAGTCCGAGCGGTGGTCCGAGTCGGGGAGCCGCGACGGCAGCGGTGCCCCGCTCCGTGGCCACCGGCACACTCGTCTCTCCGCGGGCCGTCGCGATCACCACGACCTGCGGCGGGGGCGGCGGAGGGGCGGTCACGAGCACGAGCCACAGCAGCGCGCTCACGTTCGTTTCCCCTTGACGCCGCGCGCGAGCTCCCGCTCCGCCACGCGCCGTTTCAACTCTTCGCGCTTGTCGTGCTGTTTCTTCGCCTGGGCGAGCGCGATCGCCACCTTGGCGATGCCGTCCTTGAAGTACAGCTCGAGCGGCACGATGGTGAGTCCTTTGCGACTCGTGCCGCCGATCAGCTTGCGGATCTCTTGCGTGTGAAGCAGCAGCTTGCGGGAACGCGCGGGCGGCGGGTTGTTGTAGCTGCCCGGCAGATAGGCCGAGATGGAGAGCCCCTCGAGCCACACTTCGCCGTTGCGCACGTGCGCGTAGGCCTCGCCCAAACTCGCCTTCCCCGCGCGCAACGATTTGACTTCCGTACCCGTGAGCACGAGGCCGGCCTCCCACGTCTCCAGGAGATGGTAGTCATGTCGCGCCCGCGGGTTGCGGGCGATGGAGACTTTGTCCACCGGGCCAGCGCAAGATAGAAACCGACTTCAGAGCGGTCAAGCCAAGAGTTGACTTGAGGTTATACCGCGGCTTACATTCGCCGTTCCGTTCCCTCGCCGAAGTGGTGGAACTGGTAGACGCGCTGGCTTCAGGAGCCAGTGGGCGCAAGCCCGTGGGGGTTCGAGTCCCCCCTTCGGCACTCCTAGTATCTCGGTAGCGTCGGATCCACGTTCACCGCCCACGCGTCGATCCCGCCTCGCAGACTCCGCACTTTCGAGAAGCCCGCGGCCTTCAGGATCTCGAGCGCTTTGAGCGAGCGCGCTCCATGGTGGCAGTGCGTCACGATCTCGCGGTGACCATCCAGCTCTCCCAGCCGATCCGGCAGCTCCCCCAACGGTATGAGCACCGCACCGTCGATGTGCGCGATCTCGTGCTCGTGCGGCTCCCTTACGTCGACGACCAGCAAGTCGGGGTGGCGCTGCCACTCGTCCCGGAGCTCTTGCGCGGTGATCTCCACCCCGTCGTATGACGGCTCGGCGCCGATGCCGCAGAACGCCTGGTAGTCGATCAACTCCGTCACGGTCGGATGCGTGCCGCAGACTGGGCAATCAGGATCCTTCTCCAGCTTGAGCTCCCGGAACTGCAGCTTCAGCGCGTCGAACAGGACCAGGCGTCCGATGAGGGGCTGACCCACTCCCAGGATGAGCTTGATCGTCTCCATCGCCTGGATCGAGCCGATGATGCCCGGGAGGACGCCGAGCACGCCGCCTTCGGCACACGAGGGGACGAGTCCCGGTGGCGGCGGCTCCGAGTAGAGACAGCGGTAGCAGGGCCCCCGTGTGGCGTGGAATACCGACGCCTGGCCCTCGAATCGGAAGATCGAGCCGTACACGTTCGGCTTGTCGAGCAGCACGCACGCATCGTTCACGAGGTAGCGGGTCGGGAAGTTGTCCGTTCCGTCCGCCACGATGTCGAACTCGCGGATGATGTCGAGTGCGTTCTCGGAGGTGAGGCGGGTTTCGAACGGCTCCACCCGCACGTTCGGGTTCAGGTCCTTGATCCGGGCCGTGGCGGACGCGAGCTTGGACACGCCGACGGTGGATGTGCCGTGCAGGATCTGGCGCTGCAGGTTGGTCTTGTCGACCACGTCGAAATCCACGAGGCCGAGCGTGCCGACCCCCGCAGCGGCGAGGTAGAGTGCGGCGGGCGACCCGAGCCCGCCGGCCCCGATCAACAGCACGCGTGCCGCCTTGAGCTTCTGCTGCCCCTCCACGCCCACATCGGGAAGGATGAGGTGGCGCGAGTAGCGCAGGATCTCTTCGTGCGACAGCTTGGGCAGCGCTTCCGCCACCGCCGTACCCCCGGCAATGCTCGGGATAATGGAGACCGTGTCGCCCGGCTTCACCGGCGTCTCGCGCTGGGCGAGCTGCCGGATGTCCCGGTCGTTCACGTAGACGTTCACAAAGCTGCGCAACCGGCCGTCGGTGGCAAAGAGGTGCGCCTTCAGGGCGGCGTGCTCGCCGGTCAGCCGGTCGAGCAGCTCCCCCACACTCCCTCCCTCCAGCTCGACAGCATCCCGCCCGCCCACGAACGGGCGAAGCGGCGTCGGGATCAGAACCGTCACTGCCATACGACCTTCCGTTCCTCGCTGGTGATGAGCTCCTCGTCGAACGTGCCGCGGTCTTCCGCGAGTACCCAGCTCTTCAACTCGCCCGCCCGGCCACGCCCTACGCCGACGATCACATACGACAGCCACGGCCACGCGTGCTCCCGGTCGAACGCGGACGGCGCGGGTGGGTGGTCGGGGTGCGAATGGTACACGCCGATCACCTCGAGTCCGTCGCGCTCCAGCTTCTCCTGCGCGCGCCGGAACGAGTCCGGATCGATGAGGTAGCGGTTGCGGGCCGAATCGGTTCGCTGGTTCACGAGCGGCACGAGCTGGACGGCGACCTTGCGATCACCCTCGAGCGCTCCGCCGATCAACCCGCACGCCTCGGCGGGATAATCCGCCTCACCGTGACGGCCGATCGCGGCGACATGTCGCGGGTCCAGTACGAGCGTCATATGGTGTCGCCCGCCAGTCGACGATACTCGCTCAGGTATCGCTGTCCCGAGTCGGGGGCGATCACGACGACGACTGCGTCGGACCCTCGGACCGGTGGACGGTCGGACAACACGCGCCCCGCCGCCACCAGCGCCGCGCCGGACGACCAACCCACGAACAATCCCGCCTGCTTCGCCAATCGCCGCACCGCGTCCTCCGCATCCTCCGTGGCCACGAACTCCGTCCGGTTCGGCAGCGTCGGATCGTAAATCCCGGGCACGATCGCGGTCGCGAGGTGCTTCAACCCCTCCAGGCCGTGGAACGGCCCATCGGGTTGCACCGCGACGAGCTCGATGCCAGGGTTCAACTCCTTTAAACGCCGGCCGGTTCCCATCAGCGTCCCGGTGGTACCGAGCCCCGCGACCAGGTGCGTGATGCGCCCGGCGGTCTGGCGCCAGATTTCCTCCCCGGTCGTGAGGTAGTGAGCCCGCGCGTTTGCCGGGTGGTTGTACTGATCGGCATACCAGTATTGGTCGGGCCGCGCCGTCGCGAGCTCGCGGGCGGCCCGGATCGCGCCATCGGAGCCGTCGAGCGGATCGGTGAAGATCACCTCCGCGCCGTACGTCTCGAGCAGGGCTTTACGCTCCACGCTCGCGTTCGCCGGGACGCACACCGTGACCCCGATCCCGGCCGCCGCGCCGAGCATCGCGTAGGCGATGGCGGTGTTACCGCTCGACGCATCGAGCAGCCGCTTGGCCGGCAGCTCACCGCGCGCGACCCCGTCCCGCAAGATGTAGAGCGCCGCCCGGTCCTTCACCGACCCACCGGGGTTGAGCCACTCGGCCTTGAGAAAAACGGGCGGCAATGGGCGGCCAAGGGCGGCAGAGGGCGGCAGAGGTATCAGGGGCGTGTTGCCGACCAGCGCCCAGAGCGCGGGCTCAGCGGGCGCGACCTCTACCGCCTTCTGCCGCCATTTGCCGCTTTCTGCCGCCGTTTTCACTCCGCTCCCTTCGCGATCGGCGCTCCGACCAGGTTGCCCCACTCCGTCCACGAGCCGTCGTAGTTCCGCACCTTTTTCACGCCCAGCAGATATTTGAGCGCGAACCAGGTGTGGCTCGACCGTTCGCCGATGCGGCAGTACGCGATGACTTCGTCCTTGCCGTCGATCACCTTGGCACCCTTGTACAGCTGCACCAGCTCCTCGAACGGCTTGAACGTGCCGTCGGTCGCGACCGCCTTGCTCCACGGGACGTTCCTGGCGCCGGGGATGTGACCGGCGCGTTGCGCCGTCTCCGTCATGCCGGGCGGCGCGATGATCTCGCCCACGAACTCAGGCGTAGATCGCACATCGACGAGCTTGGTCTTCTTGGCTTTCAGCGCCTTCTCGACCTCGGGCCGCTTGGCCCGGATCGCGGCGTTCTGCTTCTTGGGCACCGGGTAGGTCGTCGCGCGGACGGCGGAGCGCTCGGTGACGAGCGGCCGCCCCTCGGCCACCCACTTCGCGCGACCGCCGTTCATCAGCTTCGCGTTGGTGTGCCCGTACAGCTGGAGCAGCCAGAAGGCGAACGCGGCGAACCAGTTGTTGTTGTCGCCGTACAGCACGACCGTGGTCTTGGGTGTGGCACCGGCGTCCGACAGGAGCTTCGCGAACGCTTTCTTGTCCGGAATGTCGCGCCGCACCGGATCGTTCAGCTGCGACTGCCAGTTCCACCCAACGGCGCCGGCGATGTGCCCGGAGTCGTACGCCGTCGTGTCCACGTCCACTTCGATCAGGCGGATGCCCGGATCGGTGAGGTGCCCCGCCACCCACTCGGTGGAAACGAGGACCTCGGGATGCGCGTACGCCACGCTTGCCTCCAATCAGGTTAAACCCGACAGCGTCAGTCGGGTTTCAGGTCAAAAAAAACAATTGGGATGGCGGGACTAGTTCCCGGCCAGCGCCCCGGCGATGTGGTACAGCTCGGGCTCATCGTGCGTGAGGTCCGCGAGCGAGATGCCGGCCAACAGATCGTTGATCCGTTGCTCCAGCATTCGCCAGACGGGCCGGATGCTGCACGCAGCCTCCGGACTACATCGCTGGGGATCGACGGGATGGAGATCGCAGTTGACTTCGAAGGTGACGTGCTCCGAGGCTTCGATCACGTCCTTGACGGTAATGACGTGGGGCTCACGGGCGAGGTGGTAGCCGCCTTTGGCCCCACGCACCGAGTCCACCAGGCCGGCGCGCCGCAACCGCAGGAGAATCTGCTCGACGTAGTCGTGGGGCAGCCGTTCCTGCTCGGCGAGCTCGCGCGCCGCGACCGGCCCCTGCCCCGCGCGCTTCGCGAGGTTCACGGAGACGATCAGCCCGTATTCGGCCCAGGTGGTGACGCGCATGGGGTGAATATGCGAGAGGGAGTCCCGGGATTCAATGGGAGCGCGGGGAACCGCCAATCCTCGGGCTCAAGCTCACCCCCACCTGCACCCCGAACACGTTCTGCCCCGAGTTGCGCTGCAGCCACAGCAGGCGTCCGTTGACGTTCCACATGACCCGGCCGCTGTAGAAGTCGGCACCGATGCCGCCGTGAGCCCCCTGGGCCATACCGCGGTCGGGCCCCTGCGCGTAGAACCCCGCCAGCAGCAGGCCGATCTCACCGTACACCCGGCCCCACGCTGGCCGGACCGATGCCTCATAGCCGGGGGCGAACAGGATGGCGTTCGGCCGGCAGCCCGGCGCGCAGCTGCCGGCGGTGACCTCCAGCGGCGCATAGTCGATTTGAAGGCCCAGGCTCCCAGCCTTCTTCGTCTCGCGACGGAACCGGACACCGGCGAAGGGGCTGCGGCCGCGCAACGGCCCGGAAATCGGAATGAACGCGCTCACGACCGGGCCCAGCGTGCCCGCGAGCAGCGCTCCTTTGTGAAGACTCCCCAGGGCGACGGATGCGTTGGCGACCGCCTCGAGAGCCTGGATGTCGCTCCCGGGGACCTGGAGGAACCGACCCTCCAGCGTGGCGACCGCCGCGCTGCCGACGTTGAGCCGCACGCCGAGGCCGAATGCGAGCGCGAGTTGGCTGCTGGTAGAGACGGTGTCGCCGCACAAGAGCAGACACCCCGGGCGTGCCTCGCTCACCCGCGCCAGGCCGAGCGTGGTTCCTGCAAAAGGAGCGACGACGCCGCGCGCGCCGACAGGGTAATAGTAGGAGTCGAGCCCGAACAAGGTGAGGCGCCGCACTCGGCCGTCGGTCGAAAGGTCATTGTAGCGCGCGATCGTGATCCCGCTCTCGGCGTCGTCTCCGGTGATGAGGGCCGCCGAACCGCCGAACGACGAGAAGGAGTGGCTCGAGCCGGAGAGATCCTCCAGGCCCAGCGACGAATAGGTCGGCCCGAGGCGAATGCGTCGCTGCGCGTGCGCGGACGAGACACCGGCAAGCCACAGTGCCGCGGCGGCGAACAAGCAGGTCGTGCGCATGTGAAACGGATAACGACCGCGGGGGGTCGGATTCCGTGACTCGAATCACGACCCCCCGTGTGACGCGGGTTACTTGACGAGCAATCCCACGATGAGACCGGCGACGTTCATCCGGACGAGCCACGCCCAGAACGTCGCCTTGAGCAACGGGCGCACTCTGTCATACCACACGCCGCTGCCGATGGTGGACAACGCGATGGTGCACAACCAGAGGAGTGTCGCGAACTCCATCCCCGCCAGGGGCCCGCCGCCCTGCACCCACAGCCCGCCCTTGAGCCGTTGATAGGAGCACGCGAGCAGCAAACCGAAGACCAGCGCCAACGCTGCTGCTTTGATCATCGCAGGGCCCATGAACGTCTTCACCTGTTCCGGCGACATCGGTGTCCTCAACTCGTCCATGCCCCTGGTGAAGACTTTGCCCCACATCAGCCAGTCGGTCAGGTAGGCTCCCACGCCTGCGATCAGCCCCGCGACGATCCAGCTCATACGTGCGCCTCCGTGAAAGAGTCCGCTATTTGCGCTCTCCGGGCACGCCCAACTCGGTCATCGCCAGTAGATCGAGCACGGCTTCGAGATCCTTCCCTTTCAGCACGCCCTTCTCCATCACGAGCTGGCGCACCGTGACGTTCTTCGCCACCGCTTCTTTGGCGAGTTTCGCCGCCTCGGCGTATCCGATCCTGGGGGCGAGCGCGGTGACCAGTGCGGGGCTGCGCTCGAGCCAGTGCTCGCACTGTGCGCGGTCGGCTTCGATGCCCTCGACGCACCGCTCCGCGAACACGCGGGAGGCGTTCGTGACAATCCGCATGGTGAACAACAGATTGTGAGCGATCACGGGCATCATGACATTGAGCTCGAGCTGTCCCGCCTCCGCCGCCGCCGCGACCGTGAGGTCGTTCCCCAGCGCCTGGTAGCACACCATGTTCACCATCTCGGCGATCGACGGGTTCACCTTCCCCGGCATGATGCTCGAGCCCGGCTGGACCGGGGGTAGCACGATTTCCGCGAGCCCGGTCCGCGGGCCCGAGGCGAGCAGCCGAAGATCGCTGGCGATCTTGCCGAGGTCCATCGCGTAGGTGCGCAACGCCCCCGAGAACGCCGCCGCGTCCCCCATGGACTGCATGAGCTGGACGCGGTCCTTCCCCTCCCGCAGCTCGATGCCGGTGATGGTCCGCAGTTGTTTGACCATCAGGGCCGGGTACGCGGGCTCGGCGTTGAGGCCCGTGCCGACCGCGGTGCCCCCGATGCCGAGGTCGCGCAGCGCATCGGCTGCCTGGGCGACCCGGTCCGCGCTCCGCTCGATCGTATGGCCGTAGGCGGCGAACTCCTGGCCGAGCCGAATCGGCGTAGCGTCCTGCAGGTGAGTGCGCCCCGACTTGAGGATCTGGTCGAACGCCTTGCCCTTCGTGAGGAACGCCCGCGCCAACCGGCCCATGGCCTCGAGTAGCGCGGGCAGCTCCGACAGGGCCGCCAGCCGGATGGCGGTGGGGATCACGTCGTTGGTGGACTGCGCCATGTTGACGTGATCGTTCGGGTGCACCGGCTTGTACTCACCACGCTTGCCGCCCAGGATCTCGTTCGCGCGGTTGGCGAGGACCTCGTTACAGTTCATGTTGTGCGACGTTCCCGCGCCCGCCTGGTAGGGATCCACGACGAAATGATCGCGGTGCTCGCCGGCCAGGATCTCGTCCGCCGCCCGCACGATCGCGTCGGCGAGCTTCGGGTCGAGACGCCCGGTCTGCTTGTGGGTGAGGGCGGCCGCCTGCTTGATCCAGACCACGGCGTTCACGAACGGCGCGAGAGGGAGGAGCTGGGAGATGGGGAAATTCTGGCGGGCCCGCTCGGTCTGGATCCCGTAGAGCGCGTCGGCGGGAACGGGCAGCTCGCCCAGGGAATCACGCTCGATGCGGGTCGCGCTCATCGCCTCCGTCCGTTCGGTCACCGTGCCGTCGGTCTCGAACCAGGAATCGCCCATGGATACCCAGGATCTGCTGCAGCACCTGCCCGACCAGGCCCGGTTCTCGGGCACCAAGATGACCAAGGTGGACTGCTTCCGCTCGGACCGGCTGCTGGTCGGCCTTAATTGCTTCGAGCCGGGACAGGCGCAGCAGGTGCACACGCACGCGGGGGCCGACAAATTCTATTTGGTTGTGTCGGGAAAGGCGAGGTTCATCCTGGGTGACAGTATCCGCGACGCGGGGCCGGGCGACCTGATCCTCGCGCCAGAGGGTGTCCCTCACGGAGTCGAGACGGCGCTGGAGCGGACCGTCATGCTCGTGGCGATCGCGCCGGCACCGCGGGGGTAACTCTCATCACTTCGTCGGCTCGACCCTCAAGCTGTCGTTGAAGCGATTGAAGTACTCGGTCATCCCGATCACCAGGGTGATCTCCACGATCTGCCCCTCGTCCCAGGACGCGCGCAGCTTCCCGTAGAGCTCGTCGGTTACGTCGTGCCCCGATCGGTGCACCACGTTTGCGTACTCGAGAGCGGCCTGCCACGCGGGCTCGAGCTGCTCGAGCGGCGTTCTTCCTCCCCGGTCCTGGACGGCCTCGACCAGCTCCGCACTCGCGCCCTTCTGTCTTGCCAAGACAGTGTGGGAATTGAGTCAGTAGCGACAGCCGTTCAAGTGCGAGATGCGCACCCACAGGAGCTCTTTCAGAAGCGAGGGCACCGTGCCCTCGCTCATCACGGTGCGGAAGTGCGCGATCATGGTCCGCAGGTGGTTGGGCCGGAGCGCCACCGTGCGGAACATGTTGGGGATGTTGCCCCGCTCCTTCAGGTACGTCTCAAGAATGGGCCGCACCTCGGGAGCGGCCTGGTCCGGCGTCAGCGGCCTGATCCTTGGTGTCGTCATTTCCCTACTCCCGATCGCTTTCCCCAGCCGATCTTGAACAGCTGCACGGCGGCGTGGTAGCCCACGGATCGCACCAGGGCGAACACTCCGAGCACGGTGAGCAGGATCGCTGTGTAGAAACGCCACCACAGCAGCATGGTCACCTGGCGGGCGCCGAAGTCTCCGGCGAAGCCGTTCAGGAAGGCCACCTCGAGGCCGCCGCCCCCCGAGGGCAGCGGCACGACCAGAGGCGCATGAAGCAGCGCGAGCGCGCCGAAGAACATCTCGTGGAACGGCGGCTGTTCCTTCAGGCCCCAGGCCAGCGCCGGCAGGATGAGCGCGCGGGCGGCCAGGCTGACCACCGTCAGGAGCGCCCCCGCGCCGAGCGCCCACCAGGGGGCGCGGCGCACGTGCGCCCACGCCACCCGCCACTGGCGGCGCACGCGGTGGCGCACGAACCCAGAGCGCGCGAGGCGCTGCAGCAGGTACACCGCCACCAAGACCAACAGTACGGTAATCTCGATGGTCACGAGCTCCGCTGCCCGGTGGTGCTGGAGCCAGCGGTGTGCGGCGTGCTTCCAATCGGGCACGTAGTAGGCGATCAGCGCGGCCGCTGCGATCACGAACACGGGCCATTCGCAAGCGACCTCGACGCCGATGGCCACGAGCGCGGTGACCGGTCGGAGGCGTGCCTCGGCGAGACCGAGAAAGCGCGCTGGCTCTCCGCCCAAGCGGTTGGGCGTCAACTGAGACGCTGCTTCGCCGTACAGGTTCAGCCGGAAGGCGTCGGTGAACGAAAGCCGTCCTCCTGCCGTCCAGACGGCGAGCTGGATCCGCCAGGCGCGGACGAGGGAGTCCACACCTAGAAGCGCGAGGGCGAGCAGGTGATTCATCGGTTCAGTCGGAGCAGTCGCCCAGGGGATAGATGAAGCCGCAATTCGAGCAGGGGTTCTTGCACCCCCACGGCTTGGGTCGCACCTCGGCGCCGCAGCGCAGGCAGGTGGGCCGCGGCCTAGCCGAGGCGGTAGGCGCCGGTGAGGAAGGGATTGGCGCGGCGCTCGCGTCCGACGGTGGTTTCCGGTCCATGCCCGCTGTACACGATGGTCGAATCGGGCAGCGTAAGCAACTCGCGCTCGATGCTCTTCAACAGCGTGTCGAAGTCGCCCCCCGGTAGGTCGGTCCGCCCGATCGATCCCTGAAACAGCACATCGCCGCCGAACGCGACGCCCTGACCTTCGAACACGACACTCCCCGGCGAGTGCCCGGGGGCATGACGGACGCGAAA
>Ga0193755_1000251_pt1 | contig 15270 bp, 13 predicted proteins | sample H1a2metaG_FD_144921 | JGI IMG/M metagenome (GOLD analysis project Ga0193755, IMG submission 144921) | Soil microbial communities from a riparian zone of the East river system, Colorado, United States - H1a2 | ecosystem: Environmental > Terrestrial > Soil > Riparian zone | place: USA: East River...
TCCCGGATCTCGCCGATCAGAATCAAGTCGGGATCCTGACGCAGGACGTGCCGCAGCGCGGAGTTGAACGTGAGCGTATCGTTGCCGACTTCGCGCTGGGAGATGTTGGCGTGCTGGTCGCGGTGCAGGAACTCGATCGGATCCTCGATCGTGATGATGTTCACGCGCCGGTTGGTGTTCACGTGATTGATCATCGCGGCCAGCGCCGTCGATTTCCCCGACCCCGTGACGCCGGTGACCAGGACGAGTCCCCGCGGTTTGAGGGCGATCTCCTCGAGCACACCGGGCAGATTCAGCTCGCGGATCTGCTTGACCTCGTACGGAATCGCCCGGAACGCGAACGCCACCGTACCGCGCTGCTGGTACACGTTGGTCCGGAAGCGGCCAACGCCCGGCACGCCGATCGCGAAGTCCGCCTCCTTATGCTCGGCGAACTCCTTGACCTGCCGCGGCGTCATGATCTGCTCGGCCAGCGACTTCAGCTCCTCCGGCTTGAGCGGCGCCGAATCGAGTGGCACCAGGTCGCCGTTCACGCGAATGGTCGCCGGCCGGCCGACCTTGAGCAGCAGGTCGGAGCCGTTGCGCTGCACCATGTGCGTGATTGCTTGTTTGAAGTTGAATGCCGGCAGATTGCTCTGCGTCGCCTCACCCATGCGGATCCACCCGGAAAAGGACCTGACCGAACTCCACCGGCTGCGCGTTTTGTGCGGTGACTTCCCGCACGACGCCCCCGACCTCAGACTCGATTTCGTTCATGATCTTCATCGCTTCGATGATGCAGACGACCTGCCCCACGTTCACCCGCGAGCCCACCTTCACGTACGGCTGCGCGGCGGGCTCCGGCGACTGGTAGAACGTCCCCACCATCGGCGACTTGATCTCCAAGAGCTGGGGGCCGGCGGGGGCGGGGGAGGCGGCGGGTGACGTGCTTGAGGGAGCGGCGGCGGGGTGCGAGACGATCACGTGGTCCGGCCCCCCCCCCCCGCCGATCGTATTCCCGCCGTGACCCGCCTTCGACACCCGGACCGATGACCACGCCCCAAACAGACCGCGCCGGATCTCGATGGCCCCCACCTCGGGCGCGTCCTTCAAGATCTGCACGATCTGGGCGATGATGTCGAGCTTCATACCGTGAAGATACCCCCCAAGAGGCCCTACACCAGTTCCAGGAGATCCGTGCTGCCGTCCGTCAGCAGCACGGGTCCATCGCCCGACAGATGTACGTCGTCTTCGATGCGCACACCGCCCCGCCCCGCGACGTAGACGCCCGGCTCGATCGTCACCACCGCGCCCTCGGGCAGCGGGTCGGCGGCGGTGCGCGCGAGCCGCGGCGCTTCGTGCACCTCGAGACCCAGACCATGCCCTGTCGAATGCCCGAACGCCGCGCCGAAGCCGCGTGCTTCGATCGGATCGCGCGCCAGCGCGTCCGCGTCACGCCCGCTCATGCCGGCGTGCACGCCTTCGCGCGCGAGCCGCTGCGCCTCCTGCACCAGTCCGTACAACGCGCGCTGCGAATCATCGGCCCGCGCCCCAACCACCACCGTGCGCGTCATGTCGGCGCAGTAGCCGTCGACGACGGCGCCAAAGTCCAGGAGCAGCCATTCCCCGGCTGCCACCGTGCGGCTGGTCGAGTGCGCGTGCGGCAACGCGCTCCGCGGCCCGCTCGCCACGATCGCCGGGAACGGGTGCGCCTCGCTGCCGTGCCGGCGCAGCGCCCGTTCGAGCTCTCCCGCGATCTCGAGCTCCTTCTGCCCGGGCCGCACCGTGGCCAGCGCGTCGCGCAACGCCCCGGTTGCGAGCGTCGCGGCGGCGCGAATCGCGGCGACTTCCCCGGCGTCCTTGCGCACGCGCAGCCGCTCAACCAGCTCTCCCGCCGCTTTCCATCGCCATGCCGCGCCGGGACCGGATGAAAACCGCTCCGCGTCCTTCACGCTTAAGGCATGCGCCTCGAAACCGATCACGCCGAGCGTCCCGAGCGTCGGCAGCTCCCGCAGCAGCCGGTCCCAGACACTCGTCCCCTCGATTTCGACGCGCGCGACTGCGCCACACTGCTGCCGCGCCTGCTCGTCGTAGCGGAAATCGGTGACGAAAAGGACCTCGCCCCGAGTCACCACCGCCACGCCTGCCGACCCGCTGAATCCGGTCAAATAGCGGATGTTGGGCCGCGACGTCACGAGCAACGCGTCCAACCCCTCGGCTTCGAGCATTGCGGCGAGCGCCGCTTGTCGCTCGGCGCGCCTATCGCGACTCGAGGTACCTGGCAAGCGCTTCGAATCCCAGCCGATAGCTGTCGGCGCCGAATCCCGTCACCACGCCCACCGCGAGATCCGCGAGCAGCGACCGCCGCCGCTCCGGCTCGCGGGCGAAGATATTGGAGAGATGCACTTCCACGAACGGCACACGCACCGCGAGCAACGCATCGCGCACGGCCAGACTGGTGTGCGTAAACGCCGCGGCGTTGATCAGCGCGCCATCGGCATGGCCTTTCAGAGCCTGGATCGCCTCCACCAACTCGCCTTCATGATTCGTCTGAATCCACGTGCATTCGACGCCCAGCGTGCGCGCGCGCTCTTTCGTGGCGCGCTCGATGTCCGCGAGACTCGTGCGACCGTAAATCTCAGGCTCGCGCTCACCCAACAGATTCAGATTAGGGCCGTTCAGCACGGCGATGTGGCGAGACACTAGGACTTGAGCTTCTTCAACCACTGCTGGAACTGATCCGCCTCCACCTCATCCTCCGGCGGCCGGTTCGTCCGGCCGGACGAACGGCTCCCGCCCAGAGTTCTGGGCGACGCGGCGTCACCGCCCTCAGCTGTACCACCCGCGGCGCCAGGTTTCCCGCCGGCGAAGAACTCATCGAACGAGAAGCCTCCCGTTTTGGATCCACCGGCGGACGCAGTGGAGCCGTCCGGAGCGGGAGCGGATGGAGCCGGCGCTTCCGGTGACTGTGCGTTCGCCCGTCGTCCTGCGTCATCACCAAAGACCGAGTCGAGCGAGATATGGTCGTGGGCTGGATGGGACGGCTCGCCGGGTGGAGGCCCGGCAACGTCGAACGCAGCCGACAGCGTGCTCTGCGAGCCTCGTCCCGACCAGATCCCCTTGAGGAAGGCCTGCGCCGAAACGCCCGATTTCTTTCTGCCGCCCGATGACAGCTTTTCGACTTTGCTCTTCAGTCTCGCGTCGTTTGGTCGCTGCGCGAGCAGCGCCTGATAGACTCGCAACGCGTCCTGTGGATGGCCCTGTTTGAGATACAGCTCGGCCATCGTTTCCGTGAGCACAGGCTCTGCCTGTGACAACGCGGCCGTGTCCGCTGCCCCATCGTCGTCGGACAGCGCGACGGCGGCGGGAACACGCGCGGTCGGCGCTGGTGGCGGGGGAGCCGGCGGTCGAGGGGGCGGGGGCGGGGGCGGCGCCGGCGGTTGTGGCGGCCGCGGCGCGGGAGCGCGCATCTCGTCGTCGGGCATGATGAGCGGCAGATCGACCTGGGGCAGCGCCTCATCGAGGTCCGGGTCGCCTTGCCCTGCCGCGCGGTCCGGCGCGTCCAGCTTGAACATCCCACTGCCCTCGTACTGCGTCCGCGCCAGTCCCTCGATCTCCACCTGCTCGATCTGCTGCGAATTCAGCTCGACGGCTTCCTGAACCTCCAACCCATCCGCTTTCGCGGCGGCGTGCGCGTTGGGATTGAAGCTAATCGGGTTCTCGAAGTTCTCGACTTCACCGCTCGGCGCAGCCGACAGCGTCGTTTGGGCGGGCTCTTCGTGCTCCACTGCGAAATCGGGCTTCGCCATCGGCTTGGTCGCAGCCTGAGGCGAGGCGGCGGCCTTCCCCTTGGCCCGCGCCAACGCTTCGGCCGCGTCGCCATTCATGGGGTCGGCGTTCAGAAGCCGAGCCAGCCACTCGACCTCTTCGTCGTACTTCCCGTTCCGCTCAGCCAGCTCGGCGAGCCCACGCAGGGCGATGATGTTTTCGCCGTCGAGGTCGAGGACCTGCTTGAAGACGCCCAGCGCGCCGGCGTCGTCTTTCTTGTCGACGAGGCAGCGGGCGTAGACGATGTAGGCGCTGACGTAATCGGGGTGGAGCTTGAGACCGTTCTGACAGAGCTCAACCGCGTTATCTATAAGCCCTGCTTTACGATAGGCGTCCGCCAAGGGGGCGAAGTTTCTGCCCTTGGGGTTGTCCCGGTAGCGCGCTTCGAGTTTATCGATCTCGCTGGTGTAGGCCACGCCTAAGTCTATGTGGGAATTGAACGAAGATAGTGTTTGGCCGGCGCCGCTGTCAAATGACCCGAGACGCTGTGCGCTTGAGTTTGTGCGTTGTCGTTTTTAGACTTATGCCCCTTCACCCCTCCTCATAGACGGAGTTCGAAGTCGCCATGCTGCGCACGATGCGCTCCAACGCCAAGTGGGTGTTTTACATCCTCGCCATCTCATTCATCGGCTGGCTCGCCATCGGGCAAGTCATGAGCATCCTCGGTCCCAGCGGCAACGTCGTGCTGCGCGTCAACCGCAAGGAATACCCCGTCACCGAGTATCAGCAGCGTGTGCAGCTCGCCTCCGAGCAATACCGCCAGCAATACGGCACCGCCCCGCTTACGAAGGAAGAGGACCGGCAGCTCCAGGATCAGGTCATCAATCAGATGATCCAGGACGCGCTCCTCGAACAGGAGTACCGTCGTCTCGGGATCCGGGTCAGCGCTGAAGAGATCGTCGCGATGGCGCACAATTCCCCGTTGCCCGAAATCATGCGCGATCCGCAGTTCCAGACCGACGGCCAGTTCGATATTCGCAAGTGGCAGCAGTTCCTACAGACGACGAGTGACCGCAACCTGCTGCTGCAGCTCGAGGGGATCTACCGCCAGCAGATTCCGCGCATCAAGCTGTTCGAGTATCTCGCCAGCGACGTCTACATTCCCGATGCCAAGCTGTGGCGGCTATACAAGGATCAGCACGATTCCGTCCGGGTCACCACGCTCGCCGTGTCGCCGTACACGATCCTCGACACGACTCCGATCAGTGACGCCGAGCTACAGGCCTACATCGCGAAACATCCCGACGACTTCAAGCGGCCGGCCGTCGCGTATGTGCGGTTCATTGCGGTCCCGCGCCTCCCCAACGCCGACGACAGCGCCGCGGCGCGGGCACACGTTACGCGCGTGCGCAGCGAGCTCGCCCGGGGCACAAAGTTCGAGGACGTGGCGAAGCGCGAGTCGAGCGATTCCGGCAGCGGGCAGCGGGGCGGCGATCTCGGCTGGGTCAGGAAGAGCGACACCACCACGTTCGTTGCCCCGTTCATGCGGGCCGTGCGGAGTCTGAAGCCGGGCGAGCTGTCGGCCCCCGTACCGACGCGGTTTGGCTACGACCTGATTCGTATCGATCAGGCCAAGGGCGACTCGGTGAAAGTCCGTCATATCCTGATCCCCGTGGCGCTGCAGGGTGCGCATCTCGATCAAGTCGAAGCCCGCGCCGACACGCTCGAACGCCTTGCCGCAGAGCGGAGTGATCCAACGACGCTCGACACGGTCGCCCGCCGCATGAACCTGCAGGTGTCTCCGGAATACCGCGTCGCCGAAAATCAGGGGTTCATGCTCGGCGTTTACAGGATTCCAGACGTGAGCGTGTGGGCATTCGAGACGCCGGTCGGCGAAACGAGTCCGGTGATCGACGGCGACGCCGGCTACTACGTCTTCCGGCTCGACTCCGTAACGACGGCGGGCGCACCGCCACTCGCGCAGATTCGGGCGCAGGTGACCGACCTCGTTCGGGTGGAGAAACTGAAGTCCGTCGCGCGCCATCGCGCGGACTCGCTCGCGGCCCTGCTCCGCGGCGTCCCGGATCTGGCCGCCGCCGCCGCAGCGCACGGTCTCCAGGTTCAGCGCCTCGGCCCCTTCACCCGCATGCGGCCGCCCAGCGATCTCACCGGGGAGGCGCTCGTCGTCGGGACCGCGTTCGGCCTGCGCGTCGGGGAGCGCAGCGGCGTCGTCGAAGGTGAGGGCACCTATTTCATCCTCGAGTCTTTGGGACGCAAGTTCGCGGATTCCACCGCGTGGCTCGCGCAAAAAGAGGTCCAGCGGACGCAGCTGCGGCAGGCGCTGCAGCAGGCGCGGATTCAGCAGTATCTGGAGGGAGTGCGCGCCAAGGCCAAGGTTGTCGACCGGCGCAAAGATCTCTTCAAGTCCCAGGCCTCGGCGGACGCCTCGACCTTATTGCAGTAGCGCTACTCGACTAAGCGCTTCGGTTTGGCATTCCGCGGTTGCTCCTCCTCACGCGCGGAGGGCAACTGCTGGATACTGTTTTCCGCGTCAGAGAGCGCGCGCTTGAATTCGCGCAGTCCCTTCCCCACCGCCTTGCCCGCTTCCGGAAGCCGATTGGCACCGAAGACAAGCAAGACGATCAACATCAGGATCAGGATTTCGCTGCCGCTCAGGTTTCCCAGCATGACACGCTGCCGTTATTGATTCAGACGCTTCGGGCTGCCGCCGCCGGCCGCAGGGGGAAGCGGAGAATCCGAAGTCGCCGGCGGTTCCTCAGCCGACACGTCCTTGAGACCCTTCTTGAACTCCTTGATGCCCTTCCCGATCGACGCGCCGATCTCCGGAATGCGCTTCGCGCCGAAGAACAGCACCAGGATGAGCAGCAGGATCGCGATTTCCGTGAAGCCGAGATTGCCGAGCATGATTCGCCTTTCTAGAAGAGCGAGCGGGCCACGAGATACGCGACCACGACGCCGACCACCGCGAGCAGTGACACGTCGAGCCCGATCGGTCCCAGCGTAATCGACATCACCAGCAGATCCAGATGCACCGGCCCGATCGTCGGCGTCACCGACCAGGTGAACAACTCCTTCGCCGGCCCCTGAGGTAAGAAGCGCCGCAGGAACGCCTGCAGCAAGCCCCCCACCACGAAGCCCACCGCCAGAACTCCCAAATAGAAGCCAGGGCGACGCGGGCCGTGGGCCATGGATCTACTAACTCCGACGTTCCACGGCATAGGCGATGCTCCCCTGCAGGGCGTCCCGGGCGGGGGACGCGGGCAGAACGTCGAGCTCCGCTTCCGCCTGCTGGGCGAGGTCCAACGCCCGCTGGCGAGCCGTCTCGAGCCCGCCCGCGCTCTCCACTACTCGGATCACTTCAGCAACCAAATCGTCACTCGGCTCCGCCGCTTCCATCAGCTCGGCCACGACTCGCCGGCCCTCCCCCTCGGCCGGCATCCGCGCGAGCGCCGCGATCAGCGGCAGGGTGACCTTGTGCTCGCGCAGATCGAGCCCGGATGGCTTTCCGGTCACCGCCTCGAGCTCGGTATAGTCGAGCAGGTCATCCGTGATCTGAAACGCCATCCCGAGGAGCATCCCGAACCGCGCGAGGGCCTGGCGGTAGTTCGCCGGCGCCGTGAGGGCGCCAACTTCACAGGCGCCCGACAAGAGCGATGCGGTCTTGGCCCGAATCAAGGCGTCGTAGGCCCCTTCACCATAGGCGAGTTTGTCGTGGGCCTCGAGCTGCCGCATCTCTCCCACGGTCATCTCGTTGGTGACGCGCGCCAGCACGCGCAGCGCCTCGTGGTCGTCCAGGCGAACCAGCTCGATGATCGCTCGTGAATAGAGATAGTCCCCCATGATCACCGCGATCTGATGGGAGAACAGCGCATTGATCGTGGGCAACCCGCGCCGCAATACGGAGTGGTCCACCGAGTCGTCGTGCACGAGGGTCGCGAGATGGATCAGCTCGACGACGGCGGCGAGCGTCACCGCACGCGGATCCTTGGACCCCGCCGCCTGGTGACTGAGGAGGAGCAGCGTCGGCCGGAAAAGCTTTCCCTTCATTTGCAAGAGGTGGTCGTTCACTTCGCTCACGATGGGGAAATCCGCGGCGATGACGCGCCGCAGCTCGACCACCACCTGCTCCAGCTCACCAGCCACCGGCCGCTGTACGTCACGGAGACTGACGCGGGCGACTTGTTGACTCATGCTATTTCGCCTTCGCGAGCGCTTTGACGCGCTGCTCGGCATCGAGGAAGCGGATGTCCACCGCAAAGACGCGTCCGTACAGATCGCGGGCGTCTGCTTTCTTGCCCTGCTGCTCGAGCGCGCGGCCGAGCCAGTACAAGACGCCGAGACGCTCCTGATCGCCGGAGGCGGGGAGATCGAGACCGCGTCGCAGGATCGATTCGGCGACGCCGAACGCACCCTTCTCGAAGAAACAGATTCCCAGCATCTCCGAGGTCCGCAGCTTTCCTTCCGGCGCGCGCAGCGCTTTCTGCAGCTCCGCAATCGCCTCGTCGAGCAAGCCCATTTCCTTGAACGCGACGCCGAGGTCGTAGTGCGATTGGAAGTCGGCCTCGTCGATGTTCTCGTCGATGCCCTGCTTGAAGCGGGTCAGCATGTCCTGAAAGTCCTGCTCCTCGTCGCCGGTCGGTTCTTCATCGGCGACGGTCATCCGCGTGTCCTTAGCCGGCGGCCCTTCGTCTTCCTCGTTCAGCATCGAGCCGAGGTCGATGAAATCGCCGTTCACAGCGGCTTCGTCGCGGACTTTCATCTTGGCGTCTTTGGCCTTGACCCTCCCCTCCGCCTTGCCAGGCGCGGCAACCGCTGGGGCGAGCATCGAGAGCGCGGCTTTCGCACGCTCATTCTTGGCATCGTGCTCCGCGACGCGGGCGTATACCGCGCGAGCCTTCTCCGGCAGATCCGACCGCAGCAGCGCGTCGGCGAGCTCCAGATAGGCATCGATCAGCTTCGGCTTGTCGCCGGCCTTGAACGCGAACTCCACCGCCTTTTGCCGGTGACGCACGCTGTTCGGGTCGAGCCGCAGAACCTCGTCCACGAGGTGGCGTGCGTGCGAGAGATTGCCGGCATTCTCGTAACCCGCACTGGCGAGGTCCAGCTCTTCGATGCCGCGCTCCCGCTCCCCCTGCTCGATCAGCGCTTCGCCGAGCGCTTGATGGGCTTCGGGATCATCGGGGTTGTCGGCCACACGCTCTTCGAGCTCTTCGATGCCCGGCGCGGCCGGCGTCTCTTCGATGTTGGAGAAGACGAGCGAGCCGGCCTGGTCCGCGCCGCTGCTGATCTCATCGATGCCGAGGTCGATGAAGCCGGAGCGGCGACCACCGGAGGAAATCGACGTGTCGTCTTCGGTCTGAATGAAGCTCGGATGCCGCGGCGGCTCGTCGACGGCGAGCGGCTCGTCATCGACGTCGTGACCCCTGTCGGTCGTGGCGGTCTCGAAGTCGGGCTCCAGCTCGAGCGGCGGCACCTCGACGACGGTCTTGCGCTTGGCGGGCCCATCCCCCGAGGGTGATGCCGGCCCGGGCGGACGCTTCGGGACGACGGGCTTCACGCGCGGCGGTTCGGGCGCGGGTTTGCCCGCTGGTGAACGCCCGAGCGGCTTGAGTGTCGGCGCCGCCTTTTTCGGTGGCGGGGGAGGCGGGGCGGGCGGCGTATCGACGACGTTGCCCTCGAGGACGAGATCGGCCCCTTCCAGCTCGATTCCCTCGTCCGCGGCGGGGCTCACGTCGGGGATCGTGGGCTCGAGCTCCGCCACTGGCTCGAGATCGAGATCCGCCGGATTCAATTCCTCTCGGATGGACGGGGTCTTGGGGCTGTCATGGCGTACCTGCCCGAAGTCCGCGACTGTCGTCTCGAGACCTTCGAGCATGTCACCGCCGCCGCCCCCACCCGGAGCTTCATCGACGAGACTGGTCGTTTCGATCTCCAGCGACTCGTCGGGCTCGGGCACCACTTCCTCGATGAGTTTCTCGGCCACAGGAGGCGGGGGCGGCTCTGGAGCTTTTTGGGGGGGAGCCGGCGGCGCCTTCTGGCCTTTGGCGACAGCCGGCGCATCGAGATCGAGGAAAACGAGACTGGATGTCTTGCGGCTGCCGGATTTGTGGAGCGCATCCCCGCCCGCGGGCGGAGCGGATTTCGGAGCGGCCGGATTACTGGCTCGACCCCCCGCCGAAGAGGCGCGCTTGCCTGGATCAGCGCCATACATCTTGAGATGCTCCGAGAGCATCTCCCGCAGCGAAGCGCTCTCGGGCGAGATATCGGTGAATTCCTTCAGCGCCGCGAAGGCGTGCTCGATCTTGCCGACTTTTTGCATCCGTTCGGCGTACTCGACGAAGTTCTGTTTCGCCTCCCCGATGAACCCTTTGGCAGCGTACAGTTTCGCCAGCTTCAAATACGTCGTCTGCCGCGCTGGCGCGTTGCGCAGCACCTTGTTGCACATCGCGATCGCGTTGTTGTGAAACCCGAGCTCGGCGTATTTGTCCACCGCCTGGTCGTAGTAGTCCGCCGCCAGGGCCGGGTCCTTCAACTTGATGTAGAGATCGCCGATGCGGTTGTATACGGAGAGATCAGGATTCGTCTCGTCCTGATTGTTGAGCACCTCGAGCCAGATCTCCACGGCCTTTTTCGGATCCTTGGCCTCGAGACCCTTCGCCTTTTCTTTGAGCTGCTCGAGCTTAGACATATGGACCGACTAAGATATCGGGGCCGCCTGAGCGAGACAAGCCGAACCTGCTGTCCAGACGGCGCTTACGACGTCTTTCCCCATCCAGTACGCGACCTCCCGCCAGTCGTCCACGGCCACCGCAACGAGGTCCGCGACACATCCGGCGGCAAGCTGGCCACGGTCGGCAGCGAGTCCGAGTGCCGCCGCGGCATTGATGGTCACCGCCGTCACAACTTCCGCGTGACGTAGGCCGAGTTGCGAGACACCCAGCGTCATGACGAGCGGCAGGCTCACCGTGGGCGACGTTCCCGGATTGAAATCGGTGGCCAGGGCGACCGCTGCCCCAGCGTCGATCAGACGACGCGCCGGCGCCTGGTATCGTTTGCCGAGAAAGATCATCGTGGCAGGGAGCAGCACGGCGACCGTCGTGCTCGCCGCGAGCGCGCGGATGCCCGGCTCGGAGATCGCGGCCAGATGATCGGCGGACAAGGCGCCCAGCTCGGCGGCCAGCTCCGCGCCGCCTGAGCCCTCGAGCTCGTCGGCGTGCAGCTTCACCGCGAACCCGTGCCGGCGCGCGGCCGTGAGAATCTGACGACTCTCGGCCACAGAGAAGACGCCGGGCTCACAGAACACATCGCAACACCGAGCCAGGCCTTCTCGCGCCACCGCCTGCAGCATTTCCTCACAAACGAGCCGCACATAATCGGCGCGCTTGTTGCGATACTCCGGCGGCACCTCGTGAGCACCGAGGAAAGTCGGAATCAGCGTGGCGGGGAGTTGCTCACTCAGCCGCCGGATCACCCGGAGCTGCTTGAGCTCGGCCTCGAGCTCGAGCCCGTACCCCGATTTCACTTCGATCGTCGTCGCTCCGTGCGCTGTCAGCGCTGCGAGACGTGATCGGGTGAGGGCCTCGAGCTCCGCTTCGGGCCGGCCGCGCACATCGCGAACCGATTGGAGAATGCCGCCGCCCGCCGCAGCAATGGCCTTATAGTCGACGCCGAGCGCCCGCCGCTCGTGATCGTCGAGGCGGGGCGCACCGAAGACCCCGTGCGTGTGACAATCGATAAAACCGGGGAACAGGACTCCGGTGATCTCCTGGCGACGGATGCCGGCGTCCTTTGGCGCGTCTGCACGCGGCCCCACCCAGCCGATCCGCTCACCGTCAATCAGCACCGCAGCATCGGAGAGCACCTCGACGTCGGCCATCTCGCGCCCGCGACGCGCGCGTGCGGGCCCGCGACACGTCACGACCTGGCGCGCACCGACAAGCAGCGTCTTCAGTCGAGATCCTCGGTCATCGGCAACCGGATGTGGTGGCGCCGGGCGGTTTCGATCGCTTCGGGATAGCCCGCGTCGGCGTGACGCGCGACGCCGATCCCAGGATCGTTGGTGAGCACCCGCTCGAGCCGCTTGGCCGCAGCCGCTGTCCCATCAGCGACGATGACCTGACCCGCGTGCAGCGAGTTGCCGATGCCGACCCCGCCGCCATGGTGGAACGAGACCCACGAGGCGCCGGATGCGGTGTTGAGCAACGCGTTGAGAATCGCCCAGTCCGCGATCGCGTCGGAGCCGTCGCGCATCGCCTCGGTTTCTCGGAACGGCGACGCCACCGATCCGGTATCGAGGTGATCGCGACCGATCACGATCGGAGCGGACAGCTCGCCGCGGCGCACCAGCTCGTTCAACGCGACCCCGAAGCGCGCGCGCTCCCCCTGCCCCAGCCAACAGATCCGCGCCGGGAGTCCCTGGAACGCCACGTGCCGCTGCGCCAGCGTGATCCAGCGCTTGAGATGCGCGTTGTCGGGAAACAGCTCCAGCACCAGCTGATCGGTGCGCTGCAGATCCTTGGTGTCACCGGACAATGCCACCCAGCGAAACGGTCCCTTGCCCTCGCAAAACAGCGGCCGGATGTATTCCGGCACGAAGCCAGGGATCGTAAACGCATCGGTCACACCGGCATCACGAGCCTCCGTGCGGATGTTGTTTCCGTAATCGAACGTGACGGCGCCGCGTTCTTGCAAGTCGAGGATCGCCCGGACGTGCTTCGCGATGCTCGCCCGCGCGCGCTTGACGTACTCGTCGGGAGAGGAGCGGCGCAGTTCCGCCGCCTCCGCGAGAGTCAACCCGCTCGGGACGTAGCCATTCAACGGATCGTGTGCCGACGTTTGATCCGTAACGACGTCGGGCGCAAAGCCGCGGGTCACGAGCTCCGGCAGAACATCGGCGCAGTTGCCCACCAGACCGACCGACAATGCGCTGCCGCGTCGTTTTGCGTCCGCGCACCATGCGAGCGCCTCGTCCAGCGATGCCGTCGAGCGATCGAGATACCGCGTCTCGAGACGACGCTGCACGCGTGTGGGGTCGACGTCGACCGCTAGGCAGATCCCCTCATTCATCGTAGCGGCCAGGGGCTGCGCTCCCCCCATGCCGCCCAACCCGCCGGTGAGCACGATGCGGCCCTTGAGTGAGCCGCCGAAGTGCCGCGCGCCAACCGCGCCGAACGTTTCGTACGTGCCCTGGAGAATTCCTTGCGTGCCGATGTAGATCCACGATCCCGCGGTCATCTGGCCATACATGATCAGGCCGCGGCGCTCGAGATCGCGAAACACCTCCCACGTGGCGTAGCGGGGGACGAGATTGGCATTCGCGATGAGCACGCGTGGCGCATCGGGGTGTGTGGTGAACACGCCGACCGGTTTACCCGACTGCACGAGCAGCGTCTCATCGTCTCCCAGCACGCGGAGCGTGCGACAGATCGCGTCGAAGGACGCCCAATTCCGCGCGGCCTTGCCGGTGCCGCCGTACACCACGAGATCTTGCGGACGCTCCGCCACCTCGGGGTCGAGGTTGTTCATGAGCATGCGGAGCGCGGCTTCCTGCACCCAACCCTTGCAGCTCTTGGTGGGACCGCGGGGGGCGCGCACCGTGCGCGGGGGGCCGGTCACGCCGCGAATTTCCCTTCACGAACAGCGCTCGCGACCTTCTCGATGTCCGTCGTCATCGGGCGGTCGCCCGTCAGCGCCGCAGCATACTGACGCACGGCGGCGTGGACCCGCCCGACGGCCTTCGCCGGCCGCAGGGGCTTCAGGAATTCGAGTCCCTGCGCGCCGGCGAGCAGCTCGATCGCGACGATACGCTCGGCATTGGCGAGGATGCGTCCCGCTTTCCACGCGGCGGACATCCCCATCGGCACGACGTCTTCCTGATTCCCTTCCGTCGGCACCGACTGCACGCTCGCCGGCGTGGCGAGCACCCGACAGTCGGCGACGAGCGCCGCGGCGGCGATCTGCGCGGTCATGAAACCCGATTCGAGGCCGGGGTCGTGAGCGAGAAAGGCCGGGAGGCCCGACGACAGATCGGGGTTCACCACACGCTCGAGGCGCCGTTCCGCCAGTCCCGCGAGCGTCGTCAGGGCGATGCCGATCACGTCGAGCGCGAGTGCGATGGGCTGTCCATGGAAATTACCGCCCGACAGCACATCGTCGCCAAAGACGAGCGGATTGTCCGTTGCCGCATTGAGCTCCGTCGCCACCAGCCGTTCGGCGAACGCGAGCCCCTCGCCGACCGCGCCGAGCACCTGCGGCGTGCAGCGCAGCGAATAGGCGTCCTGCACCCGCGGGTCGTTTTTGCGATGCGACTCCCGGATTTCGCTGTCGGCGAGCAGCTCGCGCAGCAGCGCGGCGGAGCGTTGCTGCCAGGGGTGCGGGCGGGCGTCATGGATGCGAGCGTCGAATGGCTCGGGCGAGCCGCGGACCGCCTCGAGGCTCATCGCGGCGGCGGCGTGCGCGCTGCGCCACAGCGTCCAGGCGTCGGACACGAGTAGCGCCGCGAGACCCGTTTGTGCCTGGGTCCCGTTCACGAAGGCCAGTCCTTCTTTGGCCTCAAGCGTGATGGGGCTCGGCACCTTCACATCCCCCTCACCGATCATCGCCAGCGCGAGATGCGACAGGGGCGCGAGATCGCCGGAGGCGCCCACGCTGCCTTGTGAAGGCACGGTGGGATGGAGCTTGCGGTTCAACATCTCGACCAGCAGCTCCGGAAGCACCGGCCGCACTCCGCTCGTGCCGCGCACGAGGACATTCGCCCGCAGCAGCATCATCGCCCGGACGGCATCGGCCGGAAGCGGTTCACCAACGCCGGACGCATGACTGCGGATGAGGTTGAGCTGCAGCTGGCGAGCCTGGTCCGGCGGGATGCGCACGTGGGCGAGTTTCCCAAAGCCGGTATTGACGCCGTAGATCGTCTCGCCTCGCGCTACGGCCGCTTCGACTGCCTTGCGAGACTGTTGTACGGCGGCGAGTGCCTTGGCATCGAGCGCCACGGGAGCACTGTCGCGTGCCACGGCCACGACATCGGCGATAGAGAGGGAATGGCCATCCAACGTGACGGGTTTTGCCATGGGACCCAAAGCTAAAGCGCCGGAGTGGCTGTTGCGACCACTCCGGCGCCTTGAGTTGACCCGGACTCCCTATTTCGAGCCTGAAACCCCGGTGCCAGTCGCCATGGCGGTCGACTGCCCGGCGCGAATCTGCAGCTCAGGGTTGCCCGGATCAGTTTGGAAGCTCCAGTCAAAGATCAGGTAATCCCGGCCGACGTGCGTCATGCGCAGGGCGCCATAGCGCACGGTCGAGCCTTCGACGATTTCGAAGACATAGGCGTAGCCCGGAACTGCCTGGAACATGCTGCGCGAATACCCGGATGCCGGCGCGAAGTCGATCGACGTCAGATCGGCGACCGGAGTGGTGCTGTACAGCCGCATCTGGGTCCCCGAGAACTCCGGCACCAGCCACAAGGTCGAGTCAGTTGGGTCGCGATACACCCAGAAGTCGATG
>Ga0193755_1000252_pt1 | contig 15193 bp, 9 predicted proteins | sample H1a2metaG_FD_144921 | JGI IMG/M metagenome (GOLD analysis project Ga0193755, IMG submission 144921) | Soil microbial communities from a riparian zone of the East river system, Colorado, United States - H1a2 | ecosystem: Environmental > Terrestrial > Soil > Riparian zone | place: USA: East River...
GCGGCCTGCTTTTGGGATGAAAGTTCTCGGGGGGCGGCACCACGTCGGCACTGGGGGCACTGCAGCTGGGTCTGGGGATCACGGTCGATGCATTGCACGGCCGTGTGCTCGTGACGGGTGACTACGGGTTCCAGCGGTTCTCGCGCACGACGAACGACGGCAGCGGGGCATTGCCGGCGCCGATCCAGCAGTCGCTCGGCAGGGTGGGATTCGCGATTGCCTTCTAATGCGCCAGCCGCGATTCGAACGCGGGACCTTCGGCTCCGGAGGCCGACGCTCTATCCAACTGAGCTACTGGCGCAACGACCTAGACGTAGCAGACGCCAACAGGTACACCGTCCGCAGGCAAGGAAGGTAGAAGCACAGGAAACCGAAGGAAAGGGGACGACCGCGTGCGCGCGCTCGTGACCGGCGGGGCTGGTTTCATTGGATCGCATTTGGTGGACCGCCTCCTCGCCGATGGCGATAGCGTCACTGTCATTGACGATCTGTCGACCGGCTCCTCGAACAATGTCCCCCCCGAAGCTCAACTGCATCGCGTCGATATCGGCGACTGGAACGCGCTGCGAGACGTCGTCACCGCCTTTCGCCCGGACGTCGTGTTCCATGCCGCGGCGCAAACCGATGTGCGCAGGTCCATCCGAGAGCCGGACTTCGACGCCCGAGTCAATGTGGTGGGCGGCCTGAACGTGCTGCGCGCTGCCGCGGCCGCAGGAACGCGGCGGGTCGTATACGCCTCCTCCGCAGCGGTATATGGAACGCCCGAGCGAGTGCCGGTGTCCGAGACCCATCCGACGCGGCCGATTTCCGACTACGGCTCGAGCAAGCTCGCCCTCGAGCACTACCTGCACGCCTACCAGTCGCGCGGGCTCATCGAGTATGCGGCACTGCGATTCGCGAATGTCTACGGTCCCCGGCAGCGCTCGGACGGCGAGGCCGGTGTCGTCGCGATCTTCACGCGCAAAATGCTGGCGGGCGAGTCGGTGACGATCTTCGGCGATGGCACGAAGACGCGCGACTACGTGTACGTGGCGGACGTCGTGGAGGCAACGCTCCGCGCGGCGAACGGTCCCGCGGGGGTCGTCGCGAACCTGGGATGGGGACGCGAGGTCTCGGACCTCGATCTGTTTCGCGACATCGCGGCCGCGACAGGGTACACGAATCCACCGACCCACGCGCCGGACCGGCCGGGCGACATCGCGCGCATCAGCCTCGATGCCGCGGTGGCGCGGAAGGTGTGGGACTGGAAGCCCACCATGGGCCTGCGCGATGGCGTGCGACGGGTGGTCGAGTGGACCGCGTCCTGAACGATGTCATCGCGCAGTTCGCCATCGATGCTCCCGTCGTGGCGATCGAGCCGTTCTCAGGACCAGCCGGTCACATCAATGCGTCCTATGTGGTGACCGCTCGCCGCGGGCGGTTTTTCCTCCAGCGGCTCAACCGGCACGTGTTTCCCGACCTCGCGGCGCTCATGGACAACGTGGCGCGGGTCACGCGGCACATCGGCGGGCCGCTGCGGCTGGTCCCGACGCACGAGGGGTCGGCATATGCGCGGGACGACCAGGGCGACGTATGGCGGCTGTACGACTTCATCGAGGGCGCGGTCGCACGCCAATCCGCGAGTGCGGCGGACGCCGAGCGCGCCGCCCGCGCGTTCGGGGGGTTCCAGCGCGCGCTCGCGAACCTCCCCGGCCCGCGGCTGCACGAGACGATTCCGCACTTCCACGACACGCCGCGCCGGGTGGAGGCGTTCGAGTGCGCGGTACAGCGCGATTCGGTCCGCCGGGCAGCGGGTGCGCGGGCCGAGATCGTCCAGGTACGCGCCCGGTGCGAGCTCGCAGCCCTGCTGGTCGAAGCTGCGGCGAGCGGCGCGGTGCCCGAACGAGTGGTGCACAACGACGCCAAGCTCGCGAACGTGCTGTTCGACGCGTCGGGCGAAGCGCTCTGCGTCGTGGACCTGGACACCGTGATGCCGGGCCTCGCGCTGTTTGATTTCGGCGACCTGGTGCGCTCCATGGCGACGCGGGCGGCCGAAGATGAGCGCGATCTCGGCCGTGTCCGGCTCGAGCCCGAACTGTTCGAGAGCATCGCGCGTGGCTACGTTGCCGCGACGCGGGAACTCCTGACGCCGGCCGAGCGGGAGCTGCTTGTCCCGGCCGCCCAGGTGATCGTGTTCGAGCAAGCGGTCCGCTTCTTGATCGATCATCTCGAAGGCGATCGGTATTACCGAATCGCCCGGCCGGGGCACAACCTCGACCGCTGTCGCACCCAGCTGGCCCTGCTCGGCGCGCTGTTCGCGCAGGAGTCCGCGTTGGCCCGCATGGTTGCCCGCCTGTAGGGACACTTACAGTGCAGGCCTTGCGGCGCGTTGAAATTGGGCGCACGCTATTGCTATCGGACGCACCCGGTACCTATCGATGTCGTTACCCAGGACCCATTTCGCGAGCGAGCCGCGTCCCGAGACCGGCTCCGACGACGCCAGCACCAACGCCGTCGAGCGTGCATGGGCGGATCGCATCCGCGCCGGCGACATGGACGCGTTCGAGACGCTCTATCGTACATACTGGCAGCGGCTCTACACCTTTGCGTTTCGCTACGTCGGCTCGAAGGAAGAGGCGGAGGACGTCGCGCAGGAAGTTTTTTACCGGATCTGGCGCGGGCGTGAGCGTTGGGTCCCCGCCGGCGCGGTGCGCGGCTACCTGTACCTGTCCGTCCGCAATGCCGCTCGCGACCGGTTGGCGCGTGCCGCCGTCGCGCAGCGGTGGCGCCTCCGCCAGGTGGGGACGACGACCGAGATTCAGCCCGACGTCGCAGCCGCAGAGTTGACCGCCTCCGTAGAGCATGCCCTCGCCGACCTCCCTCCCAAACGCTCCGCTGTTTGCAAGCTTCGGCTCATTGATGGCTTGAGCTACGCTCAGATCGCCGATCGTCTGGGCATCTCCGAGAAGACGGTCGAGACCCAGCTTGCCCGCGGCCTAAAGTTCCTGCGCGACCGCATTCGCCAAGTCCAATAACCACGCTCGTCGTCTTGGCGGCCGGCCTCGGCACGCGCTACGGCGGGCTGAAGCAGCTCGCTCCGATCGGCCCGCGCGGCGAGGCTTTGCTCGACTACGGCGTGTACGACGCGGCGCGCGCCGGCTTTCGCCGGGCCGTGATCGTGATTCGCCAGGAAGTCGAGGAGTTGTTCCGTCGCCATGTGGCGGACGTCATCGGCACCGGTATCGAGGTTGTGTTTGCACACCAGGCCCTCGAACCTGCGGTGCCCGGCCGGACGAAGCCGTGGGGGACCGGTCACGCAGTGCTCGCCGCGGCTTGGGGGATTCGGGGTCCGTTTGCCGTTATGAATGCAGACGACTACTACGGCGCGGGTGCATTTCGTCTGCTGTTCGACCATCTCGCGAGCGCCGCCGACCACGCGTTGGTCGGATACACGCTGCGCGAAACGACGTCCGCGCACGGCGGCGTGTCACGCGCAATTGCGGAGCTGGACGCACGGGGCTATCTGTCGCGGCTCACGGAGGTCGCGGACATCGCGCGGCGCGGCGCCGTGTATAGCGGGCGCACGATCGCCGGCGAGACCGTGACGCTCGACGGCAGCGAGCTCGTGTCGATGAATCTGTGGGGCTTCACGCCCGCACAGCTGCCCGCGCTCGAGCGGCAATTCGCGCGGTTCCTCGAGGCGCGAGGCACGGACCCACAGGCCGAGTTCTTGTTGAGCGAGGCCGTGGGCGCGCAGGTGAGAGCGGGCGACGCGCGCGTGCGCGTGCTCCCCGCGGCAGGCTCGCAGTGGTTCGGCATGACCTACTCGGCGGATGACGAGCGCGTGCGAGATCGGATTGCGAGCCTCGTGAACGCCGGTCAGTACCCGACGAACCTCAAGGCCGGATTGGAGCGACTCGGATGCGACTGAACGGCTGGGATTGGATGGTGCTCGCGCTGTACGGGCTCGTGTGCGTCGCGGTCGGCCTCGCGGTGACCCGCCGCGCAAGCTCGGGGCGGGCCGAGTTCTTCCTGTCGGGCCGGCGACTGTCATGGTGGCTGCTGGGCGTGTCGCTCGTCGCGACGACGTTCTCGACCGACACGCCGAACCTCGTCACCGACCTCGTGCGGACCGGCGGCGTGAGCCAGAACTGGGTCTGGTGGGCGTTCGCCATTACCGGCATTTGTACCGTGTTCTTCTACGCCAAGCTGTGGCGGCGCTCGGCGGCGCTCACCGACATCGCGTTCTACGAGATCCGCTATTCCGGCAAGCCGGCGGCCTTCCTCCGCGGATTCCGGGCGATCTACCTCGGTGTGTTTTTCAACGTAATGATCATGGCATCGGTCAATCTCTCGGCGACCAAGATCGCCGGCGTGATGCTCGGTTGGGACCGCCGGACCGCGGTCCTCGTCGGCGGCGCCGTGACGGTGGTATATGCCGCCAGCTCCGGGCTGTCGGGGGTGGTTCTGACCGACTTCGTCCAGTTCGCGATCGCGATGGTAGGGGCCGTACTCGCGGCCGTCATCGCGCTGCGGCTGCCACAGGTCGGCGGTCTGTCGGGGTTGTTCCACCACCCCGCAGTGGCCGGTCGCCTTTCGCTCTTGCCCGATTTCTCGGACTGGCGCACCGCAGCCGCCGTTTTCATCGTGCCGCTCGCGGTGCAGTGGTGGAGCACCTGGTATCCCGGGGCGGAACCAGGCGGCGGCGGCTACGTCGCCCAACGCATGCTGGCGGCGCGGAACGAGCGGGACGCCATGCGTACCACGCTGCTGTTCAACGTGCTGCACTACGGAATGCGGCCCTGGCCGTGGATCGTCGTCGCACTGGCGTCGCTGATTATCTATCCCGACCTCGCATCGATCGGCGCCGCGTTCCCGCATATCGACAAAGCGATCGTGCGGCACGACCTGGCCTACTCCGCGATGCTCATCTACCTGCCTCACGGGCTGCTCGGCCTAATGGTCGCCTCACTCGCCGCGGCGTACATGTCGACGATCAGCACGCACTTGAACTGGGGCGCCTCGTACGCCGTCGAAGACTGCTACCGCCGCTTCATCGCGCCCGACAAGGCGGAACGCCACTACGTCACGATTGGCCGAATCGTCACCGTGTTTCTCATCGCGCTCGCATGCGTGGTGTCGCTCTGGCTCCAGCACTCGTCCCAGGCATTCCAGATCCTGCTCCAGATCGGCGCGGGGACGGGGCTCATTTTCCTGCTGCGCTGGTTCTGGTGGCGCATCAATGCGTGGAGTGAGATCGCCGGGATGGTAATATCGTTCCTGGTCGCCCTCTACTTCCAGTTCGTTCACACCGCGCTCGGGTTTGCTCCGCTGGACACCACCGTCGAGCTCGTCATCGGGGTGGCCATTACCACGGTCGGGTGGCTGATCGTGACCTTTGCGACGCCACCCACCGATCGGGCAACGCTCCAGGCCTTTTACGACCGCATTCGGCCCATGGGCCCGGGCTGGCGGGCCGCCGTGCGGACGCAGCCGGGCCACCCCGGCGAAAGCCTCAGCGCCGCATTCCTGTGCTGGTTCCTCGGCGTCGCCGTCATCTACGCGGCGCTGTTCGGGACGGGCTATCTGCTATACGGGAAGCTGCTGCCTGCGATCGTATGCCTGGTCGCTGCCGCCGTGGCGGCGTGGGGGCTCTTCCGCACCATGCCTCGGGTCGGGTTCGCGTGACGCTTGGGGGTGAACGCCGTGCTGCCCCGTTATTAGGGCATGCACATCGAGGATGACCGCCTCTACGTCCTCCTAGACCGCTACCTCGCGGGCGAAGCGTCGGCAGCCGAAGCGCAGACCGTCCGGGAATGGCTCGCGGCTGACCCCGAGCATGCTGTCCTGCTCGACGACCTGCGGCTTATCAGGCGGGTCGCAACTGAGCGAGTCCCCGAGAGCAGTGTCGATGCGGCGTGGGCAAAGGTGGTCCACGCGCTCGAAGCCCCTCCCCGCCCCGCGGCCGCCCCCGCCCAGGCCATTGCGCTCGTCCCCTCCGCTCAGCCGTTACGCATGTCGCGGCGCGTACGCCTCGCCGCCCTCGCCGCGGCGGCGGTCGTTGTCGCGCTAGTGGGGGCGCGGTTCGTGTGGCGGGCGCCAGCGTGGCGTGAGTCCTCGACTGAAGCCGCGCACCGCGCCGTCGTTCGGCTGCGCGACGGCACACAGGTGACGCTCGCGCCCGGGAGCCGGCTGCGCTACCTGACCGACTTCGGCGAGTCCCATCGCGACGTGTATCTCGACGGCGAAGCGTACTTCCAGGTCGCGCCCGACGCGCGTGTCCCGTTTCGCGTCCGCACCGCACGTAGCGTGACACAGGACGTCGGAACGGCGTTCGTTGTGACCGCCTATGGCGATCAAGGCGCGACCGAGGTGGTCGTGGCCGAAGGCCGCGTGGCCCTGTGGCGCGCCGATACGACCGAGACCATCCAACCACACACGCCGCCTGCGCTGATGCTCACTGCCCGCGACCTCGGCCGCCTCGAGCCGAGCGGCGCTACCACGCTGCGGCGGGGCGTGGACATCGAGCGGCAGCTCGCGTGGATCCGCGGTGTCCTCGCGTTCGACGGCACGCCGCTCCGCGATGCCGTGCGCACGTTGGAGCGCTGGTACAACGTCGAGATCCACTTGGAGTCCGACTCTGCGCTCGCAGAGCGCCGGCTCACGGCGACCTTCACAAATGAGCCGATCGACCTGGTGTTGAACCGAATTGCCTTGACTCTCGACCTGCGTATCGCGCACGTCGATGAGTCGGTGTTGTTGCTTCGCAAAGGGAGTTGACCGTCATGCCCTTCTGCTCCGGGGAGTACCGACTTATGTCCCGCGCTGCATGCTCTCTGCTCTTCGCGTTGGCCGCCGTGTTCCCGCGTGCTGCCACCGCACAAAAATCGCGCGACTTTGACGACAGCCGAGCCCCGCGATTCCTGCTTGCAATGGCCGGCCGCTCCGAGCCAGTACCGGTCGATCTGCGGCGATCTACCACGCTGCGTTATCCGCTCTCGCTCTCGTTCGACGGCGTCACCCTCAAGGAAGCGCTGGCCGAGATCTCCCGGCAGGCGCGACTCAGCCTGGTGTATGCCGACGACGTCGTGCCGGTTGACGCGACCGTAAATCTGCGCGCCGAGCGTATCACCGTGGCCGCGGCGCTGACCGAGGTGCTGCTGGATGCCGGCGTCGACATCGTGTTCACTCCCGATGGTCGGGCCACGCTGGTCAAGCGGCCCGAGGGACCCGCACTGCAGTTCGGCTCGATCGCGGGCACGGTGAGCGCGGCGGAGGTAAATACTCCGCTGACGCGTGCCGTGGTGAGCGTGGCCGGGACGCACCTCACCGCCGAGACCGATGCCACCGGCCGGTACACGATCACCAACGTACCGGTAGGGACGCACCGGCTGCGGGCCCGGATGCTGGGCTACGCACCGGTCGATACCAGCGTCACGGTCGAGGAGGGTCAGGAGGCCGTCATGAACTTTCAGCTGAAGGCGCAGGCCATTCAGCTGGAGGCGATCGTGGCCGTGGGCTACGGCGAGAAGCGACGGGAAAACCTCACCGGGGCCGTAACTACCGTGACCGCTGACGCGCTGGAGTCCCGCCCGATCACCAACATCACCTCGGCCCTGCAGGGCGCGCTGCCCGGATTGGTCGTGCAACGAAACGGGGGGCAACCGGGGGTGGAAGACTTCGATCTGAATCTGCGGGGTGCTTCGTCGGCGAATGGAGGGAACGCGCCGCTGGTGCTCATCGACGGCGTCCCGGGCAATCTCGATCTGCTGAACCCCGCCGACATCGAATCGATCACGGCGTTGAAGGACGCTGCCGCGTCGATCTATGGCGCGCGGGCGGCCGACGGCGTGCTGCTGGTCTCGACCAGGCGCGGCACGCGCACGGCACCCGTCTTCACGTACAGCAACAACACCGCCGTCACGAAGCTAACGGGCATGATGGATACGCCCAACAATTATCAGATGGCGGTCATGGATAATGAGGCGAACATCCACGCCGGCCAGGCGCCGATGTACACGCCCGACCTGCTCAACCGGGTGAAGATCGGCGACCCGAATCCCATCCCGCATCCGATCTACGGCAGCTCGGGGTGGATGCTGTTCTTCACGAACACTGATTGGCGCAAAGCCGTGTTCGAAAACGGATCCGAGCAGAAGCACACGTTATCGGTCACGGGTGGAGGAGAGAATTCCTCCTACTACGTCTCCGCCGCCTACTCGGGTCAGGACGGCGTGATTCGCTACGCGAACGACAATAACAAGCGCTATCAGATCAGACTGAATTACGATTACGATTTCTCGCGGCGCGTCCGCCTGGAATCGCGCCTCGGCGTGGAGAATCAGGACCGGTCGGACCTCGGCGGCTTGACCCACGGTTCCTGGTGCAGCTGCCCGTGGACCATCGTGGAAGCGATCTTCGGGATGCCCAATCATCCAGTCTATACGGAGAGTGGTCAGCACTTTTTTGCGCAGGGTGGCTGGGGCAACGCCGTGGCACAGGCGAAGGATGCTGCGACAGCCACGTTTCTCACCCGGAACGTTACAACCAATTTCAAGTTGATCGTCGAGCCGGTGGATGGACTGAAGTTGAATCTCCAGTCCGGCATCGATTACCGGACGGAGGACAACACCGATATCGGCAAGTCCTACCCGTACTACCAGTGGAATGACAGCAACATCGCCTACTATTCGACCAACCCCGATCAAAACTGGGTGGGCCGGTACAACGCCACCACGGTGCACCGCAACTATGTCGCGTATGGGCAGTTCAGCAGGACGTTTGCGGACCGGCACGCGTTCGAGCTGATGGGCGGCGTTTCGCACGAAGACGACGACGTGGACTGGTTCCAGGCGGGCCGATACAACTTTCCGAACCAGGACGTGTGGGGCCTCAATCTCGGCGGGACCGGCAACACGTGGACCGGCGGCGGCGGCACGCAGTGGGCGATCCGATCGTTCTTCTCCCGTCTGAGTTACGGGTTCAACAACAAGTACCTGCTCGATGCCACGCTGCGCTATGATGGCAGCTCCCGCTTCCGCCCCGACAAGCGCTGGGCGCTGTTCCCGGGCGTGTCGCTCGCCTGGCGGATCTCCGAAGAGCCATTTGCGCGCCGTCATCTCAGCACGTTCGATGACCTGAAGCTGCGCGTCTCGTACGGCGAGACCGGGAATCAGGAAGGCATCAACCTCTACGACTACTTGCAGCTGATCACCATCGGCGGCCGTGGGCCGTATCCGTTTGGAGCCGGTGGCCAGGATCAATCGGCCTACCTGTCGGGCATGGTGGCGAAAGACCGGACGTGGGAGACGATCGCAACGACGAACGTGGGGTGGGACGCGACGCTGTTGTCATCCCGTCTCAACGTGACGTTCGACTACTTCGTCAAACGCAACAAAGACATGCTCGTGCCCATCAACGCTCCGGCATTGCTGGGGGCAACACCACCGTTCGCAAACGCGGGCAAGCTCAAGGCCTGGGGCTTCGAAACCTCGGTTGGATGGAAGGGTGCGCTCCGCGGGCTGGCGTATTCGGCCCGGATATCGCTCAGCGATGCCCAGAACAAGGTCGTGAACTATGGCGGCCAGGACACTTATGTCCTGGGCATCAACTATGTCCGTCAGGGCTATCCGGTGAACACGTACTTCGGCTACGTGTTCGACGGGCTGATCCGCAATCAGGCCGAGCTCGACGCGTACAAGCTGCTCGGCGGCGTGCCCAGCGACATCGGGATCGGCGACGCGCGGTACAAGGACATCAACGGCGACGGGAAGATCAGTCTGTACGGGGACAACCCCGGTCAGGATGGTGATGTCGTCGATCTGGGGAATCTCGCGCCGCGGTACACGTACGGGCTGAATCTCACCCTGGCGTGGAAACGGTTCGATCTCGGCACCTTCTTCCAGGGGGTCGGCAAGCGGACCCTGTTCCGAGACGGTGACTATCGCATGCCCTGGAGTGATTGGTGGAGGCAGCCGCCGCTGTTCTACTACGGCCAGACCTGGAATGAGGATCGTCCCAACGCGCCGTATCCGCGTCTCTCACACGGCGACATCCGGTTCTGGAATTACCAGCCGTCGTCCCTGCAGCAGATCAACGGGGCCTATGTGCGGCTGAAGAACCTGCAGATCGGGTACACGTTGCCGGAGCGCCTCGTCGCGCGGGCCAGGATGACGCACGCCCGAGTGTATTTCAGCGGATTCGACCTCTGGGAAAAGCACAACGTGAAAGGCGGCTGGGATCCGGAATCGCCGCCGCTCGGGTTCAACTATCCGTTCCAGCGGCTGTACTCCTTCGGCATGGACATCACCTTCTAATGGGGCGCCCATTCATGAACCGGCATACTGTCGCATTTACCGGCGCCCTCCTCATGCTGGCGCTGGGCTGCAAGGACCTGAATCTCGGTCCGAAGGACCAAGTCTCGGACGCGTCGTTCTGGAAGAGCCCGGACCAGTTCAAGCTGGCCGCCAATGATTTCTACTTCGCGCTGCTCGGCCCTGACGAACCGCGTGACCGCCATACCTACATCGAGCTCAATTCAGATATCGCCACCGGCAGCGGGAACTCGGCGATGTCGTCGGTGAGCAACGGGTCGTATCTGCCGCAAGCGAATTCCGACCGGTGGAATGACTCATACGCGGGGATCCGAGCGACCAACTATCTGCTCGACAAGGCCGCACAATCGGGGTTGGGATCGCAAATCGATCGCTGGGTCGGCGAGGCCCTGTTCTTCCGGGCGTATCACTACTGGAACCTGGTAAAGAAGTACGGCGGTGTGCCGCTCATCACCACGGTGCTCGACGTCAACTCGCCCGAGGTGTACTCACCGCGAGCCACGCAACAAGAGATCATCGATTTCATCATCGCCGACCTCGACAACGCGGTGCCGAAACTCGTCAAGCAGAGTCAGCTGGCCCCCCAGGAGATGGGGCGGGTGACGCAAGGCGCGGCGCTCGCGCTGAAGGCCCGGGTCGCGCTGTACCAGGGGACCTGGCTCAGGTATCACAACGAGGGCTCGCCCACGGCGATGATTACGGCATCGATCAATGCCGCAGAGCAGCTGATTGCGTCGAATGAGTACGATCTGTATCGCGACCACGGCACAGACAGCGCCTACAAGTTCCTGTTCATCCTGCAAGGTGATGACAGTAAGGAAGTGATCCTGGCTCGACGGTATTACGCAGGCCGCGCGACTCACAATTGGACCAGAGAACTCTGGTTCAATTACATGATTCCGACGAAGAAGCTGGCGGACATGTACCTGTGTAAAGACGGTCTGCCGATCACGATCTCGCCGCAGTTCCAGGGATATGATTCGTTGGCGACAACAGAATTTCAAAACCGGGATCCGAGAATGGCGATGACATTCATCGTCCCCGGGACCGACGTCCACCTGGAGACTGGGTTCCAGCCGGTCTTTCCAGGCTTCTCGGGTACGAACGCCTCTCGCACCGGCTACATGCTGCGCAAGTTCTTGGACGAAACGGACGATGCGGCGCACTTTGTCGGTCAGTACGACTTCAAGGAGTTTCGGTACGGCGAAGTTTTGCTCATCCTCGCCGAGGCGCTGTTTGAGCGGGACGGGGTCATCTCCGATGCCGACTTGGACCGGACGATCGGCGAGCTGCGCCGCCGGGTTGGCATGCCAACCCTCGCCAATGGTCTTGTAACCGCCAACGGGTTGAACATGCTGACGGAGATCCGGCGGGAGCGGACCGTGGAATTGGCGTTCGAAGGATTCCGGCGTGACGACTTACGGCGCTGGAAGACGGCCGAAACCGAGCTGCCGCAGGCGTTGCGCGGCGTAAAATTCGTCGGCACGGAATTCCAGCAGCGGGATCCCGGCCTCGTGATCGGGACGGATATCCAGGTCGACGCCGGCGGCTTCGTCATCTCTGAGCCGGCGGGCGGACGTCAATTCATCGCGCCGAAGCACTATCTCGACCCGCTTCCGTTGCAGCAGATTCAATTGTCGCACGGGACGCTCACCCAAAATCCGGGTTGGTGATGCGCAGGATTCTGGAAGCCTGTTGTCTCTTGTGTCTGATCACCACCGTCGTTCACGGGCAGGACGGAATCCAGCGCGCACGCCTGGATCCTGCCAAGGTCCGGGCCCCGGCGTTCCATTTTCAGCCGGAATACACGTTCGATTCGCCGAGCGATCCACAGAAATGGTCGGTGCAGCCGAAGGGGCTGAACGTCTCGTTCGCTACCACCGACCAGGCTTACTTCAGGAGTGAGGTCCCCGACCTGCCGCAGCAATCCCAGACATGGGAAGCCAGCGGCTGGAAGGGCGAACGGTTGAATACCGAGCTGGTCGTCTGGTCACCGGATACCGTGAACCAGATACGCGTGACCGTCAGCGATCTCGTCAACGCGAACGGCGCCGTGCTCGCGAGCGGCAATGTGCACGTCTATCTCGTTCGCTATGTCGTCTCGAACTACCCCTACGGCGCGAACGAGGTCAGCTGCGGCGCGACGGACTCGAACCCGCCCTACCTCATGCCGGACCGGCTGGAGCCGTTCCAACGGTTCGATCTGCCCGCAAACAGCGTCAGGCCGGTCTGGCTCTCGCTGGATGTTCCCGCCGGGACGACAGCCGGCGTGTACCGGGGAACTGTCGACGTCAGTTCTGAGAAAGGCCGTGCGACCCTGCGGGTCGCGATAACGGTCCAGGACCAAACCTTGCCTCCACCCGGTGATTGGAAGTTCAGATTGGACTTATGGCAGAATCCCTGGGTGGTGGCCTGGTACTACCACGTCGAACCCTGGTCGGAAGAGCACAAGGCACTCTTGCGCCGGCATCTCAAGCTCTACGCGGATGCGGGTGGGAAGTACATCACGACCTATGCCGTTCATTCCCCCTGGTCTGACAATTCCTACATGATCGAAGGGGCAATGATCGATTGGACCAAGCGGGCTGATGGGACTTGGAAATTCGATTACAACATCTTCGATCAGTACGTGGAGCTGGCGACCGCAGTAGGGGTGACGAAGGCGATCACGATCTATACGCCGCTGCCGTGGGGGAATCGCTTCCGCTACCTCGACGAGAAATCAGGGAATTACGTGTATGAGTCCTGGGCGCCCGATTCCGCGCAGTTCGCGGCGGTGTGGAACGTGTTTCTCACCGATCTCAAGGGCCATCTGGAGCAGCGCGGCTGGTTCGATCGGACCTACCTGGGGATCAATGAAAACGAGATGCAGTATACCCTCGCCGCGATACGCGTGATCAGGGCACACTCTCCGAAATGGAGAATCACGTACGCCGGCAACTGGCATGCGGAGCTGGACTCGCTGCTGGATGACTACTCGCCCATCATCACGGCTGAGCCGAGCCAACCGGAGCTGAAAGCCCGAGCGGTACGCGGAGGTACGACCACGTACTACGTGTGCTGCACGCCGCAAAAACCCAACACATTCGTGTTTTCGCCGCCGATCGAAGGCCGCTATATCGGCTGGTATGCCGCGGCGTACGGGTATGATGGATTCCTGCGCTGGGCCTACGATGCTTGGCCGGCCGATCCGGTGCGGGATGCCCGCCACGCGTTGTGGCCCGCGGGAGATGAGTTTCTGGTCTACCCCGGCGCTACCAGCAGCGTCCGCTTTGAAAAGCTGCGTGAAGGGATCGTGGACTATGAGAAGATCAGGATCCTGAAGGCGCGGGCGTCGAGGCGCCAGCTGCGCGAGCTAGAGGCTCTGTTGCGCACCTTCGTCGGCGATCCTGATTACAGCAAACGGAACTATGACCAGACGAGAATCACGGAAGCCGTCCGCAAAGGCCTGCGCATGCTGGAGGCGTTGAGCGACCGACTTGGGCGATAACGCCGTTGTCTGCACGGAGTATCAGGCTCACGTCCTCACGCATGAACTCACCCCGGCTGGTCCGGTGCCGACCGCGTTCGATCCCGATGGCGTCTATCCCTACGTCAGTTTTGTAGAGACTTCGCAGCGGCCGATCCGGAAGCAGTACCGCTTCATCGCATTGCAGAATGATCGACTGAGAGCAGTTATATGTCCGGATCTCGGCGGCAAAGTCACATCCCTCATTCATAAGGGCTCAGGCAAAGAGGTCCTGTACGTTCCGGACGTCATCAAGCCGGTGCGGATATTGCCACGTTTCTCCTTTGTCGCCGGCGCGATCGCGGTCAGCTTCCCGATTTCACATTCGCCCACCCAGAACGAGCCCGTACTCTCCAGGATCGATCGCGCTACATCGCGGGTGTATGTGACCTGCGGGGAGCGGGAGCTGCGCTTTGGCATGCACTGGTCGGTCGAATACTCCCTCGGGCCGGGGGACGATTTTCTCACCGAGCGCGCGGTGTTTCACAATCCCGGAGCATCAGCCTACCCTTGGATGTCGTGGTCGAATGCCGCGTTGCCGTCCGCGCCGGACACGGAGTTCTGTTTTCCGAACGGAGAGGTGTTGAGCCATTCCTCCTCGCTGCGCGTCATCGACTGGCGGCGTTCCGGGCCGAGGCGCGAATCCAACGTCAAGGAAATGACGGGCTTTTTCTGGAAGACAAAGGACGTAAACGCATTTGGTGCCTTTACGCCGTCACTGGGGTCCGGACTCTATCACGTTGCCGACGCCTCGCGGGCGCCCGGAATGAAGTTGTGGAGTTATGGCGTTGGCGAAGACCGTGCATGGGCCACCGAGCCATATGTCGAGATTCAAGGCGGGCCACTTGGTGATCAGGCGATGAAGCTGATGCTCGAACCGAACGAAACCCGGTCGCACGTCGAGTTCTGGATTCCGGCCGATGGACGACGCGACATCTACGCCCTGACGGTGCCCACTATCCAGCTCAGACCTGCCAGCGACGTTCCGCGCTTCGACTGGGCCCGTGAGGATGATGTGCGGGTTTGGAACGACCTCGTGAGCGCGCATACGACCAAGGGTCGATTACCAGAGCCTCCTCGAGTGGATGAGTACCGGTGGGCGCCGTCGGGTATGGAGGATCTCGCTGCGGCCTTTGAATGGGCGATTGGGAGGGGGAGTACACGCGATGCAACGGCTGATGGCTGGAGATTCCACTATGGCACATGGTTGGCCGGAAGGGGACAAAAGGACGACGCGATCCGAATGCTCGCCACGAGCACCATCGGGGTGGCGCAGGCGCTGCTCGCCCGGCTGCTGACCGTGGGAGGTGACATCGGAGGCGCCCGGCGAGCTTTAGACGCCATTCACGATACCTGGTTGCAGGTGCATCCA
>Ga0193755_1000253_pt1 | contig 15163 bp, 13 predicted proteins | sample H1a2metaG_FD_144921 | JGI IMG/M metagenome (GOLD analysis project Ga0193755, IMG submission 144921) | Soil microbial communities from a riparian zone of the East river system, Colorado, United States - H1a2 | ecosystem: Environmental > Terrestrial > Soil > Riparian zone | place: USA: East River...
CGCGGGGAGCTGCTCCTGTATCTCGCGCACCGAAGCGCGGCCCAACTCCCAGAGCGAATCCATGATTTCCAACTCGAACCTTGTCATCTTAACGTGCTGCTCTTTGGTCACGATTCTTTCCTTCGAAAACAAACTCGACTACGAACGAGGTTGACTCTACTACAAGCGTCATAGCAAGTCAATCAGAAAAATCGGTAGTGGTTCAGGCGTGAGAGTGGAACGCGCGGTTTGCGGTTTGAGATGGCTCGGGCGCGAGAGCAGCGCGTCTTTGCGGTTCTTTGCGTCTTTGCGTGAAACCGATTTCTCGCAAAGGCGCAAAGAGTCGCAAAGCCGCAGCGCTCAGGCTATGAGTCTTTTCTACAAAGCGGTGAGTACATTTCGGGGCGGCGGTCGCGGTAGAACTGCCAGTGCGTGCGCACCTCTTTGATCTGATCGAGGTCCAGATCGGCGACGATCAATTCGTCCTTGTCTTCGCTTCCCTTGACGATAATGCGGCCGTCCGGATTCGAAAAGTAAGACGAACCAAAAAACTCGCCGATGTTCCAGGGCGGTTCGGTCCCTACGCGATTGATCGTCCCGACGAAGTACCCGTTCGCAACGGCGTGCGCGCGCTGCTCAAGCTCCCACAAATAGTCGGCGTGCCCTTTCGTCGTCGCGGAAGGGATGAACACGATCTCCGCGCCATTCAGCCCGAGCGCTCGCGCTCCTTCGGGAAAGTGACGGTCGTAGCAGATGTAAACTCCGATGCGCGCATACCTTGTTTCAAAAGTCGGAAACCCCGAGTTGCCCGGCGTGAAGTAGAACTTCTCCCAGAAGCCCGGCAGGCAATGCGGGATGTGAGTCTTGCGGTACTTGCCCAGATAAGCGCCGTCTGCGTCGATGACCGCGGCAGTGTTGTAGTAGACGCCGGTCATCTCTTCCTCGTAGATCGGCACAACCATCGCCATTCGGTGCTTGCGAGCAATCTCCTGCATCAGCTTTGTCGTCGGCCCGTCCGGAATGCGCTCGACCAGATCGTACCAGTGTGGGTTCTGTTCGGCGGGAAAGTAGGGCCCGTAGAACAGTTCTTGCAAGCAGATAATCTGAACGCCTTTTTTCGCGGCGTCCTCGATCATAGCAACGTGTTTGTCGACCATCGCCTTTTTGATCTTCTCGATCGGGCTTTCAGCAGACTCGACATTGGCAGCCTGGATGAGTCCACATCTGACGATTCGCGGCATGATCGATCCTCCCTATGAAGACGTCCGGAGTTGTAACTTTGCAAGGTGCTCGCGCGCGGTACCGGTGTACTGGTCTTGAGGCGCGATATCAATCGCTTTCTGAAAGTTAACCTTTGCTTCGTTGTAGATTCCCATTCCCTCGTAGCACAAACCGAGACTGGTATACACCAGCTTGTTCTCAGGTTCGCGTTTCGCCAACTGTTTGAACTGCCCAATCGCAGCTTCGTAGCGCTTCAGCTTCATGAGTACATCGCCGAGCGCGTAGAGCAAAATCGGATGATCGGGCGCATAGAGCTGTGCACTCTCTAGCTGGGTCAGCGCTTCGTTCAGTCGGCCTTGCTTCGTCAGCAGCACTCCCAGATTTATTCGTGGTTCCGGATAAGCCGGGTTGTACCGCAACGTCTCGGCGTATGCTTGCTCGGCCTGCGCGCCCTGGCCGAGCCGATCGTAATTCCAGCCAAGATTGTATCGAGCTGATGTGTTCGAAGGCTGAATCTCCAGCGCGTCCAGGAGAGGCTGAATCGCGTCTCCGTACCTTCCCTGGCTGGTGTAGCTAACTCCGAGGTTATAGCGCGTGTCCGCGTAAGGCGCGCCGTACTCGATAGCCTTCACGTAAGACTGCCCGGCCTCAGCGAACCGCCCCTGCATTCGATAAACGTCCCCGAGATTTGAAAGCGCATCATAATACTTCGGATCAGCCGCGAGTGCTTCAAGATAGTTTCGCTCCGCGACCGCCGGTTGGTTCTTCCGCGCGTAGTATGCGCCGATATAGTTGAGCAGGAACGGGGATTGAGGGTTCATCCTCAAGGCCGCATTCACCATTACAAGATCGTTTTGCCAGTTGCAATTCTGATTCACCGTAAACACCAGGAGTATCATCGCGATCGACGCAGCCGCGGTGCGGAAGATGAGCGCCTGTTGCCGCGCGGCGAGCCTGGCGCAAAGCCAATTGAGCGCAAGCGCGACTAAAATACAGAACCCTATCGAGGGCAAATACAGATACCGGTCATGTATGATCGATTCCTGGGCGTTGAACGCTTTGAGGTTGAGTACGGGAAGCAGAAACAGGACCAGGAAAACGAGCGCCTTCCGCCCGGCCGTCGATGATCTCACCAGCCACCACGCTCCCGCCAACATTGCGGCAACCACCAACGCCGAGCCCCAAAAACGCGGATCCGCCGCGCTTGAGACATAACCGCTCGGGTAGATGATGGCCAATGGGTATGGCAGGAACAACAGCCGCGCGTAACTGAGCAACACCGACGGAATGGTCAGAAACACCTGCATAGCGGTGACGTCCAGGGATTTGGGCTCGGGTTTGGTGATGAACCCCAGCACCACGTAACGCAGGATGATGTATATGACCGAGGCCGCAACGAACGGCAGAGTGCGACTGACAACGCGAGACAGCCTGACAAGACCAACTTTCTGCTCTGCACTCTCCTGCCATTCCCGAACGGCCACGAATATCGGAAAGACTATTGCCACTTCTTTGCAGAGCATTGCCAGTAGCGCCAGCCCGGCGCACAGCGCTAGCATCGGCCACCGCGATACCGCTCCGCGGCAATTGCGCTCGTACAGAATAAGCGCGCCTAAGACGAAGGCAGCGGCAAGCGGGTCGGGTAGCCCCGACACCCATGCGACTGATTCGCTATGGACGGGATGAAGGCCGAACAACAACGTCGCGGCGGCGGAGGCTTCGCCGGGAACCTGCCACTGCCGGCACAGCAAGTAGACCAGTACGACCACGATCAAGTGAAGCAAGAGCGAAGCGAGGTGCCATCCGAAAACTTCAGCTCCGAACAAATGACGATTGATGATTAGAGCGATGTTGAAGATCGGTCTGTAGTAGGGCCCAACGGAAAGCTGAGATGTCGAGTCCATGAATTGCCACACGCTCTGAGTAAACATCTTTGGTATGTTGCCCAGTGCGTCGATCGTCGGGTTATTCAGTACCTGGAACCTGTCGTCATAAACAAACTCTCCATCAAGCGAATTCACAAACGCAATAGCCGAGATCAACAGAACCCCTGCTACAACCGCTCGCTCGGTTCCTATCGCGAGGGCGAGCTGCCTGCCTTTCACTCGACGCTCTTGTTTGGCGGACGTCGCTCTAGCGCTCGGCTCGGTCAGAACTTTTGCGCTCGCCGACTGATGCCTCCTGATCTTTCGTGAACGTGCCAATCTATTTTCGTACCTGCCGCTGTTTGAACGCTGAATGGCGGTCCGGCATTCGAAAATCACCAACGCATAAGTTGAGTTATAACCTTCACTGCGGCAGGATCGTCCGGAAAGATCACCGGAGTATCTTTTGTTCGAACCGTTCGATCGCCGACCCGCTTCACCATCACCTTCACCGGACAGCCGCACGCACTATAGATGAAAGTTACTTCGCGTTCCGTGCCATCTGCCCAGACATTCTGAATCGGAGCCTTAAGCTCAACGGAGTTGGCCGTCAGTATGGAGCTTGGGTTCGCCGAGCCGTCCAATGTAAGGGTTCTCCCCCCGCCATTGTCGATCAAAACGGTTAGAGTCTTCGGCGCGGGGATCTGAGAGGTCGCGTTGATCTTCGCCCGCCAGAGAGACTTGCCGGTGCGCTTGAAAACCAGCTCGCCAACTCCGGGCTTCTCACTGCTGACGTGCATCGAGAGGTGCAACAGCTTCCCATCCGGCGTGGGTTCGCCATAAGCATCCAGGATTGCGAAGGTGCGACCCTGACCGTCATCGGGTTGGTACCGGCGTTCGATTTGTTGCAACGCTTCGGCAATGCTCGGCACTCGTCCGCCGAAATCCAACTCGTCGGTTACCATCACCGATTTGGCAACATCCATCGTCCCAGGCTCGGAAAGAGGCGTGGTGGCAGGCCCGGGCGTTGCGGCCGGCGCTGGCGGAATCGTCGACGCGGCCGGATTGCCCGCAGCGGTCTGAGGAGCTCCAGCGGGCGCGGGCTGCGCGGTGCGGTTGGTGCCGTTGATCACAACTCCCGCGGCGACGGCGCCGATGACCAGCACGGCGAGCAGGTAAACAACCCAGCGCCGCCAGTCGGAATCCTGCTGTTTCGGTTTGCGGTTCTTTGTTTTGCTTCGTGACATTCAGATGTTGTCCAAAACTGGGATTTGAAAATAAGAACTGCACTATGCCGTTCCGACGTCAGGCCAAAAGAATACCAAAGGCCCGCTAAGCGCGCCAACAAAAGGCCGAGGGACATCGTTAGAAATGCGATTAGAATTCGGAACTGTTTCGATGACCAGAAACCCAAAACTGACATGTAGGAGCGGTCCCTCGTGGCCGCCCCAGATTGGCCGTCCTATTTTGACCTGGGGCGGCCACCGAGGGACCGCCCCTACATGATTTACCTGAGCTTCGTCCACAGCTTCTCGCTTGCCCTGCGAGCTTCAGCGTAGATGTCTTCGTGGTCGAGCGCAGATACGTGCGCCCTGACGATGAATCTGCCCGCAACCATTACGCTTTCGACCGAAGCCGAGGTCAGGCCGAATACCAAGTGCCATGCAAGGTTCTCCGTCGCAAGCGGCGTGGGCGAATCGTAGTCGAGCACAATCAGGTCCGCCGCTGAGCCCGCCGACAGACTGTTCAGGTCAACTCCAAACGCCGCCGACGCCATTCGCTGGTTGTTTGCGAGCACCCGCAACCAGTCGTTTGCGTCAAAGGCTGTTTGCGCGTCGCGCCCTTTGAAGAAAGCTATCCGAGCTTCTTCAAACATGTCGCCGCCGATTCCGTCCGTTCCCAACACAACTCGCTCTCCGAACTTCGCGACCGGCGCGTAGCCGACTCGATTGTTCATATTCGAGCGCGGATTGTGCGCAAACCAAACTCGCGCTTCGCGCGCGAGTTCGATCTCGCGGTCGTCCAGATGTGTTCCGTGCGCAACAATCGTTTTCGAATTTAGAGCACCATGACTCGCGAGCCTTTCAACTACGCCGGCGCCGTATTTCTCTCGCGCGTCTTCAACGTCACAAGCATCTTCGGCTGAGTGGATGTGAAGCCCGGCGTCGAACTCTCGCATCAACGAGGCGCAAGCGTCGAGCGATCTGTCCGACAGAGTGAACGACGCATGCGCTCCGACCATCCCGCGAAACAGCGGATGATTCCGGACCCCGTTTTGGCTCTCGGGCCCCGCCGCTTGAAGCGCCGGGCTGCTCAGCAACTTGAGGAAAGCGCGATTCTCTTCGAGTCCTTCATCGCGTTTGCGAGTGCCTCCGCGATCCGTGACTTCATAGCAGAGCACTCCACGCAAGCCGACTTTCTGAATCGCTTCGCGGACTATCTTCAGCGAGCCGCCTATAAGCGACGGCGACGCGTGATGATCGAACAGACAGGTCGTTCCGGCTCGCGCGGCGTCCATTGCGCCGGCCACCGCGCTCCAGTAGATCGTCTCTTCGTCGAGCGCGCGGTCCAGCCGCCACCACACCAGCTCGAGAATCTCAGTGAAGTTCGAGGGCGGGCGCGGCGGCGCAGGCATTCCTCGCGCGAGCGCCGAGTACAGATGCGTGTGGCCGCACACCATGCCCGGCATCAGCAGCTTGCCGTTGAGTCGAATGACCTCCTCGCCTTCACGCGCCGCGAGCTGCGAAGCCCGTTCGATCACATGACCGTTCTCGACTCGCAGGTCACCGTGTTCGACCAAAGGCGGATCGAGAGTGACAATCGTCCCCGACTTGAACAGGTATGACATAGGTGACTCGTTGAGCAAGTGAGGACGGGTCATTTGTGAGGTTGGGTGCGTGACTCCCGATCAGGCTAACGCGTTTCGCAGATACGGATGACCGGGCTCGCGCTCTTTTCGTATTATGGTGTCGAACTCCGCCAGCGGCGCTATTATAGCCTCTTCGCCAATCGAATGCTCAAGCTTCCGCGCTTCTTTTTACGCTGGGCGAGACGGCTGCGTCATCTTTGACCGAGTCATCAACTCCGCAAACTCGTCGATGTTCGGGCGAACTCGTATTGCCTCTCCGACTGAGCGGCGCGCCGCGTCGACGTCTTTCAATCCGTTCCCAGTAAGCATCAGCAGCACGCGCTCATCCGATTTGATTGCCCCGCTCGCACACATCGCCTTGAACCCGGCAAACGCCGCAGCCGCAGCCGGTTCCGCGAACACTCCGGTAGCGCGAGCCAGCTCCGGGATCGCCGCGATGATCTGTTCGTCGTTTACCTTCACGCCCTGCCCTCCGGAATCTTTGATCGCCCGAATCGCAGCGGTCGCGTCGCGAGGCTTGCCCACGCTGATGCTGTCGGCGATCGTGTGGGCATTGCCTTCACGAACCAGGCCGTCACCATTCGCCGCATCAACGATCGGGGAGGCGGTCGCGGATTGCACCCCAATCAACTGAGGTAGTTGCTCGATAAGACCCAACGCCTGAAGATCGCGAAAGCCCTTCCACAATCCGCTGATGATGTTTCCATCCCCAACTGAGACGATGACCTTATCAGGCACTTGCCATTTCAACTGTTCAGCGATCTCGAGCGCGGCGGTCTTCTTGCCTTCGCGAGTATAAGGGTTGAAGCCGGTGCTGCGCTGATACCAGCCGAACTGTCGAGCCGCCGCGATGCACAGGTCGAACGCTTCGTCGTAGGTTCCGTCCACCAAAACGACCCCGGCTCCATAGATTTGAAGCTGCGTGATCTTCGCCGGCGGCGCCGTGGCCGGCACAAGGATGATCGATTTCATACCGACGCTGGCGCATATCCCTGCAAGCGCCGAACCCGCGTTGCCCGACGAAGCGGTGGTGATCACTTCGGCGCCGGCCTCGCGGGCCTTTACGACAGCAAGCGCGCTCGGACGGTCCTTGAACGAAGCGGTGGGGTTGCGACCGTCGTCTTTGATCAGAAGCTGTTTGACGCTGAACTGACTCGCAAGCCGCGCGCTATCGTAGATCGGCGTACCACCGACGGTAAGCGGCGGAACCGCGGAGGATTCGGCGATCGGCAGGAGCGCTCGATAGCGCCACATGGTGAAGTTGGGATCAGCCGCAAGGCTCGCCCTGGTTAATTGGGCTCTGACGCGATCGTAGTCATACATTACATCGAGGTTCCCGCCGCATGTCGGACACACGTACTCGACCTCGGCGGGCCCGTGTTCGCGCGCGCACTCAAAACACTTGAAACCTCTAACGCTGTTGTTCATTCGGTGGTGTTCAGTTCGGTGGCGTCCTATCCTCAATTCTCTGCGTAGTCTTTGCGTGTCGGCGCCTCCGCGCTTGTAAGGGCTTCGATACCGTCTAACCGCAGAGACGCAGAGCCGCAGAGGTTACACATGGCGCGGCACCGCCGCAACCAAAGCAGTGCTTGTTGAGCCCGCGTCGCGACCGGCCGAACTCCGTAGGAGTGCTATGTTTGTAGTAACCGAGCGGCTTGGCACCGCGAACTCCGAAGGAGTGCAATGTTCCGGCCTGTCCTCGATCGCCAAACGATTCATACAATGTGTCATTCAACAGTTTGGAACATCCCGCTCCTACGGAGCTAAACCGAATTGTAGCGGTCGCGCGCTACAAACATTGCATCCCTAAGGGATTCTTTATGAAGCTCAATAATCTTCGCAAGCAAACAAGAATACTTCGACTTGCTAAGCAGAGAACACTAAGGTCAGGTCCGTACATTCAGTTCATCTGCCTTGCAAACTTCAAATGCCTGACCCGGCCCGCGTTTAACTCGAATCCCGTTACTGCATTTCTCGAGTCGCGAGTGAACTTGATAGTTCCGAGGTCGGCGTCGGTGAAGCTGTCACCCCCAACGGATGTGAGAGATGCATCTTCAAACTTCTTGCGCTGAAGCACCAGCTTTCCTTCCCTCAACGCAAACGTGTACGACGTGTCGAGTTCCTGGCTGTAGTACCTGCCGGCGTACTGCCCAAGTTCGGCGGGGGTTGGAGCGTTGACCGCTTCTAACACCTTGGGCTTCGGGTTCCCTTCTTCGTTAACAATCATTCTTTTAGTCGAGCCGTCGGATGAAATCTCAAAGGTGACTTTCACCGGAGCTCCGATGACCGTGAAGTCCGTCGCGCTCACCGGTACGAGCTGGAAGCCGGGGCCGAGCGCGGCCATGAGCTTGCCATCCTTGAACTCGAGCTTGATTGTCTCTTCAGTCAACGGATCACGATAGATGCCGGCTTTGCGTCGAAGCTCCTGCTCGGTAGCCTTGTACGATCCAGTGGACGCCGAGGCGCCAGGCTTCCCAGGTGGGCTCTTCAGTAAGTCGGCAAGATAGATGTCGGCGACCTTGCGGGTGAGGCCTCCGGGATCTGCGTTGCTCACGTTGCAAAGACAAACTACGGCGAATCGCTGCTCCGGGAACCGCAGAAAATCGGCCCGATAACCTGCATCCGAGCCGCCGTGCCCGACGGTCTTCAATCCTTTGTACTCTCCGAGCGAAAGCCCGAACGCGTAGTTCAGTTTCTTGCCGTCGTTGAGCAGGCCTGTCGTTAGCATCTGATTGATTGCGGCTTCTCCGCCTACCTTCTTATCGACGAAGTTCTGATCCCACTTCGCCATGTCTTCGACCGTCGTGAACAGACTAGTCGCCCCGTACGTGTCGAAGACCGGGATGCTAACCTTGAGTCCGCCCCCCTTCTTCGTTTCATAAGCCGAGGTTCTTCCTTTGACTATCATCGAGTGATCGTCGTGGAAGTGCGTGCTTGTCATTGCGAGCGGCTTGAAGATGTTCGCATCGGCGAACTCGCGCAATGACTGCCCGGTGACGCGCTTCACTATCACCGCCAGAAGCGTATATCCGGTGTTGCAATAAAGGTGCTCGGCGCCGGGCTTGAAGTTCAGTTCTTTCTGACGCGAGACGAGCTCGAGTATGTCGCCTTCGGTTATCACATCGTCTTCGCGCCATCCCGCAAGCTCCAGCAGCGACCATTGATCGCGGAGACCGCTGGTGTGATGTATGAGGTGACGGATCGTTATGCGCTCGCCAAAGTCCGGGACTTCAGAGACGTACTTGCGCACGTCGTCATCCAGCGAGAGCTTTCCCTGCTGTGCCAATAAGACTATAGCCATCGCCGTGAACTGCTTCGATATCGAAGCGACGTGAAAGATCGAGGACGGTAAGATTGGAACGCCGTATTCGAGATTCGATAGGCCATAGCCCCGCTTGTAGACGATCCGGCCATCCTTGATCACGCCGAGCGCGCAGCCGGGGGAGTCGGGCTTGTCGAATCGCGAGAACACCTCATCGACTTTGCCGGTCACCGCCATATCTCCGGCCCGCTCACTCGGATTCGACTGCGCGAACGCGGTCACTCCGATCATAAGAACAAACAGACTGCATAGATAACAACGCTTCGTCATCTGTCTCTCCTGTCTCAAACTCTTCAGTCGGTGCCGAAAGTGATGGAACCGATTGCTGCTTCATACGTCTTCGGAGCTTGCATGTTCGATCTGTCGCTTGCGTGGATTCAGGAGGTGGTCCAGACACAGCCAGAGGCTCCGGCTGTGATGATAAAACACCAGCGGCATGACTATCGCCAGCACGATCAAGACAGTCAGTATCGTTTGACTGATCGTCCCCGTGACCAGGCCGTATATCAGAAGCGTGCCGAGCAGAAGCGATTCGGTAGCGATAACATTGATGTAGATCGCTCCGATAAAATAGCCCTGCTCGCGCTCATAAACCAGACCGCAATAGTCGCAATGGGTGTTCATCCGAAACAGAGATCGGTAGAGCCGTCCCATTCCACACTCAGGACACCGGAGCTTCAGTCCGCGTACAACGATTCGAGTTGCTCTGCCGGAATCCAACAGATTACTTCTTCTCTGCGCGAAACGCTTTCGCGCGCTTGAGCTCGGCTCTCTCACCCTCCGCTTGCGAGCAAAGCGCAATCAGCTGTCGGTAATACTGGGCAGCCTTAGCTCGGTTCCCCGAGAGTTCGGTGGCTCGCGCCGCTCCATACAGACCATTGAACCGATTGGGCGTGTCTCGAAGAGAAGCCTCGTATTCCTTGAGCGCCTCGACAGGTTTATTGAGCTCGAGCAGCAGATCAGCAAGCAGCTCGCGAGCTGGGAGCACCGCTCCGGGCGTGACAGGGCTCTTATCTGTCGATGCTTCGAGATCGGCGGCCGCGCGCATCAGTCGCAGCGCGTCTTCATTCTTGCCTTCGGCTCGTGCTGTCCAGGCTGCGGCCGCCTGTCGCTGGATCTCGACCTGCTTAGCCCAATACAGATTCGCCGGATTATCCCTGGCCGAGCTTAGCGCGCGCTGTATGGAAGCAAGCTTTTCAACGCTCTGACTGGCAGCGGCCGAATCCCCGCTTCGAGCCGCGCCTAACGCCCGTGCGAAATGAGTGAGCGCTTCGGCGAAAAGAAACCGGTCCCATGGAAAGCTGGTCGGATGCACCGTTAACGCTGCGGCCTCGGTCCAACTCCGCCTTTCTAGCGCATATCGCGCCGGAACTGCCGCAAACGCATATGCCGCCGCGAAATTCTCAACATCGACCCGGCTCATGCTATGGAGTTCCTGGAGTATGCCCAGTGCTTTTTGGTCCTGAGCGCCCTGGAGATAGGCATACATCAGGTAGTCCATCGCATGAAGCTGGTCGTACGACGCCGCTCCGGGATGATTACGAGCCACAAGCGTCTTGGCGGCTGCGGCGGAAGCCGCGTTCGATTGAATCGACTCCTGCCACAGGCCAAGTCGCGTAAAAATATGCGTCGGCATGTGAAGCGCATGCGGCGATGAAGGAGCTATCTTCGCGTAGCTGCGCGCCGCGGGCAACGCCAGCTCCGCAAGCTGCGGATAGTCGAAGCTGTGAATCAAATAGTGCGTGACACCGGGATGATTCGGTAACTTCGGGAGGACGCCGTTCAGGATCTCTGCAGCCTTCTTCTGCTTTGCGTAGTCCTTGCCGGGCGGAAGCGTCGTCGCTTCCAGCAGTGACAACGCGTAGAAGATCGCTGCCTCCAGGTCTTCGGGGTAGGCGCGATAGGTCTGCTCCATCGCTTGCTGGTAGGCTAGCGCGCGCGTTCGATGGTCAAGCTTGTCCGCGTCCTTGAAGAACACTTCGATCGCCGCCAGATAGCTTCTTTCACGCTCGGTCTTCGCGCTCAGGGTCTTAGCCTTTTCGACGGCGGACCAACCCTTTCTCAACTCATCTTTCGTCGGCGGTGCCCAGATTGGATGGTACTGGCTCATCGCGATTCCCCAGTAAGCCATTCCACATTTCGGATCGACCACCGTCACCGCTTCAAAAGCCTTATCCGCTTCTTCATAGCCGAAGGAGTGCAACCACGCGGCCGCGCGATTGAACTGCTTTTGAGCTTCGGTCGTGCAGGAGATCGGGAAACTCACACGACCGAGTTCTTCTCCGTGCTGGTGTTGATGCTCGTGCTGATGCGTTTCTTGTGCTCGCAGTTCGGAACCGCAAGCAACCGCTATTAACGCAGCGAACAAAGCCATCTTGTTCATTCTCATCTCACACCTCAATCGCATCGAGTCGAACTATTCTTCGGCGCGGTGTCCTGGCAACAATTCTCCGTGCTGTCTCTGTGTCTCCGTGTCTCTGTAGTTAGATAACCTTGAAACCTGCTAACCACGGAGAGACAGAGGTTGCACAGAGACAATCGAATCAGGACACGTTATTTACCTTTCCGCGCCCGAGCTTCGTCCAGCCAGCCGCGCTTCACGTTTTCGTCCGGGACGCTTGAAAGGTAAGGCTTGATGTCGAGGATCGGAGTTCCGTCGAGCATGTCCACGCCGCGCACATATAATCGTGGACCTTCGCGCCTTATCAGTTCGACTACGGTCAGTCCTATCGGGTTCGGCCGGTACGGCGAGCGCGTCGCGAAGACACCGTGCGGCCGGTCGTCGGTCGGCGGTGTGCCGAGAAGCGCGTAGCCCTCCGCCTGATGAAACACCCAGATGACAAACAGGTGCGAAAAGCCTTCGATGTCGGTCAGGCCTTGTTCGAACTCCGGAAGGATTTCGAGGACGCCCTCCGCGTCGTGTTTGGCTCCCCAGCCCTTTGGGATTTGAGCAGTCTCGGAGTAGGAACTTTGAACGAAGCCAATCGGTCGCATCTCTGCCATGACCCAACCTGATATTGTTTTCTCCGCGCAGCCTCTGCGCCCTGGGAGCGCGGGCGTCCCGCCCGCGGTCGGTCGAATCCGAATCGATGCGGGCGGGACGCCCGCGCTCCCAGATCAGTCGATGATCTCCCAACCGCTTTGATACTTATCCAATTCCTTGCGCGTGTACTCGTCAATCGGGTGGTCGCGCTCGGGAGACACGACGTGTTTCGGCAACCCGCACAGCTCAGTCGAAAAGTACCGCTGCCCAGTGTCGCATATCATCGTCACTATGCGCTTCATCTTCGGGTGGCGCCTCGCTATCTTGATCGCTGCAACAACATTAGCCCCCGACGAGATACCGCAAAAGATCCCTTCTTCTTTCGCGAGCCGCCTTGCCATCTCGATCGCTTCATCGGATTTGATGGTCACGATTCCGGTCAGCAGCTTTAGGTCGAGATCCCGCGGCACAAAGCCGTCGCCGATGCCTTCGATCTTGTGCTCGCCCCACTGGCGCCGCGAAAGCAGCGGGCACTCGGCGGGCTCGCCCGCGTACAGCTTCACTTTCTTTTTGTGCTTGCGCAGATAGCGTCCGATGCCGGTGAGTTGCCCGCCTGTTCCCTGCGTCCCTACGTAAGCGTCGATCTTGCCGCCGGTCTGCTCCCATATCTCGGGCCCGGTCGTTTTATAGTGAGCCTGGATGTTGTCGGGGTTGTCGAACTGCGAAGGCACCCAGTACTTGTCGGGATCCTTGGCGCGAATCTCGCCAAGCCCATAAGCGACATCCATCTTTTTGCGTTCTTCGCTCATGCCTTCGGGCATCACGATGATACAGGCGTAGCCTTTCACTGCAGCGACAAACGAACAAGCGATGCCCGCGTTGCCGGTGGAGCATTCGAGGATGGTCATCCCTTCTTTCAAGTCGCCGCGCTTCTCAGCCTTTTCGATCATGTTGAGGTAGATGCGGTCCTTGAGCGAGCCCGACGGACTGAAGTATTCGAGCTTGACGAGGATTTCGGGCTCGACGTCAGCGGCGACTCGATTGAGCCGAGCGAGCGGAGTATTGCCGATACAGTTTAGAATCGACTTTGAATGTTTGCGATAGCGGTCCCATTTCGACATGGTTTGAGTGAGTGTCCTTTCTCGAATCGTCAGGCAAGCGGTGGAACTCTATCAGAAGCCTGCTGGACTTTCATCTGAATGGGACGGCATGTAGTGTCCGAATTCGAGAGTCTTCTCTGTGTTGTCTCTGTGTTCTCCGTGTCTCTGTGGTTAACAGGTTCCAAGGTCATCTAACCACAGAGACACAGAGAACACAGAGACAGCACGGAGAATTGAAATTAGGACTACCGGGCGGCAGTCGTTCCTGGTGCGGCATCGTGTCTTGGAGTCCTTTGTGGCAAGAGGATTCCGCCACTAAGGCACAAAGACACGAAGCCGCACTAAGACGAGTTATGAGGTCATCCGGAATTCTCGCACCTTCACTCCGTGCGAGATTTCAACGAGCCGGTGGCTCGTGATAGAGTTGGATCAATGAGGGAACCCTATGACATCAAGATCATTCAAATTGATAGCGCTTTCCGTGCTGGGTAGTCTTGGCCTGCTTGCAGTTGCTGGTATTTCAGCAGCGCGACAATCCCGATCGCAAGCGAAAGGCACTACCGCCGCAACAAAGATCAAACTTTATTCAGTTGCGCAGAAAGGATTCATCATGAGCGAGAAGATCAATAAGCCCGATGCCGAGTGGCAAAAGCAGCTTACGCCCGAACAGTACGAGGTCACACGACGCAAGGGCACCGAGCGCGCGTTCACCGGTGAGTATTGGGACAATCACGAGAAGGGACTCTATAAGTGCGTGTGCTGCGGCACGGATTTGTTCTCTTCGGACACTAAGTTCGAGTCGGGGACCGGATGGCCGAGCTTCTGGGCGCCGGTCGCTAAAGAGAACGTCGAGAATGAGAACGATACCAGCCACGGGATGAGAAGAACCGAAGTGCAGTGCCAAAAATGCGGCGCTCATCTGGGACACGTTTTTGATGACGGACCGAAGCCGACCGGGCTTCGATACTGTATGAACTCGGCCGCGTTGAAGTTTGAGAAAGACGGCGAGTGATTTTGCATTGGTGCGCGACGCGTGGAGGCGGACGGTTTTGTTCATGTACGGGCGGCTCTTCCTGGCCGCCCCTCCTCGGCGAAAAGGCCGCGTGTCAAGAAGGGGCGGCCACGGAGAACCGCCCGTACAGGCTGGCAATTGATTCGTTACAATCAGCTAGAGCGCTGATTCTATGCAGTCGGTCATCGCCCGACGTGCAGCTCGCTTCTTCATCAAAGCGGCCCTTTCAAGGCAGACTCCGCGCTAAGACAAGGAGACAACCATCGAGATGAACAAATCCGCCTATGCCCTTCGCAAAGCTCTGGCAGCTCTCCTCCTGGCAGCGCTGCCGCTGACCACCCTCGCTGGCTCACGCCTTCAAGCCGGCGCGCAAAGCTTCGACGTGATCATCCGAGGCGGGATGGTCTACGACGGCACTGGCCGCGCGCCTGTTCGCGCCGACGTCGGAATCAAAGGCGATCGCATAACCGCTGTCGGCAGTCTGAAATCGGCAAAGGCGGCCTCGATCGTCGATGCAACCGGTCTCGCCGTAGCGCCCGGTTTCATCAATATGCTCTCGTGGTCCGTTGACTCGATGATCGTCGACGGCAAGTCGCAAGGCGAGCTTCGCCAGGGTGTCACTACTCAGATCTTTGGCGAAGGCGATTCGATGGGCCCCCTGACCGACGTGATGCGCAAACGCCGGATCGAAGCGCAGGGCGACATGAAGTACGACATCCCGTGGACCACGCTCGCCGAGTACCTGACTTTTCTGGAGAAGCGCGGCGTCTCTCAGAACGTAGCCTCGTACATCGGCGCGACTACGATTCGTG
>Ga0193755_1000254_pt1 | contig 15141 bp, 10 predicted proteins | sample H1a2metaG_FD_144921 | JGI IMG/M metagenome (GOLD analysis project Ga0193755, IMG submission 144921) | Soil microbial communities from a riparian zone of the East river system, Colorado, United States - H1a2 | ecosystem: Environmental > Terrestrial > Soil > Riparian zone | place: USA: East River...
GAAGAGACCAACGCGCCCTACGGCATCGCGAAGAAGGCGTTGCTGGTTCAGGCCCAGGGTTATCGCGATCAGTACGGCTTGAACGCGATCTATTTGCTGCCAGTGAATCTTTACGGACCGGGCGACAATTTCGATCCGGCGTCGTCGCACGTGATCCCGGCGCTGATCAAGAAGTGCGTTGACGCGGTGGATCGCGGCGACCGGGCGATTGAAGTGTGGGGCACGGGCAGCGCCACGCGCGAGTTTTTGTACGTGGACGACGCGGCCCAGGGAATAGTGTTGGCTTCCGAGAGTTACAACGGACGAGAGCCGGTGAATCTTGGCTCGGGTTACGAAATCAGCATTCGGGAACTGGTTCAAGTGATCGCCGAACTGACGGGCTTCCACGGCGAAATCGTCTGGGACACAACCAGGCCCGACGGCCAGCCGCGGCGAGTGCTGGACGTTTCGCGGGCACTCGAGCAGTTTGGCTTTCGTGCGCGAACTGATTTCGGAGAAGGCTTGCAGCGAACGATCGAGTGGTATCGGCGAGAGCGCGAGACGGGAGACCGGGGCGGGAGATTGAAGAATTGAAAATTGAAAATTTCGTCGCTAGTCCACCTCGTTCAATTTGCAATTTCAAATTTTCAATTTTCAATTCCCCGGTCCCGGTTCCGGTTCTCCGTGTCGATTAGCATGCGAATAATCATCCTCAATCAATTCTTCTATCCCGACCACTCGGCTACGAGCCAGTTGATGACGGAACTCGCCGAGAGCCTGGTCGAGCGCGGCCTCGAGGTGACCGCGCTCGCCGGACGCGGGCGCTACAACGGCGGCGAAAGACTCGCGCCGAGCGAGTCACTCCGAGGCGTGCGGATTGAGCGTGCCTGGTCTACCAGCTTCGGCAAGCGAAGCACGCTTGGCCGAATTTCGGATTATCTGTCGTTTTATCTGGGCGCGTCGTGGAGGATGCTTCGCCTGCCGCGTCACGAACTGGTGATGGCGCTGACGACCCCGCCGCTGATCGGGTTGGTCGCGCTTGCAGTCGGACGGCTTCGACAGATGCGAGTCGTTATGCTCGTGCAGGACGTCTACCCGGACATAGCGATTGCTCTGGGCGCGTTATCGGCCCGCAATCCGGCGACTCGCGTTATTGATTGGATCAGTCGCCGGACGCTCAAGCGAGCGGATCGCATCGTCGTGCTGAGCCAGTGTATGCGCGACCGCATCGCCGCGAAGATTGGCGCAGAACGCGTTTCCCGTATCGACGTGATCCACAACTGGGCGGACGGGTCCGACATCCGTCCGCTTGCCAAAAACGAGCCCAATCCTTTTGCTAAGGCGAACAACCTCGATAGTTCGTTCGTCGTCCTGTTCTCCGGAAATCTTGGGCGAGTCAATGAGTTCTCGACGGTGCTTGAAGCTGCGCGTCTTCTGCGCGGCCGCGGGGACATCGTGTTCCTGTTTGTCGGCGATGGCGCGAAGACCCGCGAGATCGAGGAGTTCACGCTGCAGCACAAGCTGACCAACGTGCGTTTGCTGCCTTATCAGCCGCGCGCGCAATTGCGCTACAGCCTTGCGGCGGGACACGCGTCGCTGGTGACGTTGGCCGACGGGCTTGCGGGGTTGAGCGTTCCCAGCAAGGCTTACGCGATCATGGCGGCCGGCCGGCCGATGTTGTTTGTCGGCGACGCCCGCAGCGAGACAGCCAGGATCATCGAGACCAACGGGTGCGGCGCGGTGGCGCGTTCCGGCGAGAGCGGCCGGCTTGCAAGCATCATCGAAGATTGGGCTGCGAACGGGACCAAGATCGAGGAGATGGGACGAGCGGCTCGCGCGCTGTTTGAGGAGCGCTTTGACCGGCAGCAAGCGGTTGAAGCTTATGTTCAAAGTTTCGAGAAGTGTCTTAGCAATGTTGAGTCGCCGGCCGGGGACTCCGTGGCTCGCGAAGCAAAGAGCGACCGCGAAGCCGAAGCCAACCTTTGACCCTCTCCTCTTCTCCAAACTCTCTCCAGTAATGTCTCGCGCAAGCCCACCCGCTTCGGCTATAATCCTGCTCGCCTCCTCAAGAGAGTATCGCCCCAGCGAGAGCATAAGTCAGCGGCGCGGTGTCCCTCGAGTTACAACAGCCACTCCAAGCGCGATCCGAGTTGAGTCTGGATCGATTAAGGTAATCGGATGACGAGTACGTACCTCGTAGTTTTTCTTGGAGCAATACTCCTCTCATTTGTTCTGACCCGCACTGTGCGAAACATCGCCATTGCGCGAGGCTGGGTGTCGGCCCCGTCGTTGCCTCGTCACATACACACAGCTTCTATTCCGAGGCTGGGAGGTATCGCAATATTCCTCGCATTCGCTGCAGTCGCAGGAATCCTCGCGGCGTTTCCGGCAATGCGTGGCGGGGATCCAAAATTCTCGGCCAGGACCATCCTCTATATCCTCGTCCCGGGCACCCTGGTCTTTCTGCTTGGTCTGTTTGACGACCTGCGTCCGGTGAAACCCCAGGTCAAGTTTGCAGTTCAAGCCGTTGCAGCCACGCTGTTGTTCTTCGGGGGATTTAGGGTCTTTCAGTTACCGCTGCTGTTCGGCTCGCATTCGTTGGGCTGGCTTGCGTTGCCGCTGACGATCATCTGGGTTCTGTGGATTACAAACGCTTTCAATCTGCTCGACGGAGTCGACGGGCTTGCCGCCGGGTCATCGCTGTTTTCGACACTGACGGTTTTTGTCGTCTCGTTGGTCAGCGGCGATCTTCTGGTCTCGTCGCTTACGCTCGCGCTGGCTGGAGCGATTCTCGGGTTTCTGCGGTTCAACTTCAACCCGGCGACCATCTTTCTCGGTGACTGCGGAAGTCTGTTCATAGGGTTCATGCTGAGCGCGCTTGCGCTTGCCGGCGCGCAGAAGACGCCGACAATCGTCGCGGTTGCCATACCGGTTATCTCGTTCGGGCTCCCGGTGCTGGAAACCGTGCTGTCCGTGCTTCGCCGCTTCCTGAGCGGCCAGCCGTTGTTTGCCGCCGACCGCGGTCACATCCACCACAAGCTTCTCGAAAGAGGGTTCTCTCAACGGCAAGTGATGTGGATTTTGTATGTAGTGTCCGCGGCGTGCGGGCTTCTGAGTCTGTTTCTGTTGTATCCCTCGGGACCGACCGTGGGGGTAGTGCTATTCGTGATAGGCGTGGGCATCTGGGTCGGCGTTCAGCACCTCGGCTATCACGAGTTCGTCGAGCTCCGAAGGGTCGCGTCGCGCACGATCGAGCAAAAGAGAATAATCATCAACAACCTGGCGATTCGCCGCGCCTCACGCGCTCTGGCAAAAGCGCAGAGCTTTGACGAGATTCGCGAGGCGCTGCACGACGCGTTCAGAAACAACGACTTCGACGGCTACCGGCTTCAACTCTATCCGGTGGCTCGCAAGCGCTCGCTCTCAATACAAGCCGACTCGTCAAAGCAACAGCTCTCGCCGACGATCAGTTGGGGCAAGCCCGCACCCGGATCTCTAACCGCAGCGGGCGGACCGGAATGGAAGCTGACTCTCGAGCTCGCTGCTACGTCGAAGCGCAAGCTCGGATCGCTTTTGGTTCATCGGGAATACAGCAAGCGGCCGCTGCTGATCGACATCAATCTATTGTTCTCGGGGTTCAATGTCGCGCTCGCAGACGCGTGCGAGCGTGCCCAAACTCGCGCGACCCTGTTTGTCGAGGAGATTGAAGAGGACGGCATTTTGGCAGAAGCCTTTGTCGAGACTGAGGAAAGAGCCGACCTCGGATTGGACTCCTTAGTACATCACTAGTGAATGACCGACTGAATCGACAACTAAGTTCGTTACGTCGCCGTCCCGCCTTAATCTTTTCTCCCGCCGTTACTCATCCCGCCTGGCTACCGGCGCCTGAGCGTTTCTCGCTGATACCAAGCGCCTTCATCCTTCGATACAAATGCGAGCGGTCGATTCCAAGCGCTTCCGCCGTGCGCGTGATGTTGCCGTCGCACTCGCCGAGCTTGCGAAGAATGTAGGTCCGCTCGTAGGCTTCGCGGCCCTCTCGATACGAAGTGAAGTTGTAGCGGGAGGGAACCGTGATCCCGTCGGGACCGCCCAGGGTCGGCACGTCGCTGGCGGTGATCTGCTCGTTGGCCGCCATTATGACGATGCGCTCGACGGTGTTGCGGAGCTCGCGCACGTTGCCCGGCCAATCGTAGGATGCAAGCCGCTCGAGCGCATCTTCGGTGAAGCTCTTCGGCACGCGCCCGTAATGCGCCGAGTACTTCCGGTTGAAGAACTCGACCAGTAGCGGCACGTCTTCCAGGCGTTCGCGCAGCGGCGGCACTTCGAACGGGATCACGTTGAGCCTGTAGAACAGGTCGCGGCGAAACGAACCGCGTTCGATTTCTTCGTCCAGCCGTTTGTTCGTCGCCGCAATGATTCGCACATCAACCTTGATCGACGTGTTCGAGCCGACCGGCTCGAAGCGCTGCTCCTCCAGCACTCGAAGCACTTTCGCCTGCACCTTCAAACTCATATCTCCGACTTCGTCCAGCAAGAGAGTCCCGCCATCGGACTGCTCGAACTTGCCCCGTTTGGATTGAGTAGCGCCGGTGAAAGCCCCCTTGGCGTGTCCGAACAATTCCGATTCAATAAGCTCCTCAGGGATAGCCGCGCAGTTCAGCTCTACAAACGGCATCGACGCGCGGTTGGAGTCGTGATGAATCGCGCGCGCCGCCAGCTCCTTGCCGGTCCCCGACTCGCCATAGATCAGAATGCGTCCATTGGTCGGCGCGGCAACCGCGATCTGCTGCCGCAGCGCGCGCATCGGCACGCTTTCACCAACCATCGAATAATCGTTGTCGAGCTGCTCGCGCAACAGGCGGTTTTCGGTCTCGAGCTGGCGCTGCCGCAGCGCGTTTCGGATCGCAAGCACAGTTCGATCTATCTGCAGCGGTTTCTCGATGAAATCAAGCGCGCCGAGCCGCGTCGCTCGCACGGCTGTTTCGATGTTGCCATGCCCGCTGATCATGATCACCGCAGTCTCCGGGTATGTGATCCTCAGCCTCTTGAGCGTCTCGATCCCGTCGATTCCCGGAAGCCAGACGTCGAGCAGCACACAACTAAAGACTCTCTTCTCGAACGCGGAGAGACACTCTTCTCCGGATGCGGCCGTATCGACCGACAGACCTTCATCCTCCAGCACGCTTGCCAGCGTTCGCCGGATCGCTTCTTCATCGTCGACGACAAGTACAGAGTTGGGCATAGGTAAGGTAAGTTATGAGTGATGAGTTATGAGTGATGAGCGGTGAGTGCCTCTTCATTCATAACTCATCACTCCTCACTTCTTTTGGGCGGTAGACCCAGCAGAGTGCGTTCAAACGGATCGATCTCGAGCCTGAGCATTCCGCCGGCGTCGGAGAAAATCTCTTGCTGTTGCTTGCGCCGCTTCAGGAAAATCGTCGCGCCGAACGCCGAGCCTACTCCCAGCACGGTCAACAGGATCAAACCGAGCAGTCCAAACGTCGAAATCAGCATCTGCGCGGTCTTCTCCATCCGGAACGGATCGTTGGTTGGCCAGAGCGGATTGCGAAGCCACTTCACCGTATACGGATACTTGATCGAGCCCATCAAGCTTTGAGCCAGCTCGCGGTCTCGAACGTTGATCGCTTCCAGGACGTAGTTCCCTTCGCGTTGAAACGCGATTCGGTTTCGCTCTTCTTCCGGTAGCGACTCGACGAACTCGTTCAGCCCGGCGACGGCGTCGGTTGCGAACTGAGGCGTGTGGTATTCGACGATAATGAGCTTTAGGGGGACGGCGGATTCCGGAGTGTCTGGTTTTCCACCGCTGCCTGTCTTTCCAGCGGCGGTCCCGGCTGCCGTTATCTGATCGAGCGAACCGGCCGGCGCGGGCTGGTTATACTCGGCGAGTACGGCTTCGGCGTCTCCTGGAAACTCGAACATCTCTCGGCCGCGCTCGATGTAAGCAGACAGCGACTCGGGCCCAAGAAAGTATCGCTCGCTTCCGGAGATCATCTGAGACGCAGGCAGGCTTTCGAGCAACGAGGGTCTCGTCGCGGCTTCCGATCTCGGGACGATCGAGCGGGCAACCGCGCGAGCAAGCGCAACGGCGGCCGCGAGTTTAGCGCGACCCGAGTCGCCGGCGTCCACGCGAACGAAATAGTTAGCCTTCCAGAACATCACCACGCCATCTGCGAGCGCGCCGTCTGAGCCGAGGCCATCCAGCATTCGCTTTTCCCCACCCGAACAATAAGTAAACAACCCGAACGCGGTGAGTTCGTTTTGGGTTTGGAATACGTCTACTCGAGTACCACCGTACTGCCGGGAAACCGCCCCTGAGACTCGATACTCCTGATAGGCCTTAGCCTTGTCCGAAATGATCTCAGCCAGCCGGGCGCTCTCAAATTGAGTTGCCTCACTGGTAGCCGCAACACCCGCGAGCTTGTCGGTCAGCAGGCCGGCAAGCGGGCTGGCGGGCGCTACGGCGATCACTTTCGAGTCCGCCGGCAATGGTTGCTGAGCTCTGACGGTAAACGGCGCGAGCAGCGTTGAGAAAATGACCGCTGCTCTAACGAGTTGAGTTCGGTGCTTCATAGTTGGTTCTAATTAGACGCCGGGCGGCCGCATTCAGTTCCGGCGGCGCAGCTCGCCCAGAATCATGTTCGCGTAGCGCTCCGGGTGGTGTATGTCATCCAGAATGATCTTGCCTGTTTCGGAGGCGCTGTCTATTTCGATATCGCCAAGATTCAAGAATCGCTGCCAGATCGACGACGTCACGGTCACATCCTGTATATTTCGAAGCGGAATGTTTCGGACTGTTTTTGCAATCAGACCGAAGCGCATCTCCAATTTGTGGTCCGTGAGCGTGTAAACCTCGCGCAGTCTCTGGATATGGTGGTAGACCGGGAAGGCGAACGCCACCAACCCAATCGCAAGTATCACCAGGAACGCGGTCGTGCCGTTCACTGCTTGCGGATTCCTGTTATTCAACACTCCCATCAAAGCCGCAGCCGCAACCACCACAATTGAAGCAACGATGTACCTGATCAACACAAAGATCATCGTCGGCCTCAGAGTGAAGATGACTCGTTCATCGTCGCCGGACTGGTACGAGGCGCCGACCGAATCCGCGGTTCTCTCGAGCGTGCCGACGGCAGGTCCGGCTGTCTGCGCTCCGCAGTGATTGCAGAAGCGGCTCCCCTCAGTAAGCGGCCGACCGCAATTGTTACAAGTCATCGATTGCACCTCTAGTGGCCAAAGACGGGGCTTCTCGCCGTGCTTCAAACTGGTGATACCAATCGGAATTCTACCACGCCCGGACATCATATAAGAAAGCAGCCGAACATCTCGCTAACTCTTGCGTAGCATCTTATAATTGAAGAAAGAGCCTCCAAACGAGGTGACCAATGAAGAGGCGGTTACGTGACGAGCCAATTGCAGTCGCAAAACCTTCGGTCGGAGTTACCACCGCGCAAGTGACGCGATGGTTGCGGCTTGGCGGGTGGATCGCGTTGGGAACGGTCGGTTCGCTGACGCTTGCGATCGGCGCGGCGAGTGTTCCGCTTTCGGGGTTGCTGATTCGCCCGCGGCTCAAGCGACTTTCGCAGCTGAAGAGTCCACATCTCAAGCGCCTGATCAGCCGAAGCGGGCTTTCCTACGAAGACGTAATGATTCCCTCGTTCGACGAAACTCGGCTATATGGCTGGTGGATGAGCGCCGCCGCCGATGCGCCGACGGTCGTTGTGCTTCACGGCGTGAAGAAGAACCGAACGGACGTATTGAGGACGGCATTGATGCTTCGAGCCGCGGGCTTCAACGTATTGATGTTTGACGGCCGCGCGCACGGCCATAGCGAAGGCCGGTTCGTGACTTACGGGTTCTACGAGCGGCGCGACGTCGAGGCTGCGATTGAGTGGCTGATCACTGAGAGGGGCATCGACCGGACCAGGGTTGGGCTCGCGGGCGAATCGATGGGCGCGGCAATCGCGCTTCAAGTTGCCGCGCACAATCCGTGGATACGAGCAGTGTGGTCCGATAGCCCGTTCGCTTCACTCAAGCGGGTTGCGGAAGAGTTTGTGCGGCGAGTCACTCGTTTGCCTGACGCCGTTCTGAATCCGGTGATGTGGACGACGATCCGAGTCGCCAACTACAGAGGCAACTTCGACCTCGAGACTGTCAATCCTTTTGAACTCGCGGCGCGGATAACGTGTCCGGTGACGCTTGTTCACGGAACTAATGACCTGATGATTTCGACGGCGCACTCCGAGCAGATATACGCCGCGCTTGGCGGGGAGAAGCAGATTTGGCTTGTTGAGGGAGCGCGACATGCAAGAGCGATCAGGCACGCCAGAAGCGAGTACGGCGCCCGGTTGACCAGCTTTTTCAACGACAAGTTAAGGCCCTGATCGGGTGCGCAGGGCGGCGGGCGTTCAGGTTGACACTTTCTAAAGCCGTTTGCTAGTTTAAGGGCTTCCGCAAAGGAACAAAAAGATTCCTGAGTAGCTCAATGGTAGAGCACCCGGCTGTTAACCGGGGGGTTGTAGGTTCGAGTCCTACCTCAGGAGCCAAATTTCAGAAAGGCCGTTGGATTGGCATCCATCGGCCTTTGCTGCTTGATACGTCGCGGTCGTAACTGCTAGCAGGTCAAACGGTTGCTTGTATTCTGCCCGAAGCTCACCGCCTTTCCACGAGCAGTTCGAGAATACGAGGTTCAAAAGTCTGCGTTTCTCACGGGTTCCTGCATATCGAACAGTTCGTGAGCCCTGCTCGACAGTTCTAGCAACCTGACACCGTCCGCCTCAAAAATGGGGCTTGCTGATTCGTGCTCTTGAATACTTCTCAACAAACGTCCTTGCTCGGCTCGCCACTCCGCCGACATACGGTCAAAGAAGTTCGCATCTATTCGACCGTCTAGTTTGTCCACATACATAGTATCAATCCAGTTTTGAAGACGCGCTTGCTCGCCGCGGAGCCTGCTAACCGATTGCTCGCGGTGCCGGTTGTTGTCGGCTTGGGTCTCTTGCAGGGCTTCAGTGAGCCATTCAAGCACCTCGTCATCGAAGGCTAGTCCCTTGCTTGTTGATTCCGGCCCCGGTTCGTTGCAACACGCTCATACACCGGCCGATAGGAGCGGTGGCCTGCGACTGGGATTGGCTGGCGTGATCTGCAGAGATGTTCCGCAAGTTCGTAGGCGATCCGTTCCGCAGCGTGGCCATCACCGAAGGGATTTACCGCGCTCCTCATCCGCTCATACTCTACCGGATCGGTGAGAAGTACAGTCGCTTCGTCTAGGATTCGAGTCGCGTCGGTTCCGACGAGTTTGCCCCCTCCCACCTCAATCAGTTCGGGACGCTCGGTGACCTGCCGCAGCACAAGTACCGGCTTGCGAAACGATGGTGCTTCTTCCTGGATCCCACCCGAGTCGGTGAGTATGAGGTGAGACCGATCCATCAAGCGCAGCAGATCCTGATATGAGACGGGCTTGATAAGATGCACCCTATCCGCGCCCGCAAGTTCATCTCGTACGACCGAGCCAACATTCGGGTTCAGATGAACCGGATAAACAATCTCGACATCGTCAAAGCTTTCCACGATCGCCTTCAACGCGCGGCAGATTGAGCGCAGAGGCGCGCCATGATTTTCCCGTCGGTGCGCTGTCACCAGCAGTATGCGTGCTGAGGCGAAGACAATCCGATTCAATGCCGCGTCCTCGAAATCGCCCTCAAGAGGGATCGATTTCAGGGCGTCAACGATCGTGTTGCCGGTCACGAATATGCTATCTTCGGCGACTCCCTCGCGGACCAGATTCAATCGCGCTCGCTCGGTTGGAGCGAAGTGCAGGTCCGCAAGGCAACCGGTTACTCGTCGGTTGATCTCTTCGGGAAATGGCTCATTGCGGTCAAATGATCGAAGGCCGGCTTCAACGTGCCCTATGCACACACGCTGGTACGACGCAGCAAGCGCAGCAGTCATCCCCGTAGTGGTGTCACCCTGAATCAACACTGCGTCTGGCATCACCTCGGTCAGCAAATGCGAAAGCTGCAAGAGCGAGCGCGACGCAAATGAAACTAGGTCCTGGTTGTACTGCATGAGCCCGAGGTCGATGTCGGGTTTGATTGCGAAGAGAGAGAGTACTTGATCGAGCATCTCGCGGTGCTGAGCCGTTGAGACCACGAGTTGTTCGAAAACTGAAGCTTGCCGGTTCAGCTCGCGAATGACCGGAGCCATCTTTATTGCTTCAGGGCGCGTGCCCACGATCGTGATTACTTTGCGTCTCATTAGCGTTGTTCCGTTCCACGCAACCGTGTGAGAGGCCGTTTCCGATACTCGTGATCTGGGTCGTCCCGCCGATGCATAGTGGTTCCGTTCGGAGGCAACCAGCGAGGACGGGCGAAAGCGAACGCCGATGACCTGCCTTGCGCGTCAGCGCTTGAGCGAGTAGCCAAAACCAAAGGAGAAAAACCGCGTGAAGCCACCTGAGTCTGTCTGCGAGGGGAAGCTGCGACCAAACGCCGCAGTCAGCCCCAACCGTCCCGAGACGCTGTAATAAGCTGTTGCGTAGGCGACCGCGCTAGTCGGGCGGGACTTCGACAGAGCGGCTGATGTCTCGCCGAACACCTTGCCGTGACGATACGAATAGTTGCCAGATACCACCAGTCGCTCGCCGATCGAGCGTCGAATTCCTAGGCCCTCGAAGGGCTGGTTACGAGTCGTATACCCGGCCTGACCGTAGAACGCGAAGCCTCCCAGCGCCTTCTCCGAGATCAAACTAAACTGTGCCTCGTAGGGAGAGATGCCCGTCCCACCAAGAAACGTCTGCCGCTGAACCGTCGCGGAGATGGCCACGGCTGGACGCCTCGTAGATTCATTGGCGAAGCGATAGCGTAAGTGAACAACCGCGTCATCGAGCTTCGTAGCGGCGCCGTTGGAGAATGAAGTCGAACCGGCAACGGCGAGCAGCAGCCGATCGGTCAGTCCGAACTCAAGACCCGCGTAGAGTGAAGTGTTCCGCAGGCGGTCGCCAGTCACGCTGTGTCCGCTCACAAGGCTCATAACGATCCGGCCTCGGTTGAGCGTTTCCGCATCGTGGACATAGGGCGGCCAGCGAGTGAGGCTGCCGGTGTCGATTCCGGCCGGAGCCTGCGCGCGCGCAGAGCAATAGAAGCAACCAACGAGAACCATTGACGCCAGGAACAGCCATTGAGGTTTAGACCCGTTGAGATTCAAGAGCTCACCTCGAACCTTTCTGTCTTCGCCCAGACCCGCGCCTTTCGCGTCACAAAATCATCGTAGAAGCCCTTGCAGACTACGGGAATCCAGAGCTGGCAGTAGGTGAAATACGACAGGGCAATAAGAAGGATGTTAACAAGAGAGTCCTCGCCCTTTTCTCGCGACAATGCGAGCGTTACCTCAGAGCAGAACAACGCGAATGCCAGCAGCCACACTTCGTTGTACGGGCCCGGCAAATCGATCCGAACCAGGCCTACAACTCCGAGCAAGAACAGAATGTCGGAGAGCACGATTGCTGCGAAGAAGATATAGTACAGGCTCATCGTGTATAGCAGCTCGAGCCCGAGCCTGCGCGGGCGAATCTTCAGCAGCCGCCGAGCGTGTTTCATTAGCACGTAATTGTTGCCGCGTACCCAGCGGCTGCGCTGGCGGAACCAAGTGCTCAGCCGCTCGGGCTCCTGCTCCCAGGTCACCGCGTAAGGCACGTACTTGATTGAGTACCCCAGCTCGTAAATCTGGATAGATAGCTCGGCATCTTCTGTCAGTGCTTGTTCGTCCCAGCCTCCCAGGGTATCGAGGATCGAGCGGCGTATTAAAAGATTTGTGCCCGGCAACGTGCAAACCCGCAACAACATCCACCGACCCGCCTGTACGATCCACTGATAGCTGAGACCTTCGATGCTGATCATCCGCGTCAGAATGTTCTTGCTGCGGTTCACCGTTCTGAAGGTGCCGATCACCGCACCGACATGCGGGTTATCGGCGAGCTGACTGGCCAGCTCCCGGAGCGCGCCTGGATCAGGAGTATTGTCTGCGTCGTACACCGCGATGTTTTCAAACCGCGCCATCGCAAGCCCCCGATTGAGCGCCGATGACTTGCCGCCGCTGCGCTCGTCTCCCCGTACATGGACGACTCGAAAGTGCAGGCGCCGCTCTGCCCACCAATCTGCGATCTCGCCGGTGCGATCGATGCTCGCGTCATCGATCACCAGTACCTCGAGCCGGTCGAGCGGGTAGTCGAGTTCGCTCATTGCGGCCAGCGTGCGATTGAGTACTAACTCTTCGTTGTGAGCGGGAATCAACAGCGAGATACGCGGCAGCTCGATCGAGCTTTCCGTGAGCCTCCGCTGTTCGCTCCTCGCGCGGTGGCTGTAGACAAACCCAAGCACGCATAGCACGAACTGGTAGACCAGCATGAACCAGATCAGCACAACGCTGAGCACAAACGCCGCGTCGATCAGAGTGTGCACTAGTGGTTCACCTCGCCAACTCCAATAGCTCTGGTTCGCTTTCTGCGGAGCACCCTTGCTGGTCGAGCGGAATGGCCCGTTCGATAGTGTTAGCAAGCGCTGAGCGAGGGTTTGCGCTGACCAACGAATCGCGTAAGGGTAGAGCGGCCGACGCAGCCTTACTGCTATCGGACTTCGCTGGCGACGCGAGTCTCCTGATCGATCTGCGTATGCGAATCGCCCCATACAATGAGGCAAGTAGCAGCAAGAACCTCTCACCGAGCCAGACTATCGACCGCGAAGAGATTACGCTTGCAACGTCGACCGCTGCGGATACGGCTGTCGCATCTTCGATCTCGACAACGTGATTCCCCGCGGGGAGCTCGATTAGCCAACCGGATCCACCGTGATGAAAAGAGTAGCTGATCGACCGACCGTCGACGCGCACCGCGTGAGGCTCACGCGAAACAGTGACCCATGACCGTCTGGGAGACGAGTAGTCGATTGCGACTCCAAGAGAGGTGCGTTCGACTCGGTTCACATCCGCGGTAATGTCCTTGACCCGAACTCCGATTCCGAGTCGGTCGGTGAATCTTTCAGCGCGCGCCGGCCCGCCGATTCGATGCTCACCGGCTGGCACGATGATTTCGCCGTTGTCTCCCCCCTGCCAGCGCTCTCCGTCGAGGACGGGCGCGGGCTCGTTCGGGCCCTCTTCAACTCCGTTGCTCCTGTTCGACTGGTCCGACCTAAGCTGCACACGTACGGTCTTGTTAATCGCGACTGCCGTCGGGTCTGTCGCGATCAACTGGGCCGCGCTCCCCAGCACTATCGCCAGCAACGCTCTATCTTCAGGACGCAGGCTGGCCTCGCTGTAGATGGCCACTCGACCATTCCCGGCGCGTATTGCCGATGCGGCTGCCAGAGCCAGCTCCGTTCCTGACATCAGGTCAGTTGGGCCCATTCCCCGCACACGATCGCGTACAACGTTTATGTCGAACATCAGCCGCGATCGGTCGCTGACCACCTTGCTATAGGTCTCACCGAACTCGCGGTAACGAGTCGGAGAGTTTCCCCATCTTTCGGCCGGGTCCTCGACCTGCAGTGTGAAATCGTAGCGCTCCATCAACGCGATCACGTCGCGGACATCGGCGCCGGTCTTCTCGACGACACGCGGGTTATGAAGGCTGTCCAGTGCGGTACAGATCACATCGAGCTGTTTTCGCGTCCTGGCTTCACCGACACGATCAAGCACGGCCACGAGCCATTCGCGAACGAGGTTTGAGCGAAATTTGCTCCAACGCGCAAGCGCATCGGCATTCTTCTGCAAGTAAAACGGCGAAAGCGGATCGAAAAGGAGCTTCGGATCGAAGCCGGCCTCCAACTGAAATCGCGCGCGCACGTCGTCGTTCATCGGAGCATAGGCGGCGGCGTCTCCGAGTCCGTTCGTGTCGAAGCCAAGCTCGGCGATGTTGACGCCATCCCAGTCGTGCGAGTCGATCAAATCGGTGACGAAGTCGAGCACGCTTGCGCGGCAGTCGTCGTTGGCGAGGTTCATCATCTTTCGCCAGCCGGCGTCAGTGTCGCGGCCGGTCGCCGTTTTCTCGCGCCATTCGGGATGCTCGTCCCAGAACTTCTGAGATACCTGAGGCAGCTCGAACCAGGCGTAAACAGCTATGCCTCGTTCGTGACACAAGCGGATCAGCCGATCGTAGTCATAGCTCCACTTAGGGTAGAACTGCCACGCGGCCGCGTACACTGCGCGAATCCCGTCCCGCTGCCACGAGGCTACGAGCTTTTCGATCTGGGCTTGTTCGCGAAAGCCTGGATCGAAGTAGAACTCTGCGCCCGACGCGGTGACCGGCGGGGCGAGCCCAAATCGCTGGCGCAGATGCTCGAATGCGTAGGGATACCTCGAATAACCCAGCCCCGTCTCCGGGTCTAGTTCGGTTGCGAAATAGACGATCAGCCCGTCTCCTGCCCGTGATGCAACAGCCAGCGGAGTCTTGCTTTCGCTATCTTCTACGAGCGTCGTGCTGACCGGCGGCGGTTCGAACCGATCGACCTCAGCCGGGTGGGCCCACGTAATCTCCGAGTCGGGAAACAGGAGATCTCGCGCGTGCGAGACCGTGAGCATCCGAGAGCTGAAAGCGAAACCGAGTTGCTCGGACAGTTCCGAGCGACCTTCGATAACGGCCCGACCCCCGCGCTCGATCCATTCGACGAGCCTGTCGCGGTCCTGCTCGGTGAGGCTCGCCGCAGCAGAGCGCGGTACGATCACCACGGTGTCGTCCCGGAGTTGATCTGACAGATCTGCGGTTGCACCTGATTGGCGCGTTGAGAGGCTGATGCGGGCGAAAGGTACACCGAAAACGTCGAGCAGAGACTGGAAGCCAGCGATGTCGCGATCTGACTCCGACGACTGCGGTGCCAGAAGTAAGGCTCGTCGTGCTCGAATCCGTGGAGCTGGGAGAGAGTTAACGTCCTTGCCGGCCAGCCAAGCCTTCGCCTGCTCCAGAAGACCTGGCGACGGCCGTTCGACAGGCGGGCGCGCGACTCCCTGGACTGCGACCAAGCCTCCCGACGCCGGTTCGAGGCGTTGTGTAATCGTTTGGCCGCGCTCAGCCTTCTCAAAGTGGTCCAGCTCACGCCCGGATGCATCGAGCGAGACGCGGCGAAGGTATCGGTGAGTCGGCGAAGACTCGATCGA
>Ga0193755_1000255_pt1 | contig 15056 bp, 16 predicted proteins | sample H1a2metaG_FD_144921 | JGI IMG/M metagenome (GOLD analysis project Ga0193755, IMG submission 144921) | Soil microbial communities from a riparian zone of the East river system, Colorado, United States - H1a2 | ecosystem: Environmental > Terrestrial > Soil > Riparian zone | place: USA: East River...
CGAATCCTTCTACCGGCGGGACGACTGCCCGCTCCAAAGCCGCCATGCTGACGCACGCCAATCTGGCCGCCAATCTCCAGCAGACCGGAGCGTGGTTCACCGGACTCAAGCGCGGTCACGAAGTGATGCTGGCGGTTCTGCCGCTGTTTCACTCGTTTGGCATGACGGCCGCGATGAACTTCCCGGTGAGCTGGGCGAGCGCGATCGTCCTGATCCCCGATCCGCGGGACATCAAGGCGATCGTGCACAGCATCGCGCGGCATCGCGTCACGCTGCTGCCGGCCGTGCCGGCGATTTTCAACGCCATTCTCAACTACAAGGGCATCGAACGGCTGGACATCCGCAGCGTACAGCGTTGCTTCTGCGGCTCGGCTCCGTTGGCGCAGGAAGTATTGCGGCGCTTCGAGGCGATCACCGGGTCCCGCATTGTAGAAGGATTCGGACTATCGGAGGCTTCGCCGGTCACGCACATGAATCCATTATCGGGCGTCCGGAAGACTGGCAGCATCGGCGTCCCGATTCCGGGAACTGACTCCAGGATCGTGGACGTCGACAAGGGCCTGACGGAGACGAAGCCCGGTGAACCGGGCGAGCTCGTGATTCGAGGGCCACAGATCATGCAGGGCTACTGGAACATGCCGCAGGAGACCAAGTCCGCCTTACGCGACGGCTGGCTCTATACGGGCGATCTCGCCGTCATGGACGAAGACGGTTACTGCCGGATCGTCGGTCGCATAAAAGAAATGATCAATGTCTCCGGTTACAAGGTGTTTCCGGACGAAGTGGATGACGTGCTCATGAGTCATCCGGCCGTTCTGGAAGCGGGAACAATTGGCGTCCCCGATCCCAAGCGCGGGGAGCGCGTCAAATCGTTCATCGTCGTGAAACCGGGCCAGCAGGTCACCGAGCAGGAGCTGCTCGCTTTCTGCCGGGAGAATCTGGCTGCCTACAAGGTGCCGCACGCCATCGCATTCCGCACCGAGCTGCCGAAGAGCGCCGCACTGAAGATTCTGCGGCGCGTGCTCCTCGAAGAGGAGCTGGCCAAGTGAAGCCCGGGAGGATTCCGCTCTGGCTCAAGGTGGTCTACACGGGTTTCGTGGCCGTGCTCGTGCCCTACTACTGGCGTACGTATGGGCCCGTGAACTTTCTCTGGTTCTGCGACATCGCGCTGCTCGTCACGGTCGCAGCGCTGTGGCTCGAGAGCCCGCTGTTGTTCAGCATGCAGGCGGTGGCGATCACGCTGCCGCAGTTGTTATGGGTCGTCGACTTCCTGGCGCATCTCGCCGGAGTCAATCTCCTCGGCGTCGCAGCGTACATGTTCGATCCGCACATTCCGCTGTTCGTGCGCGGCTTGTCGTCGTTCCACGGGTGGTTGCCGTTCTTGCTGCTCTGGGCGGTGTGGCGGGTGGGATATGACACGCGCGGCGTGGTGGCGCAGACGGTGCTCGCGCTCGTGCTGCTGCCGATCTGCTTTTTCTTTCTGCCGCCACCACCCCATTCCGCAGCGAACCCCACGGCGGCGGTGAATCTGAATTGGGTTTACGGTCCTGGAGAGGACGTCATGCAGACGTGGATGGCGCCGTGGAAGTATCTGGTGCTGCAGATGGTGTTCTGGCCGTTCGTCATCTACCTGCCCACCCACCTGGCGTTGCGGCGGTGGGCGCCACAACGAGCTTCAGTTGCCCCTCCTGGGATCGAACCAGGACTCTCCTGATCCAGAGTCAGGCGTGTTGCCAGTTACACCAAGGGGCAGCGATTATGGAGCTGAGGGGGCTCGAACCCCTGACCTCCTGGGTGCGATCCAGGCGCTCTCCCAGCTGAGCTACAGCCCCGCGAGGGCCCGGAACATAACCTCACTCCGTTTATTCTCCAAGCAATACGGCCCGGTGCGCAAGGCTCGGAGAATCTCATGACGAGCACGGGTTCGCCCATCGCGTACCGCACGGCACGTACCGGCCTCATCGTACTCACGCTCATCAATCTGTTCAACTACCTGGACCGCTGGATCGTCGCCGCCCTCGCCGAAAGCATGAAACACTCCGAGCTGCACCTGTCCGACACGCAGCTCGGCTTGCTGATGACCGGGTTCCTCGTCGTGTACATGCTCACGGCGCCGCTGTTTGGCTGGCTCGGCGACACGCGCTCGCGCAGCCGGTTGCTCGCCCTGGGCGTCGCCATTTGGAGCGTCGCCACCGCGCTCGCCGGGCTGGCCAGGAGCTACGTCGGACTGTTCGCCGCCCGCGCGGCGGTGGGGATCGGGGAGGCGGCGTATGGAACCATCTCGCCGGCGCTCCTCGCGGACTACTTCCCGCGCCAGCAGCGAGGGCGCGTGTTCGCGGTGTTCTTTGCCGCAATCCCCATCGGCTCCGCCCTCGGTTACATCGTCGGCGGGCTGGTCGACCACTACTTCGGATGGCGTCAGGCGTTCTTCGTGGCGGGAGTGCCGGGGCTGGTACTGGCGTTCCTGGCGCTGCGGCTCTACGACCCACCGCGCGGCAGCCAGGACTCGGCCGATGAAGCTCCGCGAAGCACTCGCGGCGCCTACCAGACGTTGATTCGGAATCGGCCATATCTGCTCACGGTCCTGGGATACGCGGCCTACACGTTCGCGATCGGCGCATTGGCGTTCTGGACGCCGACCTTCCTGGAGCGCGTGCGCGGCATCCCCAAAGCCCACGCGACGGTGCAGTTCGGGGCGGTCGTGGTCGTCACGGGATTCCTGGGTACGTACGGGGGCGGGTGGCTTGGCGACCGCCTGTTGAGGGTTTCACGGCAGGCATATCTGTGGCTCTCCGGCGCGGTCACGCTTCTCGCGGCCCCGCTCACACTCCTGGCTCTGGCCGCGCCGCAACCCTACGTCTATTGGCCGGCGATCATCGCCGCGGAGCTCTGCCTGTTCGCGTCCACCGGACCGGTCAACTCCGCGATCGTCAACGAGGTCTCTCCACACATGCGGGCCACCGCCGTGGCGCTGAGCATTTTCACAATTCATATCCTCGGCGACGTCCCCTCACCATCTATCGTGGGGATGATATCGGACGCGCGCTCGTTGGCCGACGCCGTCTTGATCATCCCCGTCGCGGTGCTGCTGGGCGGGGTGATTTGGACGTACGCGGCGTGGCGCATGTCGCGAGTGACACACCCCCAGACAACGTGAGAACGCTGCTCCGTCTCTTGCTGCGCGGCATGCTGCGGATCTTCTTCCGGCGGACCGAAGTGAGCGGGGCCGAGCGTGTGCCCCAGACGGGTCCCGTGATCTTTGTGCTCAACCATCCGAATGGGCTCATCGATCCGACATTTCTGTTGTGTCTCGCGCCGCGGCGCGTGTCCTTTCTCGCGAAGGCTCCGCTGTTCCACATGCCGGTCATCGGTGCGATCGCACGGGCGTTCGAGGCGATCCCTGTGCACCGCCGCCAGGATGCGGGCGCGGATCTGGCAAAGAACGCGGAAACGTTCGACGCGGCGCGGGCCGTGCTGGTCCGCGGCGGCACCATTGCCGTTTTTCCGGAGGGCGCGTCGCACAGCGATCCCAAGCTGCGACCGCTCAAGACCGGCACCGCACGCATCGCACTCGGCGCCGCTGCGGCGTTGCCTCCGAACTTGATTCTCGAGATCGTGCCGGTGGGGTTGTATTACCGAGCCAAGCAGACATTCCGCAGCGTCGCGCTATTGCACTTCGGGACGCCATTCTCCGTCGAGCGAATCGCCCTGGCCCCAGGGGCAGAGCCTCCTGCCGAGCCCGTCCGTGCACTCACTGCGCGCCTCGAGGCAGCGCTGCGCACGGTGACGCTCGAGGCAGAAGAAGTAGATGCCCACGCGCTGATCGCGCGCGCCCAACACATCTTCAGTGCGGCCGATGATGCACCGGAGCGCCCTCCATCGCTGGCCGAGGAGTTCGAGGTCCGTCGCCGGCTTCTCGCGGGATATGACGTGGCGCGTCGCCACTGGCCTGAGCGCGCCGCCCGACTACAGGCGCGGCTGGAGCGCTACGAGGCAGCGCTCAATGCCGCGGGCCTGGACGCACGGCACCTCGCCCCTCGCAGCTACGCATGGCGTCGGGCGGCGACGTACGCTCTCAAGAGCGTGTTGTTTTTGACGCTGGGGTTGCCCGCCGCGCTGATCGGCGGGTTGGTTCACTACCCAGCCTACCGTGTCGTTGGGTGGGTCGCGACGGGAATGACGAAGGGCGCAGCGGATACGCTCGCGACGGTCAAACTGCTCAGCGCGATGCTGCTGTTCCCGCTGACTTGGACAGCGGTCCTCGTAGCGGTCTGGTTATGGAAGGGTGTCTGGGCTGCGGCACTCGTTGCGCCGATTCTGCCGCTCACCGGTTATGTGGCCCTGCATTTCGCAGAGCGCTTTGACCGCGTGGTGGGAGCGACACGGGCGCTCGCCATCCTGCTCTTTCGGCGCCGCGCCTTCCTGCGCCTCACCGCCGAGCGTCACGACATCCGGCGGCAGATTCTGGATCTGGGGCGGGAGGTGGACGGCCTACTCGCCTAACAACTCCCCCAGCAGCTTGAGGTTGGGCAGTTGATCGCCCAGCACCTTCAGTGTGGCCGCGATCGGGATCGCGAGGAACACGCCCGGGATCCCCCAGATGAACCACCAGAACAGCACGAAGATCATCACCGCGAGCGGGTTCAGCTTGAGCCGATTGCCGTAGGCATAAGGCGAGACGACGTTGTTTTGGAGCGTGCTGATGACCAGATAAATGGCCGGCGCGAGGAGCACCTGCCCCAGCCCTGAGAAAACCGAAAAGCCGTCGATCAGGAGTAGCCCGACAATGATCACGCCCCCGAGATACGGAATGAACTCGAGCACGAACGTCACGACGCCCCAGATGAATGGATCGGGCATACCGATCGCCCACATAGCGAGACCGACGGCGATGCCCTGCCCCACATTGATGAGCGCCGTGATGGTGAGATAATTCGCCACCATCGACTCGGTTCTGTTCAAGATGTCGGTCGCAGTGCGCAAATCATCGGGCGCGGGCAGCAGCTTCACCATCTTGCGAAACAGCATGTTCCCCGCCGCGAGCATCAGGTAGACCAAGACGATGACCTCGAGCAGTCCCGCGACGACCGTGGTCGCGCGTCCCAGCAACTGGGCGAATAATGACGGCACGGCAGGGCCCGCTGCGGTCTGCACTGGCGGCGGCGCGGCCGGCGGATTGACCGCGGGCGTCCCCTCGGCCGCGGCAGTCAACCTGTCGAGGGGACGACCGATCTCGCGCAGCTTCCTCCGCGCAATCGCGATGTTCGACGGCGCCTGGTCCACCCACTCGCTGGCCGGTCCCGACAACGCCCCACCAACCACGACGAGCACGGCGAGCGCGCCCAGAACCACGATCGCGGCGCCCGCCGGCGCGGGGATTCGCAGCCGTCCCAGCCCACGTACGAGCGGGGTGAGCAGCGCCTGAAAGCACAGTGCCAACGCGATGGGGATGAAGAACTCCCGGCCCAACGCAAGTGCGGTGGCGGAGAGAACGACGGCGATGAGTTTCGTGGTGAAGGGAGCGGCCTGCCCATTCAGCATAGCGCATGTTACTGCCCACGATCCAGACCGGCCAGTCCAACCGTTAGCGGGTCAACGCCCTTCTCAGATTGTTGATCAGCCCCGAGAACATCCGATGCGCGTTGCGTCGGCGATAGAACTGGCCGTTGAGCCACGACCGGAAACCCGACGGGTGCCAGATGTGCTTCAGCGAGACCTTGGTGGATCCGCCTTCGAAGCCCAGCGCGAAGAACGTCTTGGACCCCGCGCGATGGTAGATCTCCACCCAGCCGAACGTGTGCGGCGCCGAGAAGTCGATGATTTCGATGACCGATTCGTGCTGATGCGTGTCGCGCTGGAAGGTCAGCTTGTACCGCGCACCTTTTCCGGCCTTCTTCTCGCTGGTCGTGGCCTTCACGCCGACACAATTGGGGAGCCACTCGGACATTCTCAGGGGGTCCGAGATGAGCGCGAAGACCTTGTCGATCGGTGCCGGTACGTTGGCCGAATAGGTGAATGAGACCGGTCCCATGGGGCGGGGAATATAATCGCCCGCCCCACGGTCGGCGGTGACGCGTTACATCTTCACGGTCAAGCCCGCCTGCCACAGCAAGTCGTTCTGCGTCTTGCTGTAACCGAACCGGTCGAACTTGTACATCTGCGCGAGGTTGGCATCGGCCCGGAGGCCGAAGCGTTACACACCAGTCACCGCGATTGTTTCACTCGGCAAACGGCACGTCTACTTCCAATCCGTCTTTCGCCACACTCGCATTGGGAAACACTTCGCGCGCTTCCCGCACCAGCTCGTCGGCGCTGATCGAGTAACGCGCTGAAACATGCGACAGCACGAGTCGCTTCGCCTTCGCCGCGAGCGCGACCTGGGCAGCCTCTTTGGCGGTCGAGTGACCGGTGTCGCGGGCGCGCTCGCGCTCTTCCTCGCCGAACGTTGCCTCGTGTATCAGCAGGTCCGCCTCTTGTGCGGCATCCACCGTGGCGGCGCAGGGCCGCGTGTCGCCGGTGAACGCGACGAGCCGGCCAGGCCTGGCAGCGCCGACAAAGCCGTCGGCCGTCAGCTTTCTGCCGTCAGCAAGCTCGATCGGTTCGCCCTTTGCCAGCTTGCCCCACAACGGGCCTTCGGGGATTCCGGCGGCTTTCGCTTGCTCGACGTCAAAGCGTCCGCGTCGCACGTGCTCCTTCACGAGGTAGCCGAGCGAGGGACCGCCGCCGTGTTCAGTCGGAAACGCGGAGATGTCGTATCCGTCCCGTTTCGCCGGGCCCGCCACGATGTCTCCGGCCTTCACTTCCACGATCTCGACGGGAAACGGCACGCGCTCGACCCCAAGCTGCATCGCCGTGGTCAAGACTTTCTTCGCGCCCTTAGGACCGTACAGGAAGAGTGGCTCCGGGCGCCCTTGCAGACCCAGCGTCCGAATCAATCCAATGACGCCCAAAAAATGATCGGCGTGAAAGTGGGTGAAGAAGATCTCGGACAGCGCAAAGCTCACCCCGTAGCGCATCATCTGGCGCTGCGTGCCTTCGCCGCATTCGAACAGGAACGTCTCGCCCTCGCGATGGATGGCGAGGCCACTGACGTTCCTCTCTACTGTTGGCCTGGCGGCGGACGTGCCGAGGAAAGTGACGGTTAGAACAGCTTTACCCTGACGAGCCCCGGCTTCATGTACTTGTCCGGATGCTCCTTGAGATCCGTCAGCAGTGCGGTCAGCGAAATGGAGAGCTGGTGCAGGTCGTGGTACATCATCGTGTCGCTCGCCATGCGGCCCAGCGTCCCTTCACCGCGATTCATTCTGCTGAGGAGCGTGTCCAGCTGCGCGGTCGTATGGGTCAGATGATTCGTCAGCTTCGCCAGATTCGTCGAGATCGAGTCGATGTTGCGCCCGGTGCCCGAACCGAGCATCGAGTCCACGCGCTCCATGACGCGCTCCGTCGCCTCCAGCGTCCGCGTCGTCTGCTTGATGAATGGGCCTTCGGGAGCGGTGGCGAGCGTGTTCATCGCCCGTTGCGTCACGACGAGCGTGTTGTGGATGTCCTCGCCCAGCCGGTCCGACACGATGTTGGCCGCGTTCTCCATCAGCTCGTTGGCGCGGTTGGCGACGCCCTGCGCGACATCGGTGATGTCCGGCTGGTTCGATCCCGCAATCGACCGGCCCTTGGCCAGCATCTCGTCACGCGAGCCGGGGTTGTAGTCGATGAACTTGGCGCCGAACAGGTCCATCGCGGCGACGGCGGCGCTGGCGTCGATGTGGGGGGCAACGTCTCGCTGGATCTCGATCGTCACGCGCACGCTCTTCACCCGCTCGAGCGCCACGCGCGCGACCCTGCCTTTCTTGACGCCGGACACGAGCACCGGGTCGCCCTGTTTCAGCCCGGCGACGCTCTCGAACAGCACGTCCACGGGGATGCCGCTGGTGCGCAGCGACCGCCCCGTCAGATAGAACATGCCGACGAGGAAGACCGCGACGCCCACCAGCACGAACGCCCCGACTCCGACTTCCTGCTTGTACGTCAGGTCCACTTACAGCTTCCCCTCTTTCTCTTCCCCCAGACGCACTTCTTCGCGTGACTGAAGAATCGCTCCCTCGAGATCCCGCTCCAGAAACTGCTGCACGACCGGGTCCGTGGACGCGATGATCTCTTCCGCGGTGCCGACGGCTCGGATCTTCGCCTGCGCGAGCAGCGCGATCCGATCCGCCACCTTGAACGCCCCTCGCACATCGTGTGTCACGACGACGCTCGTCACCCCAATCTCCTGCTGCAGCCGCTCGATCAGCGAATCGATCACATCCGCGTTCACCGGATCGAGCCCCGACGTCGGCTCGTCGTACAGCAAATATGTCGGTTTCCCGGCGATCGCACGGGAGATGCCCACCCGCTTGCGCATGCCGCCCGAGAGCTCCGATGGGTATTTGCGGCCGACGTCCTCATTGAGGTTCACGAGGCGCAGGCATTCCTTGACGCGCTGAATGCAGTAGTCCTTGTCAGCGTACTGCTTTTCGTCCGTGATGCCCAGGCGGATGTTCTCGAAGACGTCCATCGAGTCGAACAGCGCGCCGTTCTGAAAGACATAGCCGATGCGGCTGCGTAACGCCGCCAGCTCCTTGCGGCCGAGCAGAGGCACCTGCTGTCCGTCCACCCAGACCTCGCCCGAATCGGGCTTGATCAAGCCGATGATATGCTTGAGCAGCACGCTTTTCCCGACGCCCGAGGGACCGAGCAGCGCGACCGTTTCGCCTTCGGCGACGAAGAAGTCCACGCCGTCGAGCACGACGTTGTCCACGAAGCGCTTGGAGACCTTCTTGAGCTCGATGCTCATTTCGCGGTCCCCAGAATCAGCTTCGTGAGAATCGTATCGAGCATCAGCACCGTGACGGATGCCGCCACCACGGCTTGCGTCGTCGACCGGCCAACCCCCTCGGCGCCCTGCTGGGTGTTGAAGCCGATGTAGCAGGGAATGATCGTGACCGCCCCCGCGAACGCGCCCGATTTGATGGCCGAGTAGTACAAGTCGAGCGGCCGGAAGAAGTAACGCGCGCCGAACTCGAAGTCCGCGTAGGTCAGGCCGAGGGACGACTGGGCGGTGATGTACCCCACCACGATGCCGAAGGCGTTCGCCAGCATCACGAGGACCGGGATCGCGATCAACCCAGCGAGGATCCGCGGCAGCAGCAGATGCGTCACCGGCGAGCGGCCGAGGCTCTCGAGCGCATCGATCTGCTCGGTCACCCGCATGCTGCCCAGCTCGGCAGCGTAACGGGCGCCGATCCGGCCGGCCAGGATGAGCCCCGTTAAGACGGGGCCCAGCTCGAGAATCATCGATTCCGAGATGATGCCCCCCGCCACATACAGCGGCAGCTGGCCCGTAAACTGGTAGCCCGCCTGGAGGCTGGTCACGGCCCCGGCGAAGCCCGCTACCAGCAGCACGATAAAGAGGCTGCCGTAGCCCACCGAGATGGTCTGGTCAATGGTCCGAGGGAGCCAGACGCGCCATTCCAAGATGCCGCGTACCAGGTCCATGAGCATAAAAAAGAAGCGCCCCGCGTGGCTGGCGCTCCGGAGGGACCACCGCCCGACGTATCGCCGCAGGTCGAGGGCGGCAGTGAATGCTGTCATGGGCCTGTATCTTGTGTGGCTATGAGCTTCACGCGCAAGCTGTTAGCCTGGTACAAGCGCAACGCACGCGTCCTTCCGTGGCGCGAGACGCGCAATCCGTATGCCATCCTCGTTTCGGAGTTCATGCTGCAGCAGACCCAGGTCAACAGGGTTCTGGACTACTATCCACGATTTCTCAAGCGATTCCCCACGATCGCCTCGCTCGCACGCTCGAAACCGAAAGCCGTCATGGAAGCCTGGGACGGCCTGGGCTACTACGCGCGCGCGCGGAATCTCCATCAGCTCGCCAAACGAGTCGCGGAAACCGGGAACCGGATACCGGACGATCCCGTGGAGTTACGGACACTACCCGGTGTCGGGCCGTACACAGCGGGCGCGGTGGCGTGCTTCGCGTACGAAAAACCCGTGGCGACGGTCGATACGAACGTGCGGAGAGTGCTGGAGCGAGCATTCGCATCCAAAGACGTCTGGAAGCTCGCTGAGAAGCTGGTGCCGAAAAACGGAGCACGCGCCTGGAGATTCAATCAGGCGCTGATGGAGCTGGGCGCGCTGGTGTGCAAAGCTAGAAGCCCATTGTGCCCCGAATGTCCGGTGAGAAACAACTGCAGGACATTCACTACTAGGCGGTCCCGTTGACCAATTACTCAACCCCGCGGTGCATCTGTGCACCTAGCTTTTGCATGTCCCCGCCGTTCGATAACTCTGATAGCGAACCGAATTCATAGCCGGCCGCTCGAGCGTCGTCGATTATTCCCGGGAGCGCGTCGGCCGTTTGCATTCTATCCCCCTGAGGATCGTAGCCGTCGCCATCATGCAATAGCACAATCGCGCCCGGCCTCAGGCGTTTGCGAACGCGCCGCCGGATCTGCTCCACGCCGGGTTTGGCGGTATCGAACACGCCAAACGTCCAGCCGAACACGGTATAGCTCATATCCACAATTATCGATATGAGAAATGGACTCCGATATCCGTGCGGCGCGCGGAACGACCGTGGAGTCACCCCCATCACCGATTCGATCGCGTCGTGCGTTTTTCTGAGTTGTGTTCGAATCTTTTTGGGACCGGCGAAGTGCAGCTTGACGTGATTGTACGTGTGATTACCAACCAGGTGCCCAGCACCCGCCACGTCCCTTGCGGCGCTCGGAAACCTCCGCACGTGATCGCCGACCATGAAGAACGCGGCCGGTACGCGCGCTGCGGCGAGGGTCTCGAGTATCGCCGGCGTCGCTCGCTCGTTTGGACCGTCGTCGAATGTGAGGTAGATCTTTCGATCTCTGGGACCCCGCTCGACTGAAGGCCCGAAGATCAGGTCGAGCCCCATCATCCCGTCACCCGCCTGTACACCCCGAGCACACGCTGCGCCACGAGCGGCCACGCATGCCGCTCGGCGACGCGTCGTCCCTCCCGCGCCATTGTCTCACGCCGCTCCGTGTCGTCGATCAGCGCGTTGACCGCTTCTCCCCACGCGTCGGGATCGCCGAGTGGAGCGAATACAGCCTGCGCCGGGGCGGCGAGATCGCGGAAGGCCGGAATGTCGGAGACGACGAGCGGCGTGCCGCACGCCATCGCTTCGAGCAGCGTCACGCCAAACGACGCGCGCGTCGTAGGACACAGGTAAACGTCGGCGCCGCAGTAGAAACCGGGCCGGCCGCCGTTGACGTAGCCGGCGAACTCGACGCAGGGTCCGAGCCGGCGGGCCGCGCGCTCCATGCTCCGGCGCCACGGTCCGTCCCCGACGACGGTGAGATGCGCCGCCGGATGGCGCTCGAGGATGCGCGGCATCGCGGCGAGCACCGTCCCCAGATCATTGCGCGGCTCGATCCGTCCGAGCCACAGCAGCCTCGGACCGGCGGAGGCTCGACCCGAGCCGGGACGGAAGAACGTCGTGTCCACGCCGTTCGGAATGATCTCCCATGGCGCCGTGAAATAGCGCGCCATCGCGTCACGCGCGGCACCACTGACCGCAATCGTGGCCGCATGGCGATCCAGCATCCGCTGGAACGGCCCGTGCAGGAGACGCAGACCGATCGAGCGCGGGAACCAGGTGTGAAACGTGGCCACGACGGGAATACCTGCCCGCCAGGCGGCGCGCGGCGCGACGAGTCCCAGCGTCGGATTGAGGCCGCCGTGCACATGGACGACGTCGAACCGCTCTTTGCGGAACAGCGCCTCGAACCTGGCGGTCAGCCGCCAGCCGACGGTTACTCGCGCGACTCCACCGTTCGCATAGATCACCAGACTCGTCCCAATACGCCGCACGTCGCTGTGCTGCACCGGCTCCCCGCTCCCCGCTCCCTGCTCCCTCATCTTTGACGTGACGATTGTCGTATGATGCCCGAGGCCGTCGAGCTCTCGCGCCAGATGGTGCACGTGCTCGGGCACGCCACCCAGCTGCGGGTAGTAGTCCTCCGCGACCAGGGCGATACGCAGTGGACTCATCGCGCCCGCTGGGCCAACCGTGCCACTGCCGACGCCACCGCCGCGGGGCGCTCTTCCTGCAGGTAGTGCCCGGCCCCCCGCTCACTGTCCACCTCGAACGCTTGGATGGAACGACTCATGAGCGCGACTTCCTCTGGCGGCACGTCGCCGTCATGGTGCGCGGTCCCAACGACCAGCGTCACCGGACACGCGATGTCGCCGAGTCGCGGAGCGAGTTTCGCCGGCTCGCGTGCGCGCGACATGGCCAGGAAGGTCCTGAGTGTCGCATTGAGATCGCGCGCTTCACCGAGCGTGTAGCCCAGGACGATGCCGTCCGTGACCCACGACTGGTCGCCCGAAGAGTCGAGCAGCATGCCGCGGATCTTGCGCCGCACGAGGCCGATCCCGCCGAGCAGCCTTATCCACGGTACAAAGCGCATCGCGCTGCGGAACGTTGGCGTCATCGCTTCTTCGGTCGGCCCGCCCTCGAGCGAGACGATTCCGCGCACAAGGTCGGGTCTTTCGATCGCCAGCCGAAACGCGATCGCCGCGCCGAGCGAGTGGGCGAGCACCAGTACCGGTCCCGAGCTCAGCGAATCCAGCACGGCGGCGATGCGGTGCGACTGCGCGCTGAGGGAGTAGTCGGCCTTGAGAGGGCGGCTCGAGAAGCCAGTGCCGAGCGGCTCGATCACGATGGGGCGAAACCCTTGAGCGGCCAGCAGCGGCACGACCTTACGGAACGTGAACGACGCGCCGAACAGTCCCGGAATCACGGCGACAGGCTTTCCGGTGCCGGGCCAGACCTCGACGTGCACCGTTTCCGCCGGCGCCACGACCACGTACGGGTGCTGCAGCACCAGCATTACGGCGTCCCGAGGCGGGCCGCGCGCGAGGCGACGGTGTTCAGGTCGCCGCCGAGCGCATCCATGTCGCGTTGAAAGCGACAATCGATGACGAGCAGGCCGACGACGTAAGCCGCCAGATTGACGACGAAGATGATCGAGAAGATGATCGGGTACGGCACCCAGATCCCGAAGTACAACGCGAAGCGTTTCACGCCGGGATCGAGCCTCGAGCGGTCCACGATCGTCGTGAGCAGCAACACCGCGACCGACGCGAGCGCCGCCAGTCGAAACGATACGAGCCCGCCCACCGCGCAGCCCAGAAAAATCGCGATCTCGGAGGCACGATCGAGCCGGGTGTCGAGCCGGTGGCCCGCCTCGGATACGAGGCCGAACTGGCGCGCGATCCCGCCGTCGAGTGCGTCGAGGATCTGTCCGATCGCCATGAGCACCAGCGCCGGGACGACACGACCGGTGGCGAACACGGCGGCCGCGGCCGCGCTCACCCCAAACGCCGCCCACGTCACCTGATCGGGCGAAAGCCCGAGGGTGACGTGCGCGAAGCGCAGCACCGGGCGAATGCCGCGGTCTACAGCGGTGCCAAGAACAGGAGCAAATTCGTACATAGCAGAATCACGATGAGGATGGCTTCCTTCGCTTTGTCGGAAACTCCCACCAGGAACCCTTGCGTCACGAGCGGCGAGTATGGATACCACGGCATCTTCTCGTAGCCGACGCTGTAGTCCATCGCGAGATGAAGGAGAAAGAACAACGCCGGCACCCACGTCCCCAGGAAGAAACACAGCGGCACGATCCACAGCAGCGCGACGGGCTCCTGGAGCGACGTTCGCCAGTAGTAACCCAGCTGCCTCTTACGGCCGATCGTTCGTAGATAAAACGGAGCCTTGATGGCGTGATCGATGTCCACGCCCACGCCGAAGACGTAGGCGAGCACGGCGTCGCTCCCCGTGAGCTTCATGACTCTCACACCGAGCGTCGTCGCAAGCGCGTGCGTGACGATTGTCATACTGCGGGCTGCCGTTCGGCGGTGGGCAGCATCAGCAGGAGACCGAGACCGATCCACACCAGGTCCCGGACGCGACTGACGATCGAGGTGTACAAGCCCAGCTGCGGATCCATCCCAAAGAGGGCGAAGAGAGCAAAGTAGGAGCCCTCACGCGCTCCCAGCTCGAACGGCACCAGGAACAGGAGGTTGCCCACGAGGGCTTCGAGCCCGCCGATTGTAAATGCGCGGAGGTAGCTGAGCCGGTATCCCAGACTGGCGACGATGAGGACGATCTCGACCATGAAGATGCAGCGGCTCAGATACTCGAGCAGGAGCGCCTGCACGAACCGGCCGGGCTGGCGGTGATAGAACTCGGTAATCTGCTGGTCCAGCTCCATCAGCATCGCGCGTTTCGGCTCGAGCAGCGCGGCCAGACGGCGCAGCAACGGGACGCGACCCATCCAGTTCAAGAGGCGCTCGAGCATCCCGCTTCTGTGCGCCGACATGATCAGCGCGAGGATGCAAAGGAGCACGAGCCCCACGACCCCGAGGATGATCAGCACGACCTTCGGCGTCTCAGGTGGCAGCAACGCAAACGCGAGCACGATCGCCGTGAACCAGACCAGCACGTAGGCGAACGAATGCAACATCCGGTGCAGGATGACGGATCCGGCGGCGCGCCGTTTCCCCAGCCACGGCGCCAGCGCGGCGACGCGGAATGGCTCGCCGCCGGCGTTAACGACCGGCGTCAGTGAATTCAGCGCCCCCGCGGAGATCGTCACCGCGTAGGTGCGCCAGAACGACGGCCGGTAGGAGTCTCCCATCGTCAGCTGCCAGGCGAGCGCGCTGCACGCGTACACCAGCGCGTACAGCAGCACGATCGGCACGAACATGAATCCCGTGCGTCCAACGTCCGACGCGAGCTGGCCGATGCCGATTTGCGCAACGAGGTAGCCGAATACCGCCGCGCCTAGCAGGAACAGCGCGAGTCGCAGCGTCCGGCTCATGCGACCGCGGCGTACGAAGCCTCGAGCACCGCCGCGACTTGCGCGATATCGGCCATCGGCCGCGCGCTGTCGCCGGAATCGAGGGCGGCGGCGAAATCATGAAACAGTCCCGCGAACCACTTGGAGTACGACGCCTTGTCGAGATCGACCGTGTGA
>Ga0193755_1000257_pt1 | contig 14986 bp, 14 predicted proteins | sample H1a2metaG_FD_144921 | JGI IMG/M metagenome (GOLD analysis project Ga0193755, IMG submission 144921) | Soil microbial communities from a riparian zone of the East river system, Colorado, United States - H1a2 | ecosystem: Environmental > Terrestrial > Soil > Riparian zone | place: USA: East River...
GGCAGGATCGGCACCACCCAGACGACCACGATGTAGGCGAGGAGCAGGATGCCCACTGCCTGCCAGAACGGGTGGTCGGCGTAGCGCCGGATTTGGGGAGGAAGGCTCATTTGTGGGCCGCCAGATACTGCACCAGCGCTTCGAGCTGCGCGGCGTTCATCATGGTGCCGAACGACTTCGGCATGATCCCCGCAAGCTTCTCGTAACCCTTCGTGACCGACGACGCCGGGTCGAGGATCTTCTTCCGGATCGACTCCGCGTCGCGCCGCGATCCGACGTGTGTGAGATCGGGCGCGATCACCTGGCCCTGCCCGTCGAGCTTGTGGCAGGCGAGGCACCCGGCGGCCTGGATGATGGCTTTCGGGTCGGTGCTACCGCCGGCGAAGGCCGCTCCCCCCGCCCCACCCGCACCCGCCGTGGAGGTCGGGGAGGTCGGGGAGGTCGGGGAGGTCGCCGGGATGTCCGAAGCGCTCACGTCCACCGTGCCGCCCTGCGATTCGAGGAATGCAATCACGGACCAGACCTGCGCGGGCGAGAGCTGGCGGGTCATCACGGGCATGATCGGCTGGTAGCCGGAGACGACGTACGCGGTCGGGTTGTCGAGCGACTCGTACAGGTACTGCTTGCAGGTCTTTCCGGGCTCCCGCTTGCCGCATCGAGCCCCGATCGGCCCCTGGCCCTTCTCATCGGTGAGGAGGTTCGGCGCCCGCTCCCCCAGCCCGTGGCAGGTGGTGCAGCCGCCGATTCCGGTGTAGACCTTCTCCCCCGCGGCGACGAGCTGCTCCGGCGTGACGTTGGCGCCCAGCGTGAGCGCCTGCGGCACTTCCGACTGCACCTGCGGGATCTTGTTGGCGATGAGGGTATAGAGCGCCAGCGTCCCGAGGACGATCCCGATGATCTTCGCGTTAGTGGCCCACATGCCGGGCTCCCTTCTCGCCTTCGCCCGACGCGACGAACGTGGACTTCTCCGCGAGCCCGCCCAGCCAGAACACGAACGCCACGAGCGAGAGGAAGATCAGCACGCACAGGCTGATCATCTTCGAGGCGTAGCCGAGCGCGGGCGTGGCGGCGTACTTGCTCGTGTCCTGCATGACCTGCCACACGTGCCAGTACTGACGGATGCCGGAGCGCGCGAATCCCATCAGGCCCATCAGCCAGGTGAACGTCACGGCCAAAATGAACAGCGCGTACTGCGACCGGGGCGGCATTTTCCCCCACCGAATCGCGCCCAGCGATTGGGCACCGCGCGCCATGAGGACGTCGATCACCGTGACGAAGACGATGCACGAGAGCACCGCCAGGACCTGATAAACGCTGAAACCGATTCGCACGATCGCTTCGACGAAGTACCCGCGGATCCCGTAGAACAGCACAACCCCCGCCGCGACGGCGAACATCGCCCCCTGGATGATGGTCCCCGTGCGCGCCCACGGCACCACCGGGCGCGTGTTGGCACGGCGGTACATGAGGAACGACAGAAACGTGGTGAGGATCATCAGGTTGACCGCGGTGTTCTTGGCGCTCATCACCCCGAGGGCGCCCAGGAACGGGTGGTGCGACCCGCCCATCGCGGCGAGCTCCTTCGAGTCCGCGATCATGGTGTGGGGCGTGCCCCATACGATAGCGCCGAGCACCAGTACGATCAGCAGATACTTGGTGTAGGGCTGGAACCGCTCCGCGCCGGGAATGCGGCCCATGCCGATCCACAGATAGTAGTTCCCCGTCAGGAACAGCACAGCGATCAGGAACGCCTGGATCACCCACAGCCAGCTCATGAAGCCGCCCATCATGGTGATCCCCATCGACTGGTCGTACTGGTAGATCTCGCGTCCCAGCCAGTAGCCGGCGAACGGCAGCACGATGAGCGCCGACATCGCGATGAAGTTCCCGACGTAGCCCATCCAGTCGTAATGGGCCCGCTCCTCGTCGGTGCGCGCCGCGAGAAAGCGGTAGCTCGCGTACGCGCCCACGATGGCGCCGCCGAATACGACGTTCGCGATCACCCGGTGCACGTTGATCGGCATCCAGGTCGCGTTGGCGATCGCGTGCCACAGCTTGATCGTGGTCGGGTCGGTGGTGGGTGTGATGTCCCGGGGCGGCGACATCATATACGTCAGCCACGAGTTCGCGATGAACATCACGATCGTGCCCCAGACGTTGAGCAGGATGCCCAGGGTCCAGTGGCCCAGCTTCGCCCGACCTTTCTTCCAACGATCCCAGCCGTAGTAATAGAGGTACAGGGTGAACGACTCGATGAAGAACAAGGCCGCGTACAGCCACATCGACGGCGCGAAGATCGTCGTGAGGTACGCCCAGAAGCGGGGATACAGGGTCGAGAGCCCGAACACGAGCATGGCGCCCCAGATGGCGGTCGCGCTGTACGCCACGAGCAGCAGCCTGGTGAACTCTTTGCTCAGCCGGTCGTAGCGCTCGTCGCCGCCGAAAATACCGATCGCCTCGGTGACCACGGCGAACATCGGCACGCCCAGCACGAACGCGGCGAACATCAGGTGCACCTCGGCCGTGATCCATATGAACGCCCGCGCGCCGATCACGGGGAACTCGCCGTAGGCGCGGGTCGAGTCGGCCGCGGCTTGCAGCAGCAGCAGAGCGCTGTCGGTCATCAGCCGTCAGCCACGAAGAAGGGTCGCTTCTTCGAAAAGTCGATCGGCATGGCGCTGCGCACTTCCGCGAGCAGCTCGGGTGTGACTTCCCGCCGTCCCTGGCGGCGGGCCCAGTCTTCCACCCGCTGCATCACCACCCCCCGGACGAACGAAGGAATCCGCTCCATGCGCTCGCGCGCCGCGTCGGCCCACACGAGCGCCGGCGTGAAGTCGTCGCCGTACGCGATCGCCCGCGCGGGCTCGATCAGGGTCTCGTTGCCCGTCGGGTCGTACGCACACGACGGATCGGCCGCGAGCACGTCGCCCGTCAAAGCGAAGGCTCGCGCCCGGCAACCGCCGCACAGCGCGCGGTACTCACAGACGCCACACTTGCCGCCGAGCGGCCCCTCGCGGAGTTGCCGGAACAGGGGCGCCGACCGCCAGATGTCGGCGAAGCGTTGCGCGCGCAGGTCCCCCGCCACCTCGGGCAGGTACGGGCACGGGGTCAGTTTGCCGTCCGGGGTGATGCGGCAGTACTGCGTGCCGCAGGGACAGCGCGTCTGATAGTTGAGCACCGGGGAATCCGGATCGCTCTGGTGCACGTGCCGCATGAAGTGCGGGGCGCACTTCGCGCGTACCAGCATGCGGCCGCGGTAGGCACGCTCCCACCGGGCCAGATCGGCGAGCACGGCTTCGTAGTCCGCCGGCGCCAGATCGGTGAGCGACGCCCCGCGCCCGGTCGGGACCAGGAAATAGCAATTGAACGACACCGCGCCCTGGTCGGCCGACCAGGCGACCAGCCGCTCCAGCTCCGCACGGTTCCCCTTGGTGACCGTGGTCTGCACGATGAAGTCGAGCCGCGCGGCACGCAGCCGCCCGAGGGCGGCCTGCACGTCCGCGAGGGCTCCCCGACCGTGGCGGAAGTTGTCGTGGTAGGACGGGCGCAGCGAATCGACGCTCACCGCCAGTCCCTGCACGCCGGCCTGCTTGAGCGCCGCGATGCGCTCGTCGGTCAGCAGCGTCCCGTTCGTCCCCACGACGACGGTGGCCCCGTTGGCGGTGGCGTAGTGGGCGATCTCGGCCAGATCCTGCCGCAACAACGGCTCGCCCCCGGAGAGGATCAACAGAGGTGCGGGGTTCACCGCCAGCAGCTGATCGACGATGTCGAGACACGCGGCCGTGTCGAGCTCCGTGGCCGCGCTCTCGTGCGGGCCCGCCGCGATGTAGCAGTGCGCGCACTCGAGGTTGCAGCGCCGGGTCAGATTCCACGCGACCACGTGAGGGACGTAATCCACGTCAGTCCCCGGCTTGCTCCGCCAGCAGCCGCTCCATGGCCGCCTTCGCCTCCTCGGGCTTCATGGTCTTCAAATCCACCGGACACTTCCCCATCTGCGCTTCGATGTCCCGGATGGGGCAGCGCGTGATTCCCTGGGCCTTGGCGTCCTCAATGAACGCCCGCATCTCCGGGGACAGCCCGTCCCGTCCTTCCGCCTCGGCGCGGATCTGCTTGGCGCGCAGCTCCTGGAACATGACCATCATGGTGTCGACGTCGAACTCGTCGGCAGCGATCATCGCCTGCTTGTTCTCGTCCATGACTGGCGTGGTCACGCGCCAGATGTCGTGGCCCCGCGCGAAGCGCTCGACCGTGTTGCGCGCCAGCGGGCGGGCGATCAGCGGCACGAGCTGCAGCCGTTGCCATGCTTCCTCGGTCCACACGATCGGGTCGGTCGCGGTGCGCGCACGGCGGCTCACGGCGCCCGTGACGGGGCACTTCACCTCGATCTCGGCCACCGCGAGCTCGGGGTCCGCGTCGCGCCCCTGTACCTTGGTGGCCTTCATTTGTTCTTGCGCCTTCACTTCCGCCAGCGCGATCTCCTCCGCCGTGCCGATGCCCATGATGAGCTGCATATGCGTCGGCAGGAGCTTCCGGATCGCTTCGTCGAGCCACTTGTTGGTGACGGTGGCGGGCTCGCCGTGCGTCTGCTCCAGCAAGTACTCCTCGACCGCGCGCCGCGCGATTCCCTGCGCGAAGGGTGGCACCCGGAGAATCCGCACCTCGGCATCCGGCGCCCACGGCAGCCCCGCGACGCCGTCCTCTTCGATCCAGGGGATGTCTTCCGGCCGAATGCCGACCGTCCCGATCAGCAGCGTATTGCACGGCGCCAGCCGCACGAGATTCTCCGCCTGGCTGCCGAGCTCGGTGCCTTCGATCCGATGGGCGCCGTGCCGTGCCAGCACCAGCAGGGACGGTTTGATCTCCTCGGCCCATTGCATGATCACCTGGAACGGCTTGCCGACCAGGATCTGTGTCTTGAGGGGAACGTCGGGGAACTCCTGGGCCATGACCTCGGCGCGCTTCAGATTCGCCTGGCACAGCTTGAGGAGTCCCTTGTCGATGATGTTGTTGTGCAGCTCCTCCTGCTCCTCGAACTTGAAGACTTTGGAAGCTTGATAGGAGAGGACATCCTTGATGTTGTGAAACACGACGTGGTGGTACTCCACATCGAACGCGCTGCACACGTACAGGGAACCGCCGAACGCCTGCGCCAGCTCGAGCGCCGCGCGCATCGCCCGGTAGCTGTAGGACGAGCCGTCCACGCACACCAGAAACCGCCCGCCTGCGAACGGCCGATCGTCCCGGATCAGGAGGATGTCCTTCGCAATCCCCCGCAGCACGCGTGACACGACGCCGCCGAGCTGCGAGTACGACTGGCGGCCGAGCCCGTGTGCGCCGATCGCCAGCAGGTCGTATTGTCGGCCCGACGAGCCGGCGAGCCGCGCCGCCGTGTCCTCGTCCTCCGCGACCAGCCTGCCGTTCTCGCCGACCTTCACGTCCGAGCGCACTTTGTCCCCGCCGTCGTAGCCCGCCGCGCGATCGGGGTCGAAGCCGATCAGGCCCGGCAGCCGGCCCGCCCCGCGGTTCACCTCGTTGACGATCTCTTCGTAATTGATGCCTTCGAGCAGCTGGCGCGTGAGCCGCACGCCCGCGGCCTCGCATCGCTTGCCGAGCTGGTCGAGGAAGCTGTCGGCGATGAGCTGCAGGCCTTTTTCGATCAGCTTGTCGTGGATCTTGCGCTGCTTCTTGATCTCGTCGGGCGTCTGGAAGCGAGCGGGGAGGCCTGTTTCGAGCTGGCGGAAGCGGACGTCGTGAAGGCGGGCGGCGTAGACGTGGTTACCGGTGATGCGGCCGTCGGACCGGCGGGACAGCTCGATGGCCCGGTCGACGGCCCAGTCGGAATGCGTGGAGTTGTCGACGGGGACGAAGATCTCGCGATACACCGGCACCTCCCTTTAGGGCGGGGCGAGTATGTGACCCCCTGAACAAGCTGTCAAGTAAGCACGAAACGGAAAAGGCTAGCCGTGGACTGCGCTAGGTACTAGTTGCCTACCCTCTGAGTCCCAAACGGTGATCGCATCCACGGGGCAGGCGTCGCACGCCCGCAGCAATCGCTCCCGCTCCACCGCCTCGGGCGCGACGAACACCGCCACCGTCTCATCGTCCAGTTTGAAACCTTCGGGCGCCTCCTTCACACAGTCCCCGAACCCGACGCACTGGTCGCGGTCGATCACGATTCGCAGCCCGTGCACCGTCCGCTCGCCGAGACTCACATCCCCTCGAGGCCGAGCTCGGTCCGCGCCGTGTCCATGACGGCCGGGGTGATCTCGGCGATGCCTCGGTCCCTGGCGTAGTCGAGGTAAATCCGCTTGACCATCCCGCGCACAAAGTTGGGGACGCGGGCCAAGCGCTCCTGCGCCTCCGGGGACCACGCGGGCACGTTTCCCGTTTCCCGTTTCCCGTCGTCCACGAACGCGTCGGCTCGCCCCGTCGTCACCATCCCCCGCACCGTCTCGAGCGGCTGGGGCGTGATCGTGCTCCCCCCGATCTTCACGCCCAGGGACGCGACCAGCTGGGTCTCCATCGGATTCGTGAGCAGCGCCACGACGCGGCCGCAGGTGGGGCACTTGAAGGCCGCCGCGAGCGTGCCGTCCCCCGGAAGCTGGCGCTCCTCGAACTGCATCTGCCGGTCGCATTCGACGCAGAGAAACTTCATCCCAGCCGCCCCGCCAACGCCGCCCAGGTGTCAGGTGTTGGGTGCCAGGGAATCCGGGCGAGCACCGGAACGGCGAACTCGGCTGCCAGCTCGTCTGCGGCGCTCCCGGCGAACGGACCGCCCACCATGTTCTCGACGACACCGAGCAGCGTCGCCTTCTGGTCGATGGCGGCGCGGAGCGCCCGGCGCACCGCGTCCCGCGACTCAGGTGTAGGGATCGTCACGGCGAGTACTGCGGGTGGTGCAGGCAACAGCTCCGTGAGCTCCTGGAAGCGCTGCACGCCGGGCGGGAGATCCACGAGCAGCTCGTCGAGAGCGCCCCACGCCACGTCGGCCAGGAACTCGCGCAGCGCCGCAGCCTCGAGCGCGCCGCGCCACACGAAGCTCTCCGTTTCGGGCCCCCGGAACGCCAGCGGGCGGCCGTCCTCGACGAGAAATGCCATGGAGAAGCAGCGAACCCCCTCGGCGCTGACCAGCGGCTCGATGACGTCGCCGCGCGACGTGCAGCTGGCAACGGGGAGGTGCAGCAGTTGCGGCGCGGTCGGCCCGTTGAAATCCGCATCGAGGACCCCGGCGGCCCGCCCCGACCGTGCCAGTGCCCGGGCAAGGCCGGCGGTCACGAAGCTCTTCCCTACGCCGCCCTTGCCGCTCAGCACCGCCACCACCCGCCCTACGGTGGCGAGCCGGTCGGCCACGCGGCGCCGCTGGGCCACAATCTGGTCGACGAGCCCAGAACGGTCGGGTTCCGTCAGGTCGCGATAGGTTCGGATATTGAGGGACATTGCCCGGAAAGATGGCGCCGGGACCGAGGACCGTCTAGTTTCCCCGTTCCTCCATGATCGACGAGCTCAAGCAGAAGCTGCAGGTCGAGGTCGAGCGCCTGAACCACGAGATCAACTTCGTGTTACCGAAGGAGATCGAGCGGGCTCGCGCGCACGGCGACCTGCGGGAGAACTCGGAGTACAAGGCGGCCCTCGAACGCCAGCAATTTGTGACGTCGCGGCTCTCCCACCTCCGGCTGCGGCTCTCCAAGCTCTCGGGCGTGCGGGAATCCGACATCCCGCGCGACCGTGTCGGGTTCGGGTCCCGGGTCACGGTCCAGGATCTCGACACGAAAAAGAAGGAAACGTACGCGCTGACGCTCGGCGAGTTTATCGAGGGCGACGACGACCCGGCCGAGCTCCCGGTGTCGATGGCGTCGCCCCTGGGCAAATCGCTGCTCAACACCAAGGTCGGCGAAGCGGTGACGATCGCGCTGCCGGTGGGGAAACGACGGCTCAAAGTCCTGGAGCTCGAAACGGTCCACGACCTCGCGGAAAAGCGGGGCTAGAGCAGCCGGTGGAACACCACCGGGCCGCTCGGGCTCGCCGATCCGGCCCGCGGCTCGATGGTCATCGCCGCTCCCAACACCCGTTGATCGGCGCCGGGCATCTCCAGCCCCATCACCATCGGCTTGTCCTGGTCCATCGGCATCACGGCCGCGGTCGCCATGCCCCGCTCGGTGATGAACCACAACTGGTACGCCTGATCCCTCGCGTTGGGAGCGAGCCCGTCGCAACGCACCAGCCAGCGATGCCGCACGCTGTCGGCGAAGATCGTCACCGAGCCCACCCTGCCGCCGGTCGAGACCGGGATCTGGATGAGCTGCGTCGCGGGTCCGTGAATGAAGGTCGAGACGGTGTCCTCGAGTGCGTGGACGCGCGCGGCAAGGCCGTCGCGCTCGGCGGTGAGCGTGCCGATCGTGCGGTACGCCCACCACGCGCCGCCCGCCACTGCTAGGGTGATCAGCGCCGCGGCTGCGAGCGGCCCCCCCCACCTCCGCCGCGGCGCCAGCGCGCGCGCGAGCACCCGCCCCTTGAGCTCGGGACGCGGGGTCCGCGGCGCCGCCAGCATGCCCAGCCAGTCCGTCATTCCACCCAGTCCTTCAAGTGTCTCAGGCCCTCGGTCAACTTCTGGTGCGCCATGCGCAGCCGTGTCTTCACGGTCCCGAGCGGCTGGTGCAGCCGCCGGGCGATCTCCCCGTGCGACAGCCCCTCGAAGTAAGACAGCACCACCACGCGCCGCTGCTCCTCGGAAAGGGCGGCCAGCGCTGCGTGCACCTCACGGTGCAGCGGCCACCCGGGCACCGTGGCTTCATGCGGTGCGGCCGGCGCGGCGTTACCGCCCTCCACCGCGTGGGCCTGCTCCAGGAGCGCCGACTTGCGCCACCACCGCCGCCGGCGACGCAGGGCGTCGAGCGACCTGTTGCGCGCAATCGACAATATCCATGGCACGAGGGGCCCGCGCCCGGCATCGTGTTGGTCAATGCGACGCCACACCTGCACGAAGACGTCGCTAACCACCTCTTCGGCCTCGTCCTCATCGTGCAGAATGTGCACTACCAGGCCCAGAATCCACGGCGCCACGAGGTCGTACAGCTCCCCCAGCGCGCGCTCGTCCCTGGCTTTGAGGCGCCGCGCCAGGGAGCGCTGGTGCTCTTGACTAAGACGTTTCGGAGAGGTCACTTAGATGCCGATACTAGCAGGGAACCAGGGCGAATCCAGCCCCGGTCGTGTATCTTGAAAGCTCGACCGCGGAGGTGGGATGTTGGTTCACTGCCAAGCTGACGACGAGCGGTTTTCCTTCGAAGCATTCACCCGTCACCCCTTTTTCACCGAAGTCAACCGGTGGATCGTGGAGCGGGTGATCGGCCCCGGACGACGCAAGATCGTCGACCTGGGGTGCGGGCCGGGCGCGGTCACCAAGCTCATTCTCGAGCGCCTCGGTGACGCCGGCAATGCCGAAGTGATCGGCATCGACCCTTCCCCCTCTGCACTGTCGAAAGCCCGCGCTGCGATCCACTCCAAGGTGGTCAAGTTCATGGAAGGCAGTGCGGAATGGGTGTCGCGCATCGTGTCGTCCGCGGACGCGGTCGTGTTCCTCAACGCCATCCACCTCGTGCCCGACAAGGCGCAGGTCATCGCCGAGATCCGGAAGGCCCTGAAGAAGGACGGCGTGTTTGCGTTTAACACGACCTTCTTCAACGGCGCGTACGTCGACGGCACCGGCGCCTTCTGGCGCCGCTGGGTGGTGCGGGCGATGCAGGTGCTGCGGGAACGCGGTATCGCGGTGAAACACTCGGACCACGCGGTTGCGCGGCAGTTCCTCACGCCCGAGGAGTATTCCGACCTGTGTGTGCAAGCGGGGTTTGCCCGGCCGTCTGTCGACTTGGTCAAGATCGAAATGACGCCCGAGAGCATCCGCGACATCGCCCACTTCTCGCTCTTCATCGAAGGAGCGCTGCCGGGCGTGCCGCTCGAAGAGGGCTCCGCCGCCCTGGAAAAGGGGCTCGAGCGAGCGATGGACGAGACCGGCGTGTGCGGCGTGCCGCGTAACTGGTTGGAGTGCGTCGCCACGGCGGCGTAGGTCAGTCCGCCGGTTCAATCAGAAATTCGAGTCGGGCATGGGCGGCGCGCAGCGCCGCTTCCACGGCCTCCGACGACTCTCCCCGCGCGAAGATGAACCCCGGATAGCGCGACCCTTCGGGCCACGGTACCAGCGTCTGGCCAGGGTGCGCGGTGATCGCGACCTCCTCGACGAGCGGTACTGCCCGGGCCTCACCGACTCCGCGCACGTCCCGCAGGACGCCGGCTCCGGGGACGGGGATCATCATCACGCCGGACGCCTGTTCTTCCCGCTCCAATGTCGGCAACTCCATCCCCAGCGCGTGCCGAATGATGATCTCTTCGAGCGAAACCCCGGCCCCCAGCCCCGAGCCCCCAGCCCCGAATCTCAGCGCTCCGCTGCACCGCCCGCCGATGGGCCGCGCCGCAAGCTCGACCAGCCACGCCCCCCGGTCGTTGTGACGGATCTCGGCGTGGATCGGCCCTTCCCGGAGCCCGAGCGCGTCGACCGCCGCCTGCGCGCACGCGGCGATGGTTTGCTGTGCCGTCCGCGCGAGGCGTGACGGCGTGACGTAGATCGTTTCCTCGAAAAACGGACCGTCCAGCGGGTCGGGCTTGTCGAAGATCGTGAGCACCTGCAGCGACCCTCGCGTCACGAGCCCCTCCACCGCGACCTCGCGGCCGGGCACGAACTCTTCGACGAGGATATGCCGGGCCCAGTCGCCGCACCCCGCCACATCCGGCTGCTCGAGGATCGCTTGGACGCGCCGAAACGCCGCCACGAAGCCGGGGGGGTCGTCCGCCCGGACGACGCCGCGCGAGGCGGACAGCCGCAACGGTTTCAGGACGCAGGGGTACGCGGCGCGGTCCGCAACGCGCTCCGGGTCCGCCGCGATCGTCAGCAGCTCGAACCGGGGCACGGCCACTCCCGCGGCGGCGAGCATTTGGCGCTGCTGGTGCTTGTCGCGCGCCGCTCGAGCCGCCGCGACCGGATTGCCGCGGAGCCCGAGCTCCTGCGCGATGGCGGCGGCGACCACGGCGGTGTCGTCGTCCACCGCCACGACGCCGTGCACGGGGTGCGCGCGCGCGAACGCCCGCGCCTGCGCGGCTGCGTGCGCCGGGTCGGCGAAATCGAGTGTGACGAGTCCGGTTGGGTTGGCCCGCTCGAAGGTGCTCGGCCGCTCGGATGCGACGGTCACTTCGATGCCGAGCCGGCGAGCCGCTTCGACGAACGCGACGGTGCGATAGGTGACGGTCGGCAGCAGCAGCAGCAGCCGCACTGCTACTTCTTCGCGGCGGCGAAGTAGGGGTTCGAGCCCGCGGTGTGGTCGGTGATGTCGACGATGCCCTTCACTTCCGGCACGTGCTGTTGCAGCATGGCTTCAATCCCCTGGCGCAGCGTGACGTCCGCCATCCCGCAGCCCTGGCACCCGCCGGCCATGCGGACCATGACCACGGCGTCCTGCACGTCGATCAGCTCCACCCGACCGCCGTGCCGGGCCACCATGGGATTCACCTGGCTCTCGAACAGGTCCGCGACGCGCTCGTACAGCGCATCATCCACCGGCGCGGCGCCGGCCTTGGGGGACGCGGCGGGCTTGGACGTCACCGCCGGCTGGCCGCCCGCGAGCGCGGCGCGGATCGCCTGGCCCACCGCCTTCCCCACCACGGGCCACGCCGCGGGGCTGCGCTTCACCACCGTGACGAGGTTGCCCGACACGATGACCTCGCTCACGTCCGCCCCCGGGATGGCGAAGATCGCTTCCGCGAGCGGGGAGCCCCGCGCTTCGTCCGGCGAGGCGAACCGCCGCACGCCACCCGCGTGCAGCGGCTCGCTCACGAGAAACTTGCAGCGGCCGTTGTCGATCGGCTCAGCGGTGATACGGACGTCGGCGGCGCTCATGGTCGAAACCTAACCTGCCGCCCCAGTCGAGGCGGGCACGGGCCGCATCTGCCGCGCCGCCTGCACCATGTTGCGGAGCGACGGCAGCGTCTCCTCCCAGCCGCGCGTCTTCAAACCGCAGTCGGGGTTCACCCAGATCTGCCGGTCGCCGAGCACCTCCTGCATGCGCTTGAGCGCCTGCACGATTTCCGCGGTGCTCGGCACGCGGGGCGAGTGGATGTCGTACACGCCCGGCCCGATCTCGTTGGGGTAGCTGTACTCCTTCAACCCCTCGAGCAGCTCCGACCCCGAGCGCGCACTCTCGATCGAGACGACGTCCGCATCCATCTTCTCGATCACGCGGATGACGTCGTTGAACTCGCTGTAGCACATGTGGGTGTGGATCTGGGTCGCATCCGACACGCTGGCGGTCGCCAGGCGGAATGCGTTCACCGCCCACTCGAGATAGCCCGACCACTCGGCCCGGCGCAGCGGCAGGCCCTCCCGCAGCGCGGGCTCGTCGATCTGGATCACTCGAATCCCCGCCGCCGCCAGGTCCGAGACTTCGTCGCGGATTGCGAGGGCCAGCTGCTTCGCCGTCTCCGCCCGTGGCTGATCGTCGCGCACGAACGACCACTGCAGGATCGTGACGGGGCCGGTCAGCATGCCCTTCACCGGACGCGCCGTCTTAGACTGGGCAAACGTGCTCCACCGCACGGTCATCGCCTTCGGGCGGGAGACGTCGCCGTAGATGATCGGCGGCTTCACGTAACGGCTGCCGTACGACTGCACCCAGCCGTGCTCCGTGAACGCAAACCCTTCGAGCTGCTCGCCGAAATACTCCACCATGTCGTTACGCTCGAACTCGCCGTGCACCAGCACGTCGAGTCCGAGCTCTTCCTGCAGCTTGAGCGTCCGCGTGATCTGCTCGGCGATGAAGGCGTCGTACGCCGCCGGCGTCAGCTTGCCGTCATGCAGCTTCTTGCGCGCGTTCCGCACCTCAGCCGTCTGCGGGAACGAGCCGATGGTGGTCGTCGGGAACAGCGGAAGCCGGAACTGCTTCTTCCGCCGCGCGGCGTGCGGCGATGTGCGGCGCATGTCGTGCTCGGTGACCCCCCGGGCGCGTTGCTTTACCGCGGGATTGTGAATGCGTCGCGAGGTGCGTCGCCCGGCGAGCGAGCGCGTGTTCGCGTCGAGCTGGGCCGTCACGCTGTCCCGCCCCTCGCGGAGCGCCCGCGTGAGGGTCGCCACCTCGACGAGCTTCTGTTTCGCAAAGGCGAGCCACCCTTTCAATTCGCTGTCGAGCCGCGTCTCCAAGTCGAGGTCGACCGGCACGTGCAGTAGCGAGCACGACGGCGCCACCCACAGTTGGGCCGCGCCGGCGCGCTCCAGGGCGTCCTCGAGCTGGCGCAGCACCGCCGGGAGATCCGCCTTCCAGATGTTCCGCCCATCGATCACACCGAGCGACAACACCTTCCCTTCGCGCCCGCCCCCCGCCGGCCACGCCTGGAGCAGCGCGTCGAAGCGGCCGCCCCCGGCCGCGCGGACCGCATCGAAGTGCAGGCCGGCGACCGGCAGCTCGAGCGCGGTCGGGAGGTTGTCGTCGAGCCCGGCGAAATAGGTGGCGACGAGGATTTTCACCTTCGGCACCCGCTCCGCGAGGAACCGATAGGCGCGCACGAACGCGGCGCGCTCGGCGGGACTGCGGTCGAGCGCGAGACACGGCTCGTCGAGCTGGACCCAGGTCGCGCCGGCGGCGGCAAGGCGCGACAGCACTTCCGCGTAGACGGGCAGCAGCGCGTCGAGCAGCGTGAGCCGGTCGAACCGCGCCGTGCGGGCCTTCCCGAGCAGCAGAAACGTCACCGGCCCGATCAGCACCGGCTTGGTGTGGATGCCCAGCGCCTTCGCTTCCTGGAACTCGTCCACCGGCTTCGAGGACGACAGCCGAAACGCCTGTCCCGGCTCGAATTCAGGCACGAGATAGTGGTAGTTCGTGTCGAACCACTTCGTCATCTCCATCGCGGTGATGTCCCGCCCGCCCGACTGGACGCCGCGCGCCATGGCGAAGTACGTGTCGATGTCCACCGGCCCCCCGGCCCAGCCGTAGCGCTTCGGCACGGCGCCCACCAGCGCGCACATATCGAGCATGCGGTCGTAGTACGAGAAGTCGTTCGAGGGGATGACATCGATGCCGGCGTCCTGCTGCAGCCGCCAATGGCGGGCGCGCAGCTCGGCGCCGGTCTTGAGGAGGTCCGGCAAGGAGACCTTGCCACCCCAGTAGCCCTCGGTGGCGCGCTTCAGCTCGCGCGCGGCCCCGAGGTGTGGGAATCCGAGATTGTGGGCTGTGGGCATAGGGTCTGGAATCTAGCTACGCCCGCGGTCTCTAGGTAACGCGCCCGCCGCCGGACGGGTCCGGCGTCAGGGTTTATGCGGGTTGCGCGGCTTCCGTTGCCCGGGGGGGACCCAATCGGGGAGGCGCCCCGGCGGCACGCCGCCGGCGGCGCGCGCCAGGCCGGCAGCCGCCTGCGCCGGTGTGGCGCCCCGCGCGACGCCCGTCTGGACCTGGCCGGGCAGGCCGAGCACGTCGCTCGGCGACCGGCCAGCGCTGATCATCCCCTCTATCAGCTGGAGCGCCTGCGTCGTCGGCACGCCGAGCGCCGACAGCGTGGCGGCGACCCGAAGCGTGAGTGCGGGATCGTATGGCGGCCGGCTCACGCGCACCAGGTCGCTCACCTGGTGCCCACTGAACCCTGAGTTGAGGGCGTCCGCCCCCCCTTCCACGACGTCTCCGGCGGGCGCGGCGACGCCGGCGTCGCGCACGGCCGCCATGGCCTGCCCGAGGCGTCCGACCAGGGCGCGCACCGCCGCGATCACGCGGTCGCCGGGCACCCCCTTAGCCGCACCCTCGATCGCCTTCTGCACGAGCGGATCGACCGGGAGGCCACGCGCCGCGGCATCCGCCGCGATGCTCCGGACGGCCCGCCGCACCTCCGGCGAGACACGCCCGTCGAGTTGGGCCTGCACGTCCTGGGCGCCGAGCGCACCTGTGAGGGTCGAGCCCAGAAC
>Ga0193755_1000258_pt1 | contig 14945 bp, 13 predicted proteins | sample H1a2metaG_FD_144921 | JGI IMG/M metagenome (GOLD analysis project Ga0193755, IMG submission 144921) | Soil microbial communities from a riparian zone of the East river system, Colorado, United States - H1a2 | ecosystem: Environmental > Terrestrial > Soil > Riparian zone | place: USA: East River...
CTTCGCGTCCCTCGCGAGGGCGATCCCTGCACCATTCGACCTTGCCGGGCCTACGTTGGAGGTCAAGGTGACGCGGGGCAGCACGACGCTTCCGGCTTCCCAGGTGCCAAATCTTGCGCCGGGCGACCAGGTGTGGATCAAAGCCGACCTGCCGGAGTCGCAGTCTGTCGAATACTTAATGGTGGCGGCATTCTTGAGCGGATCGACCAACCCGCCCCCTGAAAAGTGGTTCTTCGCCTGTAAGATTTGGTCGGCGAAATGCGGCAAGGAAGGCATGACCGTCACGGTGCCGCAGGGGGCGCAGCAAGTTCTCCTATTCATGGCGCCGCACACCGGCGGCGACCTGCGAACTTTGATAGGCGCCGTGCGCGGACGTCCCGGCGCGTTCGTTCGCACCTCGCAGGACCTGAACCAGGCCGCGCTCGACCGCTCACGGCTGGAGCGATTTCTCGCGGCTGTTCACCTTCTCAACGACGGCGATCCTGCGAAACTGAAGGAAGCAGCACCGCTGTTGGCCCGCAGCCTCGCGATCAGAGTCGAGGAGAAGTGCCTGGATAGGATTCCCGAGCTGCAGGCGCCCTGTCTCATGCAGGGACAAGAATCGCTGATTTTGAACGACGGCCACAGCACGTCGATAGTCGAAGCGTTGACCACGGGTCCCGGCAGCGATTTGGCCATGGAGGCCAGCTATACCCCGCAGTTGAGCTATGGCTTCTACAGTCCTTACATCGCTTCGGTGCTGGACATAGCGCGCATCCTGGATTCGTTTCGGACTGCCCAATATCAATATATTCCTGCGTTGGCCTCACAGCGCGAAGATAAGCTGGCTTTGACGCTCAATACGGCGCCTTCCTTCCACAATCCCAAGTCGGTATTGGTGATCGCGCTGCCGGCGGTCGAGTCGGCGCAGTTGCCTCCGCTGCACGCCGTCGATCCCAAGGAGATTTTCTGTCTTCGACGTTCGACGCTGGTGCTGCCCGTTGACGGTGCACCGTTGGCGTTTTCCACAGGCTATGCGCACGGCCTCACGCTCGACGTGACCGGCAAAGACGGCAAAACCATAGCCCTGCCCGCAAAGGCCGATCCGATACAAGGCGGTTATGTGGTCGACACCACCCCGTTGGGAAGTGCAGTTCTTGGCGACAGCATTCATGCATCGCTGAAGGGATATTGGGGATTCGAGCCGTACGAGGGTCCGACCTTTCGCCTCATCAATGTTCACGCAAAATCGTGGGAATTGGCCGCGGGCGATGAGGCCGCACTGATCGTCGGACGCCAGGACACGATTCATCTCCAAGCCGACAGCGTGAGCTGTGTCGATGGCATCATGCTGAAGGATCCGGGCGGCAAACAACTGAAGGTGGATTGGAAAACCACAAGGCCTGACGAAGTGGAGATAAAGCTGCCGCTTCAAGACGCAACGCCCGGCGCGATGACCCTCTTGGTGACCCAGTACGGCAACAATCAACCCCAACCCATCCCTATTCATACCTTCGCTGATGCCGGGCGAATCGACGGTTTTGTCATTCATTCCGGCGATATCGTCGGCACCCTCAAGGGCAATCGCCTCGACCAGGTCGCCAGTCTGACATTCAAAGGCAGCGTATTCTTGCCGGGTGAACTCACCTCAAAGCAAGGCATCGATGAATTGTTGATGGTTGCTCAGGATCCTCAGTCAGTGATCGGGCTGAAGCCTGAGCGCGGTGTTGCGGTGAAAATTTCATTGCGCGACGGCCGCGTGATGCCGCTGCTCGGCAGCGTCGATACACCGCGGCCGGCCGTGACCTTGTTGGGAATGAACGTACAATCATCTCCATCGAGCCATGACAGCAACATCCAATTGGCTGAGCCGAGCGAATTGCCTCAGGACGCGACACTGACATTTTCACTGCGCACGCAATCGCCCGCGGTATTTGCCCACGATGAGACTGTCGAAGTCGCCACCAGCGATGAATCCTCCTTGGCTACCTTGAGCTTCAGCAACGGCGGCGTGATGCTGGAGAATTCGCAGGTTGCGGTAGCCACGCTCAATCCGGCGAAAGCTTTCGGCGGGGCCGCATTCGGTCCACTGCAGTTCCGAATCAACTTCAAAGGCGTAGTGGGCGATTGGCAACCGCTGGCCAACCTCGTGCGCCTGCCTATGCTCAAGGAATTGAGGTGCCCCGCCACGCCGGAGCTCGCCTGCAAATTATCGGGCTCGAATCTTTTTTTGATCGACTCAGTCTCCAATGAGCCTCAGTTCGCTCAATCGGTGAAGGTGCCGAATGGTTTTCTAGGATCCGCGCTTCCGGTGCCGCACCCGAAATCCGGATCGTTGTACGTGAAGTTGCGTGACAACCCATCGGTGGTCAACACGACCTCGCTCGCAGCGCAGGAGATTCCCGCTACCCCCGAAGAAGCGGCACGCGCGGGCGCACGCAATTCTGCGGCGTCCGCTGAGCACATGCCGGAGAACGGCGCACCGCAGATTCCTTAAATGGCGGCAATCCGGGCCGCGAGAAAGCGCCGTTCAGGCTCCAGCGTGGCGGTCTTCAAGGCCATGCCATAAGCCTCTCGAGCTTCCTCGATACGGCCGAGCTGCTGAAGAAAGCGGCCTCGTGCCGCATGCAGCAAATGGTATTGCGTGACCCTGCCGCGCGCCGCCAGTGAGTCGACGAGATTGAGCGCGCGTGCGGCGCCATCCACCATCGACACGGCCACCGCATGATTCAATTCGATCACGGGCGTCGGCTGCAATCTCAGCAGAACTTCGTAAAGCCCGACGATCTGCGGCCAATCCGTAGCCCGCTTATCCCGTGCCCGGACATGCAGCGCCGCGATCGCCGCCTGCACGGCGTACGGACTCACCTGGCCCCGAGCCGCAAGGGACCGATCCACCAGGGCGAGCCCTTCTGAAATCTCGTTCTGGTCCCATTTCGAACGGTCCTGGTCATCGAGCAAAACGACGTCGCCGGCATCGGAGACCCGCGAAGAGCGCCGCGCGTCATGCAGAAGCATGAGAGCGAGAAGACCCATGACACCGGCGTTGTCAGGCAGCAAAGTGTCGAGAAGCCTTCCCAAGCGAATGGCTTCCGCGCACAACTCCACGTCAATCAGCCGAGTGCCTGCCGTCGCGGCATAGCCCTCCGTGAACACGCCATACACGACGGCAAGCACGCCGTCGATTCGTTGATCGAGTACGGTGGGGTCCGGCGTCTCGTAAGGAATTCCTGCGTCCCGGATTTTTCGCTTGGCTCGCACCAGGCGTTGCGCCATCGTCTCTTCACCGACGAGAAAAGCACGGGCCACGGCTTGCGTGGATAGTCCGCACACTTCGCGCAACGTGAGTGCAATTTGCGACTCCTGATTCAGTGCTGGGTGGCAGCAGGTGAATATGAGGCGCAGGCGATCGTCGCCGAAAATCGCCTCATCCGACTCGTCAATCTCTGCGGCAACATCGACTCGTGCGGCAGCGAGCTCTCGATCGAAGATTCTTTCCCGGAAAAAAACATCGCGGCGTATACGGTCGATCGCCTTGTTGCGCCCGACACTGATCAGCCAGGCCCGCGGATTTTCCGGCATTCCCTGCGCCGGCCATTGCTCCATTGCGGCCGCAAAGGCGTCTTGCTGCGCTTCTTCGGCCAAATCGAAATCGCCGAGCAGGCGGATCAAGGTTGCGAGAACCCGGCCCGCCTCCCGGCGAAAAACGTCTTCGATCTTGCCGATCGCACTTGCGCTCATGCAGCGAATGTTCGGCGTCTTCAGCCCGTCAGCGGCCAAACAGGCCGCACTTCGATGCTTCCGATCCTGGCGCCCGGAATGCGGGCCGCGATGGCGGTCGCTTCATCGAGATTCTTTGCCTCGATCAAATAGTAACCGCCCAGCTGCTCGCGCGTCTCCGCAAATGGTCCATCGGTGATGGCCGCCTTGCCGTTGCGCACTCGCACGGTCGAGGCCGCGGAGACGGGTTTCAGCCGGTCTCCGGCCTTGAACTGCCCGGCTTGCACAATTGACTTGGTGAATTCCATGTATTCATCCGACATTTTCTTGAGGCCGGCTTCTCCGAGGGCCTTGGTTTCCGCTTCGTTGCTGTAAATGAGCAAAAGGTAGTTCATGTGTAGTTTCCTGACGATTGAGGCGTGATTCGCCGTTACCTAGTCGAACCGCACCCGGCAAATTCGACATTTGCAATTGGCTTCCCACTATAGCGGGAACCATATGGCTCGCCGCTGTTCAAATAAATCTGCCAAATCAGACGCTTACAGCATATTGTCGCTGCGCTGGCGGCCTTGGGCCCTTGGCCGTAAGATCATGCTGGCTTTGTGTCACTCCATTGTCTCGATAACTAGAGGATTTCCGATGAAGGCTTGGATACCGCTCACGCTTGTTTCCGCACTTGGTTTGGCTGCCCACGCGCAGGCAACATGCTCCTACCCGGCCTCACCGGCCACCCCTCCCGATGGTAAAACGGCGACCAAGGAGCAAATGGTTGCCGCAGCGCAGGATTTCAAACGCTACAACGGCGAGATGAACATGTATTTGGATTGCCTCAAGCTGGAAATGGACGCGCCGGCGCCTGCGGACCCTTCGAAGCTCACGGCCGATGAGAAGAAAAAGGCAGACCAGCAGCACAAAATGTATGTGAAGAAGAACGATGCGGCGGTCGATGAGCTACAGGCCGTTGTTGGGCGATTCAATGAACAGCTGAAGCTCTACAAGGCGAGGAACGTTCAATAATTTTCATGGCGGCGGATTTCTCCCCCGCCGCCGACATTGAACTATGCAGGCCGCTACGCTCATTACCCCGCGTCTGGCCGAAGAGGCGATCTACTCTCGGCTGACGTGTTTGCCCATCGAATCACTGCCGTTGACGCAGTGTGTCGGCGGAACTCTGCGCGAGAATATTTACGCAGAGCGTGACGCGCCGCCGTTTGACCGGATCTCCATGGACGGCATGGCGGTTGACAGCGAGGCGTTGCGAAGAGGCCAACGGCGCTTCCATATCCAGGGCATCCAAGCCGCCGGCGCGCCGGCGACGAAGCTCAAGACCACCGATCACGCGATCGAAGTCATGACGGGCGCGATACTGCCCATTGGCTGCGATAACGTGATTCCCATTGAGCAGGTGGATGTCGCCGATGGCTTCGCGTCACTCAACACGGTGGTCGTCAGCTCGCCCTACCACAATATTCACCGGCGCGGCGCCGATAGCCGGCAAGGCCAGCTCTTGCTGGAATCCGGCACATTATTGCGGGCGCCGGAAGTCGCGGTGGCCGCCTCCGCCGGCATGGCACGGGTGCGCGTGAGCAGCCAGCCGGCCATTATGGTGGTGTCGACCGGGGATGAGCTGATAGAGCCCGGCGATCCCATCGAGGAATTTCAGGTGCGACGCTCGAACGCTTACGCGGTCGCAGCGACATTTCGCAGGCGCGGCTTCAGCCGCGTGGGCAACGATCACGTGCTGGATGACGAGAATCTTCTGCGCGAGCGGCTGTCCATGCATTTGACCACTCATGAAGTGTTGGTATTGAGCGGCGGCGTTTCCATGGGCAAGTTCGATCTCGTGCCGAAAGCGCTGATGCAGCTGGGCGTGCAGGAAGTGTTTCACAACGTCGCACAGCGGCCCGGCAGACCCATGTGGTTCGGCATCGGTCCACACGGTCAGTCAGTATTTGGCTTGCCCGGCAATCCCGTCTCCACGCTGGTTTGCCTGATCCGCTACGTCATTCCCGCGATCGCCGAGGCCATGGGCACCAAGCGCGCGGCGCCCGAACGGCTGGCCTTGGCATCCCCAGTGACCTTCAAACACACGCTCGCGTATTTCTTGCCGGTCGTCATTGACCACGACGACTGGGGCCGCCCGTGGGCAACTCCGAAGCCGCCGAATGGTTCCGGAGATTTCCTCAGTCTCGCGGGCACCGATGGATTCGTGGAACTGCCGCCGGGGCCCAATACCTATCCCAAGGGTTTCGTGGCCAGCGTCTATCGTTGGTAATTTAGCTCCATGACCTCGACCATTCACGATATTCGCGGCGCACAGAATCCGCTCGACCGGCTGGGCCGTCCGCTGCACGACTTGCGCATCTCGGTGATGGACCGATGCAATTTCCGCTGCCCCTACTGCATGCCCAAGGAGCAGTTTCACGAGAATTACCAATTCCTCAAGTCACGGGAGCGATTGTCATTTGACGAGATCACGCGCCTGACAAGATTGTTTACAGGATTAGGCGTGCGCAAAGTGCGGCTGACAGGCGGTGAGCCTCTGCTGCGTGGCAATTTGGCGGATTTGGTCGGCGATCTGACCAGCATTCCGGGAATCGAAGACATTGCTTTGACCACCAATGGCGTGCTGCTGGCGAATCATGCCGTCGATCTTCACGCCAATGGGTTGAAGCGCATTACCGTCAGCCTGGATACCTTGGATCAGGACATTTTCGCGCGCCTGAGCGGGGGTTTTGGCGCGCTCGATCAGGTCTTGGGTGGCATCGACGCCGCGCTCGCCGCGGGATTGGCGCCCGTCAAGATCAACGCCGTCATCGAACGCGGTGTCAACGACCACACCGCACTCGATCTGGTGGAACACTTCCGGGGCACGCCGGTCATCGTGCGCTTCATCGAATTCATGGATGTCGGAAATCGCAATCACTGGCGGCCGGACATGGTGGTGCCGTCGCGTGAACTTGCCGCGCAAATCAAAGCTCGATGGCCCATGCACCCGGTGTCGCAAAATTACCATGGTGAAGTCGCGCAACGCTGGCGTTTCGATGACGGCGGCGGCGAAGTCGGCTTTATTTCGTCCGTATCGCAGCCATTTTGCGGTGCGTGCAGCCGCGCGCGCCTATCCTCCGAGGGCAAGTTCTACACCTGCCTGTTCGCGACGCAGGGAATCGATTTGCGGGCCCCGATGCGAGAGGGTGCCGATGATGCCGAATTGCTGCGAATCATTCGCGGCGCCTGGTTGGGGCGCACCGATCGCTACAGCGAACTCCGTGAGCAACTGAGGCGCGAAACGCCCGAGACGAAGAAGATCGAGATGTACTACATCGGCGGTTGAACCCATGTCCTTTACCCATTTGGATGCCGATCACCGTCCCACCATGGTCGATGTCAGCGACAAGGCGGCGACGAAACGAAGCGCCACCGCCGAGGCGCGCGTAAAATTTCCCGCCGCAGTCGCCGCGGCGTTGCGCGCCAGCGGCCTGCGCTCGCCAAAAGGGCCGGTTTTTGATACTGCAATCGTTGCCGGAGTCATGGGCGCAAAGCGCACTCACGAACTCATCCCGTTTTGCCATCCTTTGGGGATCGAGAATTGTCACATCGCCATTGATTTGGAGGGCGACACCGCCATTATTCGCTGCACCGTGACAGTTCATCACAAGACCGGCGTCGAGATGGAAGCGCTTACCGGCGCCAGCATCGCCGCGTTGACCGTTTACGATATGTGCAAGGCGTTGTCGCACCGCATCGTCATCGGCGACGTGCGCTTGCTGGCGAAAGAGGGCGGCAAAAGCAGCTACGCGGCGGCCGAATCGTGAGCGAATTCCCCTCCCCGGTATACGGACTCATTCTCGCCGGCGGCTCGAGCCGCCGCATGAGGCTCGACAAGGCGGTCCTCAAGTACCGGGGCAAGACTCAGCTGGATCGAGCATTCGAACTGGCGAGCCGGCATGTCATGAATGTGTTCGTGTCGGTGCGTGCCGATCAGACTTTGGACCCAACGCGGGCGCAGCGGCCGATGATTGTGGACTCGGTGGCGGGAGAAGGCCCAATTGCCGGCATCCGCTCCGCGCTCGCCGCGCACCCCAAGGCGGCCTGGCTGGTGCTCGCCTGCGATTTGCCGTATCTGTCGGATGCCGCGCTCGATTTTCTTCTGCGCCGGCGTGATGCGGCCGCCCTCGCCACGGCCTACACGAGCGCGCACGATGGGTTGCCAGAACCGCTTTGCGCCATTTGGGAACCCTCTGCCGCCGAAGCGCTGGCCGACTATCAGGCCGGCGGCGGGCACTGTCCCCGGAAATTTCTCATCCGTCATGGCGCGCGGCTGCTCGAGCCGCAAGACACTCGCGCATTGGACAATGTGAATACACCCGAAGAATACCGTCAAGCCGTAGCCACTCTCGATAAAGCTCCCATGCAACTGAAAATTCAATATTACGCATTGATGCGCGAACAGGCTGGGCGTTCGGAAGAAACGCTCGAGACTTCCGCCTCCACGCCCGCCGGCCTCTACGAAGAACTCGTCGCGCGCTACGGCTTCACGTTGTCGCGCGATCAACTCAAGGTGGCGGTTAACAGTGAATTCAGCGACTGGTCGCGAAAGCTCAACGTTGGCGATGCCGTCGTGTTCATCCCTCCGGTGGCGGGCGGATGATGCATTTTCGTTTTACTGAAGGCGCAATCGACACGCAAAGCGCGCGACGCGAGCTTCAGACTTCGAGCGCCGGCGGCTACGTCAGTTTCGAAGGCTGGGTGCGTGATTTGAACGAGGGCCAAGAAGTCACCAGGCTGGAATACGAGGCTTTTCAGGAACTCGCGGTCAAAGAAGGCGACCGTATCGTCGCTGAAGCGTTGCGGCGATTCCCGGTAAAACACGCGCTGTGCATCCATCGCGTGGGCTCCTTGAGCGTGGGCGACATGGCGGTCTGGGTCGGCGTCAGTTCCGCGCATCGCGGCGAAGCTTTCGATGCATGCCGGTTCATCATCGATGAGGTAAAGCACCGCGTACCGATCTGGAAGAAGGAGCATTACCGCAGCGGTGATTCAGGCTGGGTAAACTGCGAGCGCTGTGCGGCGGCGCCGCAGCATGCGGAACACGCGGAACACCATCATCATCGCGTCGCGGTGCCGCCCAATCCCACGGAGCCCGTCTGAGTATTGATGCAGCCCGACTATTCCCGGCAGTTGCTGCTCAAAGAGATCGGCGCAAAGGGCCAGGCGGCTTTGGCGCGCGCCCGTGTCCTCGTCGTTGGCCTAGGCGGACTCGGTAGTCCGGTATTGCAGTACTTGGCCGGCGCGGGCGTGGGTTGCCTCGGGCTGGTAGACGCCGACGTTCTGGACGCCAGCAACCTGCATCGCCAACCGATCTACGCATTGTCCGAGGTCGGCAACCCCAAAGTGGACTTGGCGCGAGCAGCCGTGAGCGACATCAATCCTTGCGTGCAGGTAGAAACGCACGGCGCCGGACTCAATGCCGGCAACGCGCTTGAATTGATTCGCGCCTATGACATTGTCGTTGATTGCAGCGACAACTTTCGGACCAAGTACTTGATCAACGATGCCGCCGTACTCGCGCAAAAGCCGGCTATTTTTGCCAGCGTGTACCAGTACGAAGGGCAGCTTCAGGTCTACAAACCCGACCTTGAGCACGCGTGCCTGCGCTGCTTATGGCCGGATGCCATTGCCGATGGCGTGGTCGGCAATTGCGCCGAGGCCGGCGTGCTGGGCCCGGTGCCTGGTGCGTTCGGCACTTTGCAGGCGTTGTTGACCTTGAAAATCCTGTTGCAGATGAATGGCCAGCTCGAGGGCGAACTGCTGCTGCTGGACTTCATGAATTTCTCCAGCCTGAAGATCAAGGCGCCGCGGCGCGTCGAATGCGTGGCTCCGGCGTGCGCGCATATCCATGAGCTGACTCGCGAAGATCCGGGCATTGAGATTGCGTTGAGCTCGCTGGCTGCCGCCGCAGAGCGCGGCTTCGAGGTAATCGATATTCGCACCCCTGAGGAAGTCGCCGCGCGGCCCGCCGCCGCCCGGCACATACCCATGGCGAATCTGCTGGCGAACCCCGCTCAGCTCGAGCCCGCGCGCGACGTCCTGCTGGTGTGCGCGACGGGCAAGCGCAGCCTGGCCGCTGCACAGCAGTTGCGCAAGCGCGGAATCAGCGCGCGCTCGCTGGCCGGCGGACTGCAAAACCTGGAGCGTTGATTTGCGATTCAGCAGCAAATTACCGGATGTCGGCACCACGATCTTTACCGTGATGTCACGCCGCGCAATCGAGGAAAACGCCCTGAACATCGGTCAGGGATTTCCAGACTATGCCATCGACCCGCGCTTATCGACTTCGCTGACGGAGGTCATTGCGGAGGGACGCAATCAATATGCGCCGATGGAGGGCACCTTGGAGCTGCGCGAGCAAATTGCCGACAAGCTCGAGGTTTGCTACCAGCGTCGTTTTGATCCGTCTACCGAGATCACGGTGACCTGCGGCGGCACCGAAGCCTTGTATGACGCCATTCAAAGCGCCGTGGGGCCGGGCGATGAGGCGATCATTTTCGATCCCGCCTACGATTCGTATGAGCCGGCGGTGCGCCTCGCCGGCGCCCGTTGCCTGCGTATTGCACTGGCGCCTCCGGCATTTCGCTTCGACTGGGATGAGGTGCGCCGCAATTTGAGCGATCGTACGCGGCTCATCATCATCAACAGTCCGCAAAACCCCAGCTGCACTGTGGCCACGCGCGAGGATCTCGATCAGCTTGCCGCCTGCATCCGCGATCGGCCGATCACAGTGATCGCCGATGAGGTGTATGAACACGTGCTGTTCGACGGGCGCCGCCATCAGTCGGTGCTGGCCCACTCAGAATTGCGCGAGCACAGCTATGCGGTGTTTTCTTTCGGTAAAACGCTGCACGCGACGGGATGGCGCGTCGGCTATTGCGTCGCGCCGCCCGCCATGACGCGCGAACTTCGCAAAGTGCATCAATTCAATACATTCAGTATCGCCTCACCGCTTCAATATGCGATCGCCCGCTATCTTTCCGCATACCCCGACGCATGGCAGGGGCTCGCGGCGTTCTTCGAGGCCAAGCGTGATTTGCTGGCCGGATTCTTGCGAGGTTCCGGACTCGAGCCGCTGCCGGCCGGCGGCACCTATTTTCAATTGGTGGACTACGGCGCGATCAGCCAAGAGGATGATTTGAAATTTGCCGATCGGCTGATTCGCGAGGCGAAAATAGCCGTCATTCCGCTGTCGCCGTTCTACGCGGAGCCGCCGCGCATGACTTTGGTGAGGCTGTGCATCGCGAAGCGCAATGAAACGCTCCAAGAAGCGGCCAAGCGGCTTGGCGCATTTGCGCAGCGGGCGGCGGGTACCTAAGTCTCCCCCACAGGCTCCTACCGGCCGAAGGTGGCGAGGCGGCGCACCATGGACGGCAGGCTCTGCCGCTGGCGGATTCGCGAGGCGTCCATCAGCATGCGCCCGGCCCAGCGGTACACGTTGTTTTCCTTGACCGTTCGGCGCATCAAACTCATGCGGCTGCGCCGTTCGTCGCGGCCCATGCGCATCGCGATCTCCATGGCATTTGCCGTTTCGCTGACGTCGAAGGGATTGATCAGCACCGCCTCCTGCAACTCTCGAGACGCGCCTGCAAAGGTACTCAAGATCAGCACCCCGTCCTCATCATCGCGTGCCGCCACGAACTCCTTGGCGACCAGGTTCATGCCATCATGCAAACTATTGACCAGGCAGAAATCCGCGGCTCGATACAACTCGAAAACCCGCAAGGGTTCTTGATGCTCGTCGATCAACACAATGGGACGCCAGTCGCCTTGCGCAAACTTGCTGTTGATTCGCTCCACTTCACCGTAGGTATGCTGCTGCAGCGCTTGATAGGCCGGCAGTTGGCCGCGTGACGGGGCGGCGATCTGCAGCAAACAGATGCGCCCGCGGTTGCGCGGGTCATTGTCGAGCAACACTTCCAGCGCCTGAAAGCGCTCGATGATGCCCTTCGTGAAATCCCACCGCTCAACCCCCAGCCCGATCATGACGTCGGCGCCGATTCGATGCCGTTCGCGCACCGCCGCCCGGCATGCCGCGATGCCCGGCAGACGCGCCAGCCAGCGTGGCGGCCATTCGATGGAGATGGGATAGGGAGCGACCCGGCATACATGGCCCTGCAGCGTCACGGTCATGTGCTCGCGGTCGATCTGGCATTCGATAAATCGGTCCACGGTGTCGAGAAAGTTCTGGCAGTGGTAGCGGGTGTGAAAGCCCAGTATGTCGGCCGATAGCATGTGCATCAGCATCTCGCGCTTCCAAGGACACACGCCGAACGTCTCGGCGTTGGGCCAGGGGATATGCCAAAACAGAGCGACCGTTGCTTTTGGAATTTTTTTGCGGATGAGTTGCGGCAGCAACGCAAAATGGAAATCCTGGATCAGGATTACCGGGCTCTCCGTGCCTGATTCTTCGGCCACCACGCCTGCAAATTTGGCGTTGACCTCCTCATAGGCGCGCCAATCGCTGGCGCGAAATGCAGGCCGCACGTATGCCAGGTGGCACAGAGGCCACAGTCCCTCGTTGGAGAATCCGTAGTAATAGCCCTGCTCCTGCTCCGGGGTCAGCCACACACGGCGCAGCGTATAGCTGGGATCATCGGGCGGCACCCGTATCCGGTCATAGCGATCCACGGTCTCGCGGTCTGCGGAACCTGCGCCATGCGCCACCCACACGCCGGAACAGGCGCGCATGATCGGTTCCAGCGCCGTCACCATGCCGCTGGCGGGGACTTGCCAGAAGGGCTGATGCTTGGCATCGAAGTTGTGAATGTAGGGCTCGCGGTTCGAGACGATGATTACCTGAGCGGAATTCAGGTGATCGCGCACCACCTGCTGCAGCGCCTGCGGCGTCCAGTTCTCGCGAAAATCGATTTCCAGGCGCTGCTTCTCCTCCTCCTCGGCCAACACCTCCCGCACCTGCGAGAGTATGGGCAATGACTCGCGCGGCGATTGCGCATTTCCAAAAAAACGCCTGCCGCGAATGTCGCCGACCAAGACTTGCGCCCAGCGGCGAATCTGCAGCCAGGCGACCATGACGATCAACAACGCCAGCAGCAATATCGATATGCCGACGAACACCAGGACAAAGTCTCTCGCGGTGCGCTGACGGCGATCGACGAAACTCAAGTCGTGAATCATGAGCACGCGAAAGGGCTTGGGCTGGGCGCCATCGAAATCGAAGCGGGAAATCTGCACGGACCCTGAGGGCAATTGCATGATGCGCGAACCGGCGGGAATCGACCCGCCCTCCGAATCGCAGGAAATGGTGGCCGGAGTGCGTTCGGACTTGAAAATGGCCGCGCCACTGGGCCGGCACACCAAGATGGCGAGCAGGCGTTCGTCCGTGGCGATCTTTGCGAGATACGCACGCAACCGCGCCTCGCTGCCGTTTTCGACCAGATCCGTGATCGGTTCCTCCATGGAATGCATCACGAGTTGCGCGCGCAATTCAACGTCTGAACGAAACCACTCCGCCAGCAGTCGCTGGATGTACGGCAGTCCGAAGTACGCCACCACGCATGAAGCAAGTGCGACCGGCAAGACGAATCGCAACATGAGCGAGCGAAACATCGACTCTCCGTGTATTCAAATAAAACCCCGTCGCGCTAAATACAAAATACAGAACTTTGACTGCACAGTCTCGAATTTTAAGCAACGAATTTCGTGTAAAACTTACACTTCAAATAAATGCGCGCGGGCCATTGGCACCAGCCGCGGCGTAGGCTATGTTTTTGCCGCATGAAACAAACACCGCCGCCGCCCGCACTCGACTGGTGTTTGTTCTTGGATGTCGACGGAACGCTGGTTGAGCTGACCGATACGCCTTCACAAACGTCCGCGGACCCGGAAATAAAAGCGCTTTTGCGCGAAGTTGCGGAGCGGCTTGGCGGCGCCGTCGCCTTGGTGAGCGGGCGAAAAATTGAAACGTTGGACGAATTGTTTGCGCCGTTGAAGCTGCCTGCGGCGGGATTGCACGGTGTCGAGCGGCGCAAAGCCGGGGGCGCCGTTCAGGGTGCGAGCTTCGTCGATGCGCAACTCGATCGCGCCCGCGCTGCGATAAAAGCTCTGGTTGACGCCCATCCGGGAACGCTGTTCGAGGACAAGGAACGCACCATCGCCGTCCATTTTCGGATGGCGCCGCAACTCGAAGAAATCATGCGTCGTGCGATGATCGAGATCGCCAAGCCGCTCGGCACCAACTACCATATTCAAAGCGGAAAAATGCTGTTCGAAATCAAACCGCGGGGATTCAGCAAGGCCACTGCCATCAAGGCGTTCATGAAGGAGTCCCCCTTCAGCGGCCGGCGGCCGGTGTTCGTCGGCGACGACCTGACCGACCAGGACGGTTTTGCCATAGTCGAAGCGCAAGGCGGCATCTCGATCGGCGTCGGCGATCGCGTCCGCGGTCAATTCTACCTGGAGAGTGTTGCGGCAGTCCGCAACTGGCTCGGGGGAATCGCGGCCTTGCACGATTCGCACCGGGCATGAGCAGGTTGATCTTGGTGCGGCACGGGGAGAGCTCGGGCAATCTCGAGCGCATCTACGCGACTTCACCGCATGATCAGCCGCTCACCGAGTTGGGTTACCGCCAAGCGCACGAGGCCGCCAAGCGAATCTCGCAACTGTTCCGCCCCGAACTCGTGGTGACCAGTGCCTATCTGCGCGCCAGCGAGACTGCGCGCATCATTGCCGGCGCGCTGGGGCTGCCGCTGGAAATCGAGCCGAATCTGCACGAGCGTGAAATCGGCGCGCATCGCGGCAGACCTTACGATTCATTCCTGGCAGAGCCGGATTACGATCCGCAGCGTCCCTGGGCGTGGAAACCGGAAGGCGGAGAAAGCTACGAAGACGTTCAAGCCCGCGTCGGTCCGATCTTGGATCGATTGGCGGCTGCGCATACCCGTAAGGATGTGGTTGTCGTGAGTCACGGCGGCGTCATGACGACATTGTGGGCCTACGTCGCGGGCACCTGGAAGGATGCCTATGCGGCGCCCAATTGCGGCATGGTATTGATCGAGCACGGACCGCAAGGGTACTCGAAGCCCCAAGTCATCGACGCCGCTGAGAGTGCTCGAGACGCGGGCGGTTGAGCCGCTAACCCGCCGCCTGTTCGGCTGACGCCCGCGTGTCGTCCAGCAACCTACGGGCGGATCTGGCCGCTGCCCCGCACGACATACTTGTAGCTGGTCAATTGC
>Ga0193755_1000260_pt1 | contig 14901 bp, 11 predicted proteins | sample H1a2metaG_FD_144921 | JGI IMG/M metagenome (GOLD analysis project Ga0193755, IMG submission 144921) | Soil microbial communities from a riparian zone of the East river system, Colorado, United States - H1a2 | ecosystem: Environmental > Terrestrial > Soil > Riparian zone | place: USA: East River...
GCTTGGACCGGTGCGCATCGACGCCGCATACAACGGCTATCAGATCGAACGCGGACCACTGCTGTACCAGAATGACTCCACCGGTACCATCACCCAGATCCGGACGTCGTATCCGCCGCTGCGCGCCGAGAAGACCTTCTGGCAGAAGGTCGTGATCCAGTTCGCCGTCGGGCAGGCCTTCTAAATGCGCCGCTCGCTGGGTGTTGCGCTCTGGACTCTCGTCGGCCTGCTCGCCTGCTTCCTCGGCGCTCTCAACGCGCTCGTCGGCACCCACGCAGGCCGCACGCTGCTCGCGCGCGTGGCCAGTACGGTGGTCGAGGGCGCCGTCGACGGCTCGATCGAGGTGGGCGAGGTGCGCGGATCGCTGCTCACCGGCGTGGTGCTCACGGACGTGCGCCTGCTCGATCCCGATTCGACCCTCGTCGCCTGGCTGCCGCGCGCCGAGCTGGGCTACAACCCGATCGACTTCGCCGCGGGGCGCGTGGTGTTCATGGAAGTGCGGCTCGAGCGCCCCATCATCAACATCGTGCAGCATGCGAACGGCAAGACGAACTTCGACGAGCTGCTCCGCCTCGGCCAAAAAGACACCGTCACCGTGAAGCCGCTCGGTCCCGCGGGACCGCGGTCGCTCATTCTATTGCGAAACGTGCAGATCATGGACGGCTCGCTGACGCTGCGGCTGCAAAAGCACGGCCAAGTCACGAGCGCCAACGAAGAGATCGAGTACTCCGGTGAAGATGGACGCTACCGCGTCCGCCGCTTCGAGCATCTCAACGCCCGGCTGGCGGCGCTGCGCATCCAGGCGCCGCGCGAGAAGGGCATCCGCATTGACGTGCTGCGGCTTGCGACCGAGAGCAGCGACCCCAAGCTGACGATCGCCGACGTCGTCGGCCGGCTGACGATCGACGGCCGCACGCTCGACCTGGATCTGTCGCGCGTGCGCTTCCCGGCCACACAGTTCCACGCCCGGGGCACCGTGCAATGGCCGCGAGATACGCTGCTCTGGAACCTCGTGATGCAGGCGGACTCCGCGACGCTGACGGACATCCGGTTCCTCGATCCACGGTTTCCCGAGCAGGCGGTGCTGCACGGGGGCGTGACGCTCGCTTCGCATGGCGGGCGGGTGCTCGAGATTCAGCTGCGGCCGCTCGACCTCACCTTTGGCCAGGGGCGCCTCACCGGTCACGTCAACGCGTTCAGCGCCGCCGATTCGGGACTTGTAGCGCTGCGGCAGGGCGACCTGGTTGCGCGGGACCTCTCGCTCGATTTCCCCCGTGTCTATATCGATTCGCTGCCGTTCCACGGACGCCTGACCGGCCGAACGATCGTAGACGGGCCGATGAGCGCGCTGAAGATCGAGACCGAGTGGTCGTTCCGTGATTCGCTCGTGCCAGGCTGGCCGGAGTCACAAATCATCGGGAAGGGCGAAATCAACGTCGCCGGGAAAGACCTCGCGTTTCAGCCGTTCGCCGTGGAAACGGGCCGCATCGATATCGGCACGGTGCGCCGGCTCGTCCCCGCATTCGATCTCCAGGGCGAGCTCGACGCGTCGGGCACGCTCACCGGCACACTCAAGAATGCGAAGTTCAGCGGCACGCTACGTCATCACGACGGCGATCGAAACGCCAGCCTGCTGCGCGGCGTTGTGGGGCTCGATTCCCGCACCGACGTATTAGGCGTGTTCGTGGACGTGCGCGCCGATTCGCTGTCGCTCGACGGCCTGACCGGCCGGGTCGCCGCGTTCCCGTTGCGCGGCACGCTGGCCGGAACGATCCGCATGAACGGTGACCTCACCGGCGTCGAGACACATGCCGATCTCGCGATGCTGGGCGGGGGCGGAGCGATGCGCGGCGACGGGACGCTGCTGCTTGGCGCGCGCGACATGCATCCTGGTTTCGGCACCCGCGACTTCACGCTGCACGCACAGGATGTCAACCTCCAACGCTGGCTGACCCGCGGCAGCGCACCGCCGTCGCGGTTGACGTTCACGGCCACCGGCAGCGTCGCGGCGGACAGCGTCACCAAGCCGACGGGAGAGCTCTCGGTCCTGCTGGCCCCGTCGCTGTTCGCCGGTACCATCATCGACAGCGGCGCAACCAAGGTCCGGTTCGCCGAGGGCAGGCTGATCGTCGACTCATTACGGCTGCAGCAGCCCGGGCTGCTGACGAGCGGCGGCGGCTCCCTCGGATGGCGACGTCCCGACCACGGCACGCTGTCGCTCGAGTTCGACGCCGACAGCCTCAGCGTGCTCGATTCCCTGATGACCTGGTTCGCCGGCGCCAGCTCGGCAAGCGCGTCGAGCGAAGACAAACTGAAGGGATCGGCCCAGGTGCGGATGACCCTCGATGGCGCGCTCGACTCGCTCTCCATCGGGGGCGACGCGCACGTCCTGGGCCTGCGGTGGCGCGGATGGCGGCTGCCGAAGGGCGAAGGCACGATCGCCTATCAGCCCGGACCCGTCCCGCGGTTCGACGTCGCGGCGAACATCGACTCGCTCGGGTACGGGCGCTTCGGGTTCGGTGCGGCCGCCGCCCGTGCTCGTGGGACGCGCGACTCGCTCACCTGGTTTGCACGCTCGCGCGTCGGCGATCTCGGGGCGTTCCTGGCCGGCGGCCGCTACGCGCGGCCGGGCGGTCATGGCACGCAGTACGCGGCAGTGGACTCGCTCGCCGTGCTGGTGCCGAGCGGCGTGTGGTTCCTCGAGCGTCCCACGGCACTCGCATTCGGCGATTCCGTCCTCCACGTGGATTCAGCGGCACTGAGGAATTCCGCCGGTGCAGGTCGTCTCACGCTGAGTGGTGATCTGCCGGGCCGGGGTCCGATCAACGCTCATGTAGGGCTGGACAGTTTCCCGCTCACCGGCATTTACGCGCTGCTGCAGAGTGACACGCTGGGGGTCTCGGGTGCGGTCACGGCCACGGTCGCCGCCGGAGGCACGCGCGCGGATCCACTGTACAGCGGCTCGTTCGCATTCTCGAACGCCTCGTTTGGCTCGTTCCGCGCGCCGTTCATGGACGGGATCATCGACTATCGCGGCCGCCGCCTGAACGGTGAGGTGCACCTGTGGCGGTCGGGACAGCAGGTCTTGAATGTCACCGCGCACTTGCCGCTCGACCTCGCGCTCATGCCGGTGGCCCAACGGCAGCTGCCTGACACGCTGTCGGTGCAGGCGCGCGCCGACAGCGTCGATCTCGGCGTGCTCGCGGCGGTCACAACGACGATTCAGGACGTCGAAGGCATCTTCAACGCCGACCTCGGTATCGGCGGGACGTGGGAAGCGCCGCGGCTCAGGGGCGGCCTCGAGATCGGCCATGCGGCGGCCACGATCCCTGCGCTCAACGTGCGCTATACGAACATGAACGGCAGCCTGTCGCTCCGGGGCGACACGATCCGCGTCGACAGCATCACCGCGACGAGTGAACGCGGCCACGCGGAGCTGACCGGCTACATGCGCCTGGAGCGGCTCACCAAGCCGGTCCTCGCTTTGAACATCGCGACGTCCGAGTTCAAGGCGCTCGATCTGCGGGGCTACCTCGCCCTGACGGCGAGCGGCCGCGTCGCCCTGACGGGTCCCGTGTTCGGCGCGACACTCACCGGACGCGGCACGGTCACGTCCGGTGTGCTGCATTTCGCCGATCTCGTCAACAAGCGCGTCGTGAACCTGGACGAGCCGTGGGTGCAGGACCTCATCGACACGTCCCTGATCCGCACGCAGCGGCTCGGCCCGGAGTTCCAGAGCCTCTTCTTCGACAGCCTGCAAGTCAGGAACCTCCAGCTGACGATGGGCGAGGATGTGTGGCTCCGGTCCAACGAAGCGAACATCCAGCTCTCGGGATCGGTCACGGTCAACAAGGTGCGCGACAACTACCTGCTCAGCGGCACGCTGCAGGCGCCGCGCGGCACGTATCGGTTGATCATCGGACCGGTGACACGCGAGTTCGTCGTCCAGCGTGGGACGGTCCAGTACTTCGGCACGCCGGATCTCGATGCCGCGCTCGATATCGAAGGCAACCACGTCGTCCATCCGTTGCCGGGACCGGGGCAGCCGCCCGAGATCACGGTGATCGCCCACATCGGGGGCACATTGCGGCTGCCGCGCCTCACGCTCGAGGCGGAGAACGCGAATTACTCGCAGGCAGAGCTGATCTCGTATCTGCTAACCGGCAGGCCGTCGGTCGAGTTGAGCGGCGGGCAACGCGCCTACGTGTTCGGCGTCGGCGCATCACTCCTTGCCGGTGAGCTGGAGCGCACGGTGGTGTCGGACCTGGGCGTGCCGCTCGACTACTTCGAAATACGCCCTGGCGATCCGAACAACCCGTTCTCCGGCGCGCAGGTCGCAGCAGGGTGGGCGATCGGCGCGAAGACGTTTCTCGTGCTGAACGCGGGCTTCTGCAGTGCCCAGCGCAGCCGGCAGACGTCGCGCTTCACCAACAGTCTCGGCGCCACCCTGCAGTTCCGGTTCAGCCCCGAGTGGCGCACCGAGGCGAGCTTCGAGCCGGTGCGCAACTGCGCCGTCGGCGACCTGGAGCTCAACACAACGACCGTTCCGCGCCAGGTGGGCTTCGACCTCTTCTGGGAGCGGCGCTACTAGATGACCCGCGCGCTGCTGATCACCAATCCGTTCGCGGCGCGCGCGGACGCGCGAGCGGTCACCGCTATTCTCAAGATTCTGGGCCGCGGCGGTTGGAATGTCGATCTGCAAACGATCACGGGGCCTGGCGACGCGCGCCGCATCGCCGAGGGAGCGCGCGGCGCGGGGTTTGATGTCCTGGTGAGCCACGGCGGCGACGGCACGGCAATGCAGGTTGCGGCGGGCATCGCCGGCAGCGGAATCGCCTTGGGAGTGGTGCCTGGCGGCACGGGCAACGTCCTCGCCGGCAATCTGCGACTGCCGCGCACCACTGCTGGAGCAGCGCGCGCCCTGCTCAAGGCACGCCGCCGTCCCATCGACCTCGGCGTGGTGGAGCGGGCCGATGGGCCGCACTACTTCGCCGTCGGCGCCGGCACGGGATTCGACGCCCAGCTGATGGCCGACACCGGGCTGCAGGCGAAGCGCCGCTGGAAGCTCGGCGCGTACGTCGCCCGCGCCGCCATGACGCTGAACACGGTCCGAAGTGCACCCCATCGTGTGACCGTCGACGGCACCGTTCACGAGGTCCCTGCCGCGATGCTGCTGGTGCTGAACTGCGGGCAGCTGCCGCCTGGATTCCTCACGCTGCGATCGACGCTCGTGCCCGATGATGGCTGGCTCGACGTCGTCGCGCTCGACGCCGACGGCGTGTTTCAGAGCGCGAGCGCGGTGATCGAGCTGCTGCTGGGCAACGGAGAGAAGAAAGGCCGGCGCGTCTGGTGGGCGCGCGGTCGTGAAGTGCGCGTCGAAGTCCCGAACGGCACAGCGCGTCCCGTGCAGCTCGACGGCGAGGTCACCGGGACGACCCCGTTCGAGGCACGGCTCCTGCCCGGCGCGCTCGCGGTGCTCGTCGGCCCCCGATTCAAGGCACATCATGGCTGACACGCTGCTGCTTGTCGACGATGACGCGAGCGTGCTCCGCGCGATCGGGGACTACTTCGAGCGCGTCGGCTACGAGGTATGGCGCGACGGGACCGGCGAGCAGGCGATAGACACGTTTCACCGCGTGCGGCCCGACGTCGTGCTGCTCGATCTGCATCTCCCCGACTCGAGCGGGCTCGCCGTGCTCGAGCGGCTGCGCCGGGAGGGTGCGGCGGTGATTCTGCTGACCGGCCAGGGCGACATCGAGACCGCGGTGAAAGCGATGCAGCTCGGTGCCGAGAATTTTCTGACCAAGCCCGTGGACATGACGCATCTCGCGGCCGCGATCGCGCGCGTTGCCGAGAAGGTGCGGTTGTCGCGGCAAAACGCCCGCCTCCGGGCTCTGGACCACGAGGCCGAGGGCATCGGCTCGCTGGGAGTCTCTCGCGCGATGCAGGAGCTGGCGCGGCAGATCGAGCTGCTGGCGGCAAGCGAGCGGTCGACCGTGCTGTTGTCGGGCGAGAGCGGGACGGGGAAGGGATGGGTCGCGCGCGTGATCCACAATCTTTCTCCCCGGTCCGGCGGTCCGTTCGTCGAAGTCAACTGCGCCGGCCTCTCGGCGACGTTCCTCGATTCCGAATTGTTCGGGCACGAAAAGGGCGCGTATACCGACGCCAAGGAACGGAAGGTGGGTCTCTTCGAGCTGGCCGATCACGGCACGATCTTCCTCGACGAGATCGGCGAGCTGACGCCGGAGCTGCAACCCAAGCTGCTCAAAGTGCTGGAGACGAAAAAGTTCCGGCGGCTGGGCGGCACGCGCGAGCTGAGTGTGGATGTCCGGCTGATCGCGGCGACGAACCGCGATCTCGTCCGTGAAGTCGAAGCCGGGCGGTTTCGGGAAGATCTGTACTACCGCCTGAACGTCATGCCGCTCGTGCTCCCGCCCGTGCGCGATCGCTCGCGCGAGGATCGGCTCGAGCTGATCACGCGGATCCTCACTGATCTGAAGACGCAGCTGCCGGGTTGCCCGAGCGAATGCACGACGGACGTGCTGGATCGCCTGTTATCGGCGCAGTGGCCGGGCAACGTCCGCGAGATGCGAAATGTGCTCGAGCGGTCGATGATCCTGGCGCGCGGGCAACCAACGATTGGCTTCGAACAGCTGCCGACCGACCTGCGGCTACGCTCCTCGACCGACCGGCGCTACACCGCGCAATCGCTGTCCGAGGTGGAGCGGCAGCATATCGAGCGCACCCTGCGGCACCATAGCGGGAACCGCACGCGGGCCGCGATGGAGCTGGGGATTTCGCGCGCGACCCTGATCAACAAGATCAAAGCCTACAGCCTGAAGATCTAAGTCAGACGTGCTATCTTGAGGCTATGGACAAACCCAAGCTCAAAGAACACGACGGAATGCAGTGCCGCTCCTGCGGAAATGAAGAGCGGGCGTCGGAGGGTTATCCCTGCTCGGACTGCGGCACCTTCATCTGTTTGATCTGCACATTCCGCGGTGTGACGCGCTGCAAGGCCTGCGAGGAAAAGGCAAAAGCCGCGAAGGCCTAAGCTCCCGCTCGCCGCCGCTTCAGCTCCAGCGCGAGCTCTTCGCGGGGCGCGCCGAGCTCTTCCGCCAGCTTGCTCAACGCCGCCTCCGTTCCCTCCCAATCCCGCGCCGCCGCCAACGCGTCGAGCGCCACCTCTTCGATGACGGCCGAACGTTCCTCGAGCTCTCGCGTGCGCACTGCCACCTCGCGCGCCAGCCACTGCTCGAGCTCGCGGCGGTCCACTTCCAGCTGGCGTTGCCGCAATGCATGCTGCAACGACAATTCCAGCTCTTCGAGGTCCACCGGCTTGATGAGATAGTCGTACGCGCCGAGCTTGAGACATTCGATCGCGGTGCGGGGCTCGTCGATCGCGGTGAGCATGACGACGGCAAGATCGGGATCCTGCGCGAGCACTTTGGGGAGCAGCTCCACCCCGCTCGTTTCGGGCATGCGGATGTCGCACAGCATCGCCTGCGGGTTGTGCGTCGAGAGCTGCTGCAACGCCTCCGTCGCGTTCGAGGCCGCCTGCACGTGATAGCCGAGGCGACTCAAAAAGCGGGTCAGCGCCTGCCGGATGCCATCTTCATCGTCCACCACGAGCACGGTCGTGCGATCGACGGGCTGGGGGGGGGGCGCTATGGGAGGTGTCATGGCCGTCAACGTTGCCGACGTTATCTTGGCGCGTCAATGAGCACGTCACGAACGAATCTCGCGGCGGTCCCCGGCATCACCGTCGGGCATGCGACCATCGAAGATCATGGCACCGGCTGCACCGTGGTCCTCGCGCCGGAGACGGGGTTGCGAGCCGCGGTCTGCCTGCGTGGCCGCGCCACCGGCACGCGCGAGCTCGACGTCATGGATCCGCGTCATCTCGTCGAGCGGATCGACGCGATCCTTTTCACCGGCGGCTCGGCGCTGGGCCTGGGCGCCGCCGATGGCGTCATGCGTTGGCTGCGTGAAAGGGGTCGGGGGCTTCCCGTCGGGCCGATGGGTACGATTCCGATCGTTCCCTCCGCGGTGATCTTCGATCTCGGCAACGCTGGGAAGCCGTTGGGTTGGCCCAGCCCCGACGATGCGTATCGCGCCTGCGACAACGCCGGCGCCGACTACCCCGACGGGTTGGTCGGAGTGGGCCGGGGCGCCACGTGTGGCAAGGCGGCCGGGATCGAAAAAATGGTCCCCGGGGGGATCGGGTCGTGGGCGACGCGCTTCGGCGATGTGATCGTCTCGGCGCTGGTCGTGGTGAACGCCGTCGGCGACGTCCGCAACGCGCGCGGGGAGCTCATCGCCGCGGGTCGCGGATCCGACGGCAAGTTCGTCGACAGCCTGCAGTATCTGGCCTCCGGCGGCGCGCCGCTCGGCGACCCCGAACGACTGAATCGCAACACGACCCTCGCGGTCATTGCTACCAACGCGGACCTGGATCGAGTGCAACTGCAAGCGCTCGCGCAATCGGGGAGCGATGCGCTGGCGCGGCGCATCACGCCCTACGGCTCGCTGTTCGATGGCGACGTGATCTTTGCGGTCAGCACCGCCGCGGTGAAGCCGAAGTCTGCGATGCAAGTGGACGCGATTGCCGCTCTCGTCGTGCCCGAGGCGGTCGAGCGCGCGGTGCGACGTGGATAAGATCGAGCGCGCGGTCGACGACATCCGCCGCAAATGGGCGCCTGACGGCCGGCTCGCCGTATTCGAGATCTCGTTTGCACAAAATGTAGGGGCGCAGCATGCTGCGCCCGTGCTTGGTGGCGTCACGTCGAGCCGCGACGCGCGCGATGCGCTGCGCCGCCTGGCCGTCGACGCAGGCCTCGTCGAAAAAGTCGAGCTGATTCCCAATGGCGTCGTGGCGCCCGCCGCGGTCGTCACGGCTGCGCTCGCGCCGCTGCTTGGCGAGCGCCGGCTTTCGGCGCCGCGCGCGAGCGAAGTGCTGCACGGCGAGGTGCTCGACCTGCTGGAAGAGCGAGACGATTGGCTCCGGGTACGCGCGCCCGACGGCTACATCGCCTGGCTCAACGCGGGATATGTCGCGACCGGTCCGGCGGACTGGGCCGAGGACTGGGCTGAACGGGCAACGGCCCGCTCCCTGAGCGCCGACATTCTGACGACGGATGGCCGGCGCAGACTGCCGACCGGCGCGCACCTGGCGTTCCGGCGTGGCGTCGTGGAGCTCGCGGACGGGCAGCGCGGCGCGGTGGCCGCCGGAAACGTCCGCCGCGAGCAGGAGCTGCGAGTCGAAGCGCGCCATCTCGCGCTGCCGGAACTCGCGCAGAAGTGGTACGCCGGCGCGCCGTACCTGTGGGGCGGGCGCACCGAGTGGGGCATCGATTGTTCCGGACTCGTACAAGCGGTCTACGCGGCGCGTGGCATCAAGCTGCCGCGCGACAGCGACCAGCAGTTCGGCCAGGGACACGAGATCGCGATAGCGACGGACGGCGCGGGTTACGAGGCCGGCGACCTGCTGTTCTTTGCGGAACGGGGGCGTGTGTCGCACGTCGCGCTCTGGGCCGGCGCGGGCAGAATCGTGCACTCGGCGCTGGGGCGGGGTGGGGTGGGCGGGGACCATTTGTTTGGTGATGAGCCGCGGATGGTGAGGTTGCGAGAGAATCTGGTCGGTGTGAGGCGTATGTAGGGGCGCAGCATGCTGCGCCCCACGTCACAACCTACGACGCACCCCGCACGTTATTTTCCCCCCATGCGTCTCATCCTTTTCGACATCGACGGAACTCTGCTCTGGACCGCAGGGGCAGGACGGCGGGCCATTCACCGCGCCATGCTCGATGAAGTGGGCACCGCGGGTCCGATCGACGGGTACCGCTTCGACGGCAAGACCGATCCACAGATCGTGCGGGAGCTCCTGGAGCTGGCGGGGCATCCCGACGCAGGCTCGAACGATCGCGTCACGGCGGTCTGCCGGCGCTATGTCGAATTGCTCACCGCCGAGCTCGAGAAACCCACGCAGGCAACGAAGATCTATCCTGGAATTCAGGAGCTGCTCAGCGCGCTCGAGCCGTATGAGGCGGACGGCCGCGCGCTCGTCGGATTACTGACCGGAAATGTCGAGCATGGGGCGCGATTGAAGCTGCGGTCAGCGGGCCTCGATCCTGCGCGTTTCGTGGTCGGCGCGTTCGGCTCGGATTCCCATAACCGTCCCGATTTGCCCGCCGTCGCCGCCCAGCGCGCGACGCAGCGCACCGGACGCCCCTTCAGCGGCGCGGACATCGTGATCGTGGGCGACACGCCTGACGACGTCGCCTGTTGCAAGCCGATGGGCGCGCGCTCCGTTGGTGTCGCGACCGGTTTCTACGACGTGCCCGCGCTCCGCGCGGCCGGCGCCACCCATGTCTTTGCGGACCTCGGCGACACGCAGGCCGTGCTGGAAGCGCTGTTTTCGTGACCGTCGTGCGGGAAGAGATCGAGCTCAAAGCTCGGGTGGAGAATCCCGACGCGGTGCGAAAAGCGATCTTGACGGCCGGCGCCGAGCTCATGTACCGCGGCGCGATGATGGACCGGCGCTTCGATCGCCGCGGGCGACTGGAACGACGCGATGAAGTGGTGCGCCTGCGCGTCTACCATCCGGCCGACAAGTCCCCAGAGTGGGGAGTGCTGGGCTGGAAGGGTCCCGTGCAGCGCCGGGGCGAATATCGGCTGCGGGAGGAATGGGAGTCGCGCGTCGACGACCCGAAAGCGATGCTCGTGATCCTGCGACATATGGGATACAAGATCTCCGTGCGCGTCGATCGCGCCGTCGAGCAATATCGTCTCGGCGAGGCAACGCTCCGTCTCGAGTGGTATCCGGCCATGGATGTGCTTATGGAAGTCGAAGGAGAGCCCGAGGCCATCGAACAGGCGATCGCCGCAACGGGGCTGCCACGCGATGCATTCCTGCCCGAATCGCTTCCGTATTTCACGGCCGTGTACGAAGAACGCACCGGTCGCGTGGCTCGCGTGAGCCGGCTGAAACGGCGCGAATGAATCAACCGCTCAAGCTCCTCATGCCGCTGCGTGTCCCCGAGTTGGCGCCCTCGCTCGGGCGCATCATCGTGCCGCGCCGCCTGCTCGATCCCTGGGTGCCGGTCGACGACATTCGCGAAGAGCTGGCGACGCGCGTCCTCGAGCTCGGAGGTGAGGGCCGCGCGGCGGCGGCGCGGGAAGGCGATGGCGACTCGCGGGCGCGCGTGCTCGAGGTCACCGGCCGCCGCGCCTGGGCCGCCGCGTGGGACCATGCCGTCCGGCGGGCCGGGGCCCGGGTGGCTGATGCCCTCGACGCCGAAATCACACGCACCGCTCGGCAAGTACGCCTGCCGCGGCGCCGCCTGCGCCGCCATCTGCTCACCAATGCCGAGAAGCGCGCGATCGTAGCACGGCTCGGAACGGGCGGCGGTCCCTTCGTCGCGGCGCTCGACGAGCTCGAGTCAACAGCGGCGCGAGCGGGTGACGCGTCCGTGCTTGAAAAAGACGCACACGCGGCCTGGCAGGAGTCGCTCCGGACTGTGGCGCGGCGGCTGGAAGCCGCATGGCTCGCCCTCGAGGCCGAGGTGGACGCGGAGCGCGAGCGCTGGAATCCCGAGATCGAGACGCTGGCCGCCTGGCGGCCGTCGCTCTTGCCGATCTTCGTCGTCTGGGTTCCTCTCGCTGCGCTCCTCGTCTGGCTCGGCCTGATGCTCGGCGGCTACGTCGCGGCTCCCGCATGGCTCGCGTCGCAACTGGGCTTCTAGCCTTTCTGCTGTGCGGGGCCTCGGTGGCCTCCGCTCAGCTTCGCGTCGTCGAGGTCCCGATCGCCGGGCGGGCGAGTCTCGATTCGCTTGCCCGCCTCGGCTTCGAGATCGCGGACCTGCGTTCGATTGGCGGAACACTCCGCGCCGTGATCGTGGTATCCCCGGAAACAGAATCGCGCCTCGCCACACGCGGCTTCAGAGTCGCGGCGCCCAGCGTCGCGCGCGTGACGACCGGCGCGGCCGCTGACACGTTTCGCATGTTCCATTCGTTCGACAAGCCGGGAGACGGCATTCGCGCCACGCTCGCCGCATGGGCCGCGGCCGATACGGCGATCCATCTGGATTCGGTGGGCGCGTCCTACGAAGGCCGGCCGATTCTCGCGGCGAAGATCGGACCGCCGGACGACTCCCCCAACCGGCCCAACGTGCTGTTCATGGGGACGCATCACGCCCGCGAGTGGATCTCGACCGCGGTGGCCATGAAGCTGATTCGCTGGCTCGCGGATTCGGGCGGGGTGCTAATCGCGTCGCACGACGTGTGGGTGATTCCGGTCGAAAACCCGGACGGCTACCAGTACACGTTTACGAACGACCGATACTGGCGGAAAAACCGCCGTCCCAACGACAACGGCAGCTACGGCGTGGACCCGAACCGCAATTACGCGACGTTCTGGGGCGCCGATGACGTCGGTTCGAGCGGCTATCAGGACGCCGAGACCTACCGCGGCACGAGTCCGGGCTCGGAGCTTGAAACGCAGACGGTGATGGCGTTTCATGCCGCGCACCCGCCGGTGGTCTCGGTTTCGTATCACAGTTACAGCGGGCTCGTGCTCTATCCCTGGGGATTTCGCGCCGGCGAGCTGCCGCCCGACCTGCCGCGCTTTCAAGCGCTGGCCGGCACCGATCTGACACCCGCCGTCACCGACAGCGTGCCCGGTTCGGCGATCGACCACTATCACCCCGGTCCGGGCTGGAATCTCTACACCACGAACGGCGAGTACACCGATTGGGCCTACCGGACGTACGGCACGATCGCGTTCACCACGGAGCTGACGAGCGGCTGCTGCGTCGACGGGCTGTATTACGGCTTCGAATTTCCGGATGACAGCGCGATGGTCGAGCGTGTCTTCCGCGACAATCTGCCGTTTGCGCGCGCGTTGATCGCCGCATCAGGCGATCTGGCGCGCTCGCCCGGCGTCACGGGTGCGGTGCCAGCGCCGGAGCGATTCATGTCACTGTGGCCGGTGTCCTGGCTGAGTCTCGATGCGTCGGCGGCGCAGCCGCTCTTGACGCTGCGCACCGGAACCGGCGCGCTGGTCCCCCGCGGCTCGCTGACCGACTCGCTGCGACGCGGCACACTGCGCACCGTGTGGCGCACCGATCTCCACCTCGACGCCGTCCGGGCGCTGCGCGCGGATGGCACGCCGATCGCTGCCGAGCTGTTGTCGCTCGCGGGCGCCGAGCCACTTGATGCCGGTTGGCACGGCGGCTGGCGGCAGGACACGGTACACTTCGCGGGCAGATACTCCTGGGGGACCTCCGGAACCGACACGCTGACGTCTCCCGTCGTCGATTTGCGGGGCCGGACGGCGGTGTGGCTGCATTTGTGGACGCGGCACTACGGCTCGACCTTCACGCCCGCGCAACACGGCATCATTCAGTTCTCCGCCGACTCGGGCATGACGTGGAGCGATGTCGCGTTGATCGTCGGCGACGGGCCGAGCTGGTATTCGATGCGCGTGGACCTGCCCCAGGCCCAGGGCCGGCGCGGCGCGCGCGTGCGGTTCATCGCGCAAAACTTCACGTGGTGGGTGGATGCCGTCGGCTTTGCCACCGATGCGAGCACGGCGTTCGAACAGCTCGCGGCGGCGGCGGGCGCGGAGGTGTCCGAGAACCCGGTGCGGAGTAATCAGGTCGTGATCTCGTGGCCTGTAGGTACGGGGGCCGCTCGCCTGTCGGTGTTCAGCTTCCTCGGCGAGCGGCTGTACCAGACCACGGTGGCGGCGCCGACGAACGAATATGTTTGGGACCTCACCATTGGTGGAGGAGCGCGGCGCGTGGTGAATGGCGCATACATCATCGTCGTGGACGTGGACGGGCACCGCTACCGGCGGCGCCTGTTCGTGGCGCGCCCAGCCCCATGAGCGCGGTGGGAGTCGGCGTCGATCTCGTGGAGGTGTCGCGCGCGCGGGCGATGCTCGCGGATAAAGGCGCGCACGTCTTCGATCGCCTCCTCACGCCGGCCGAAGCGGAGTACTGCCGCTCCCGCCCCGATCCCGCCGAGCATGTCGCCGTCCGGCTGGCCGCGAAGGAAGCGGTCTACAAAGCGCTGCAGGGGAGCGACGCGGCCCGAGGGATAGGCTGGCGGGATATCGAGGTCACCCGGGCGGCGGACGGCCGTCCGGATGTGGCCCTCCGAGGGCTCGCCGAGCGGAGGGCCAAAGAGCTGCGGGTGACGCGGGTCCTGCTGTCCCTCTCCCATACGCACGAGGCAGCGGTCGCAATCGCAGTCCTATCAACAGATTGAAATTCCGACAAAATTACTCTAGTATTTGTCGTGCGGTTGTCCAAAACTCTCCTCCTGATCACCGCCTGCCTTGCTCAGCCACTCGCAGGGCAGGCGACTGACTCTCTGGCCTTGGCGCGGCGCGTGGTTGCCGCCGCCTCCCTGGCAGCCAAGGAGTATGCCCTCGGCGTAGTCCCGGCCGGCGGGCAGATCACCCAGCCTGAGGAAGTGGACGAGGCCAAGCTCTTCATTCAGCAGGCGCAATTCGACGTCCCGGGGCTGCCGGTCCCCGCGCGCGCCAAGTCCCAGCAGGCGCTGTCCCGCATCGCCCAGCTCCTCGAATCGCTGGCTCCTCCCGATTCGGTCAACCGCGCCACCGATAGCCTGGTGGCGCTCATTACTGCGGCGGCGGGGGGGCCCAAGGTTGTTGAACCGCTGCCCGCCCGGCCACCGTCGCTCGAGCGCGGGGCGATCGTCTATCGGGAGCGGTGCGCGGCATGTCACGGGGAAGCGGGGCGCGGCGACGGCCCGAAAGCGAAATCGCTGAAGGGACCGCCGCCGGCGAACCTGACCGATCCGGCGGTTATGGGCAACAAGTCGCTGCTCGACATCTTCCGGCGCATTGCGGTCGGTACTCCGGGGACCGCCATG
>Ga0193755_1000262_pt1 | contig 14884 bp, 12 predicted proteins | sample H1a2metaG_FD_144921 | JGI IMG/M metagenome (GOLD analysis project Ga0193755, IMG submission 144921) | Soil microbial communities from a riparian zone of the East river system, Colorado, United States - H1a2 | ecosystem: Environmental > Terrestrial > Soil > Riparian zone | place: USA: East River...
GAGTTGCTTGCCGACAAGGATCATGTCGCCGGGCTTGAGCTCTACATCGCCCTTGATCTTGATAAAGGTCCCGTTCCGGCTGCCCTCGTCGGTCAGCACGAAACTTGCTCCGTGGCGCACGATCCGCGCGTGGCGTCCGGACATGAATCCGTCGTGCGGAAAGGTTATTTCTCCTGAAGCTCTGCCAATCACTGTCTCGTCTTCGAGATCGAAAACGTCCCCTTGCTGGCCGCCTTCCATCACCAGGCAGAGTCGTCCGCGAACCGGCGCGAACGGCGACGACATGACCATCGTCTGTTGCGGGGCGGCCGTCATCGGAGCTCCACAACTCGCGCAGAACTGGGCCTTGGCATTGTTGGTTTGGCCGCATTGAGTACAGAAGGTCCCGCTTAGCGCGGGTTGGGAAGGAACGGCAGCCGGCTTGGCGGGAGCTTCCGGATTGCGCGCCGCCTGAGCAGCCGGCGGAGGCTCGACGCGCGGCCGGACAGCAGCTTCGGGTGCCGCCGGTTTGGGCTGTTGAACCGCCGGGCGTTCAGCTTCGGTTACGACGGCCGGCGGCACGGGAGAAGGCGGTGGCGCGACGACTGCGGCGCCCGCGGGGTTTTCTTCCTCGGCCGTCTTCAGTTCTGATGAGGCCAAGCCGCCTTTGACCAGTTGATCCGAAGCGACAGTTCTGAATCCATCGGCCGGCTTCCAGTCATTGGCAGGCGGGGTCGACGCCGGCTGCGCGAGTCTTTTGCCGCACTGCTGGCAAAAAGACCAGCCAACCTCGTTATATGTCTTGCACTCAGGACAGGTGATTCCTTCTTGATCCACTGAGTTGGTCGCCTCCTGTTTGGATTTTTTTGCTGATGCTTCACCTACCGCGCCAACTGCCTCAACAGACGAGCTCGGTGGTTCGGCGATCTCCGGAAGAGGAGTCGCGCACATTCTGCATACTGCCGCTCCGGTTCTGTTGCTGGCGCCACACTTCTGACACGTGGTCATCAAGCTCTCCAGATTGCGCCGCTATTATACGGAAACGAGGTTATTGAGGAAACCCATTATAGAGTTGATGCAGGATGATTCCACACTGCTAGTGAACCGGCGTTGTAAAGCAACAGATCGGTATAAGGACGGAGAAAAAGCGATTCGTAGGCTAAGCGAGGCTGTTTAGCCGGAGCTTGGGGGACTCGCTCCTAAAAAGCGGAACCATCGGGTGACTACGCTCCCGGCTGGCACTTGCTGCTACGACTGCATGGAATCGAGGAAGTCCGAGTTCGCCTTGGTCTTGCTGAGTTTGTCGAGCAACAGCTCCATCGCTTCGGTCGCTGAAAGCTGCGACAGCACCCGGCGAAGCACGATGATGCGATTGAAGTCCGCGGGCGCAAGCAGCAACTCTTCCTTGCGCGTGCCCGATTTGTTGATGTCGATCGACGGAAAGATTCGCTTTTCTGTGAGCTTACGGTCGAGATTGATCTCCAGGTTGCCTGTGCCCTTGAACTCTTCGAAGATCACGTCGTCCATTCGCGAGCCGGTGTCGATTAAAGCGGTCGCCACAATGGTTAGCGAGCCGCCCTCTTCGATGTTTCGCGCGGAGCCGAAGAACCGCTTGGGCTTTTGGAGCGCGTTGGAATCGATACCGCCGGAGAGGATCTTGCCCGAGGGTGGAACGACTGCGTTGTGCGCTCGAGCAAGCCTGGTGATCGAGTCGAGCAGGATCACGACGTCGCGTTTGTACTCGACCAGGCGCTTGGCCTTTTCGATCACCATATCGGCGACTTGAACGTGACGAGTGGGAGGCTCGTCAAACGTCGAGCTTATGACTTCGCCGTGAACCGAGCGCTGCATGTCGGTTACTTCTTCGGGGCGTTCGTCGATCAGCAGAACGATCAGGGTTACTTCGGGGTGGTTGCGGGTGATCGAGTTCGCGATATTTTGAAGCAGCATCGTCTTTCCGGTTCGCGGAGGCGCGACGATTAAGGCGCGCTGGCCCTTGCCGATCGGAGTCATGATGTCGAGCACCCGGCCGGCGAGGTTTTCCGCATCGGTTTCGAGGCGAAGCTTTTCTTCGGGATAAAGCGGCGTCAGGTTGTCGAAAAAGACTCGGTCGCGCGCCATCTCGGGCGGCTCGAAGTTGATCGCTTCTACCTTGATCAGCGCGAAGTACCGCTCGCCTTCTTTCGGCGGACGTATTTGCCCCGAGATCGTGTCGCCTGTGCGCAAGTCGAACTTGCGAATCTGCGACGGGCTCACGTAGATGTCGTCCGGACCGGGAAGGTAGTTGTAGTCCGGGGCGCGCAGAAAGCCGAAGCCGTCGGGTAGCGTTTCGAGTACGCCCTCAGAGAAGATCAGCCCCGATTTTTCAGTCTGAGCCTGGAGGATCTTAAAGATGATCTCCTGCTTACGCATGCCGGTCGCTCCGGCGATGTCGAGCTCTTTTGCTATTCCGGTCAGCTTCGAGATGGACATGTCTTTAAGATCGCCGATGTCCATCAGTTGATTAATATCTTCTGCCATGATTTGTGGATTCCTCACAGTTTGGGCCGTTCGTCTTGCGGTGGCGGCCCGGGATCATTTCAAAGGGGTCGAAGCATGCGGCTTTGATCTCGGAACTGAGTATCTGCGCCAGGAAACCGGCTATTCGCTCCGGCGTCGAACGCGGGATTGGGAGAGAACTCGGTCGGTCCTTTCAATCCGAAATACGGGGTTGGTGATCCGAGATCCGTGCAGTGATTTCTTTCCAGATGCGGTCTGCGCCCATGCGTGTGACCGCGGAATACGCTATCAGCTTGTTGTCTTGCACCGCTGACCCGCGACTGATATTCGCCCTCAACTTGTTTCCACTGAGCTTGTCAGCCTTGGTTGCAATAATGACGAACGGCCTTTCCTTCGATTGCAGCCACTCTATCATCTGCAGGTCTAACTTGGTGGGCTCGTGCCGCGAATCAGTGATGACAATAGATAGCACAAGGTTTGGCCGGGTGGCAAGATATTTCTCGACCATCGGCCCCCACTCTCGCTTCACATCCGAGGGTACCCGCGCGTAACCATACCCGGGCAAGTCCACAAAGTAGAACGCATCGTTTATCAAAAAGAAGTTGATAAGCTGAGTGCGGCCCGGCGTAGAACTTGTGCGAGCCAACCCGCGCACGCCAAGCAGGCTGTTCATCAGACTCGACTTGCCAACGTTTGACCGGCCCAGGAAGGCAACTTCCGGACGTCCGTCACGCGGATAGTGCTCGGGTTGGGTCGCGCTCTTTGTGAACTTAGCGCTCTTGACTCTCATAGGTCCAAAGTCCGAGGTCCAATGTCCAAAGTCCGGAGCAACCGACGACTGACTTTGGACTTCAGACCTGGGACTTCGGACTCTTACTCAATCACCTGGGTTGCCGCCGGAGCCTCGATAGGAGGCTGCTGTCCCCAGATTGGAACATCGGCAGTCGGTACTTCCGACTTGGCGGGCGCTGGTTCAAGCGCGATCCGCCATACCTCGTCGATGAAATCAACCTGATGGATCGACAGGGCTTCCTTCACGTCGTCGGGCAGCTCCACGAGGTCTTTGCCATTTTCTTTCGGCAGGATGATGGTAGTGATGCCTGCGCGGTGAGCCGCAAGAAGTTTCTCTTTCACGCCGCCAATCGGAAGCACCTTTCCGCGCAAGGTGATCTCGCCGGTCATGGCAACATCGCGACGAATCGCGACGTGAGTCAACACCGACACGATGGCAGTCGCAATCGCGATGCCGGCCGATGGGCCGTCCTTCGGTATCGCCCCCTCCGGAACGTGAAGGTGCAAGTCGTACTTCTTGTGGAAGTCAGGCGCGATTCCAATCTCCTTAGCGCGGCTTCTGACGCACGACAACGCCGCGCGAGCCGACTCCTGCATCACCTCGCCAAGCTTGCCGGTGAGCGTGATGTTGCCGCGTCCCGGCATCAGCGTCGCCTCGATGTGAAGAACTTCGCCGCCGACATCCGTCCAGGCCAGCCCGGTAGCAAGCCCGATTTCGTTATGAGCTCCCACCGACTGCGGACGGAAGCGAGTCGGACCGAGCAGTTCCTTAATAAGATTGCCATCTACCAACTCGCGATAACTCGCCGGGTCTTCCGAGGTCAGCATTCGCCTCGCGAGCTTGCGCAGAACCGACGCGATTTCCCGCTCGAGGTTTCGCACGCCGGCCTCGCGAGTGTAGTACTGCGTGATCGTTGCGACGCCTTCTTCGAGGAAGTCGATCTGCTCGACCGTGAGCCCGTTAGCTTCGAACTGCTTCGGCATAAGATGCCGCATTGCGATCTGGAGCTTCTCGCGCTCGGTGTAGCCCGGCAGCCGGATGATCTCGAGCCTGTCCTGAAGCGCCGGCGGTATCGTGTGAATCACGTTAGCCGTCGCGATGAACATTGCGTTGGACAAGTCATACTCCACGTCGAGATAGTGATCGTGAAACGCAAAATTCTGCTCCGGGTCGAGCACTTCCAGGAGCGCCGCCGACGGATCGCCCCGAAAATCCATTCCGAGCTTCTCGACTTCGTCGAGCATTATCAGCGGATTGATCGTTCCCGCCTTCTTCATCATCTGGACAATCTGTCCCGGCAGCGCTCCGATATAGGTGCGGCGATGACCTCGAATCTCGGCTTCGTCGCGGACGCCGCCCAGGCTCAGCCGAACGAATTTGCGTCCCGTCGCCTTTGCGATCGAACGGCCGAGGCTGGTCTTCCCAACGCCGGGAGGACCTACGAAACAGAGGATTGAACCTTTCGGCCGCTCGACGAGTTGGCGCACAGCAAGATATTCGAGAATGCGTTCTTTGACCTTTTCGAGTCCGTAGTGGTCGTTATCGAGGACTTCTTGAGCAGCTCGGATGTCCCGGACCTCTTCGGATTTTTCCTTCCATGGAACCGCCAGCAACCAGTCGAGATAGTTGCGCGAGACGGTGCTTTCGGCGGACATCGGCGGCATCTGTTCGAGACGCCGCAGCTCCGCAGTTGCTTTCTCGTAAGCGTCCTTGGACATTCCAGCCGCTTCGATCTTCTGCTTTAGCTCCTCGATCTCCGCTTTCTCATCCTTGCGGCCGAGCTCCTTGTGGATCGCCTTGATCTTCTCGTTGAGGTAGTACTCTTTTTGTGCGCGCTCCATCTGGCGTTTGACGCGGCCGTGGATCGCGCGATCGACCTGAATCTTCTCAAGCTCAACTTCCAATACTTCCACAAGCCGCGCGAGCCGATCCTGTAGCGAGAAGATCTCGAGCATGCCCTGTTTGTCTTCGACCGAGATCTTGAGGTTCGATGCGATCGTGTCACATAACCGCGCGGGGTCATCGTTCCTAAGCGCAGTAGTAAGAGTTTCAGGATTACTCAGCTCGGTTGACTGCCGCACGTACTGATCCACCAGCGACCCCACACGGCCGATTAGCGAGTTCAACCGAGACCGCGGCTCTTGCTGGTCGGGTGATTTTCTAAGCGTGGCGAGCCAGAAGTCGCCATTGTCTTCGACGCGCACCGACTTGGCTCGCTCAATGCCTTCGACCATCACCTTAATATTGCCGTCGGGAAGACGCAGGTTGTGAGTTATGCGCGCGATGGTGCCAACCGAGTAGACCTGCTCCACGACGGGTTCGTCGATCGTGGCATCGTGTTGAGTCGCGAGGAAAATAGTCTTGTCGCCGCGAAGTGCGGCTTCAAGCGCGCGGACACTTGCTGGGCGTCCGATGACAAACGCGACCATCGTGTACGGAAAGACGACGACGTCGCGAATCGGGACCATCGGGCATTTGACTACGTCGGTTGGTGTGCTATCGCTGAATTCATTCATGATGATTTTGAGGGGTCGGGATAGGCGCAAGGGTGGAGCTGGAGGGCTGCTCCCCAACTCCTAACCTGGCTGCCAGCTCCCATTTTCTAACCGGCCTTTTCGAGGACAGGGAACGTCGCGCGGCGGCTCTCGACCATCTCGCGCGTAACAACGAACTCCTTAACCTTCTTGTTCGAAGGAAGGATGTACATCACATCAAGCATGAGTTCTTCGAGGATCATTCGAAGTCCACGCGCGCCAACCTTTCGCTCGCAAGCCATGCGGGCTACCGCCACCAGCGCATCGTCTATGAAACGAAGTTTGACGCCTTCGTACTCGAACAGCTTCTGGTATTGTTTGACCAGAGCGTTCTTTGGCGTGGTCAAAATCTCGACCATCGCGGATTCATCCAGCTCGTGGAGCGTGCCGCAAACCGGCAGCCGGCCTACAAACTCGGGTATCAGTCCGAACTTGATCAAGTCTTCCGGCTCGACCTGAATAAGAGTCTCGCTCAGCCGCTTCTTGCGCGCGCTCTTGATGTTTGCGTTAAAGCCCAGCGCCTTCTTGCCGATGCGTCTTTCGATGACCTTCTCGAGTCCGACAAACGCTCCGCCGCAGATGAACAAAATGTTAGTAGTGTCTACCGGGAAAAACTCCTGATGCGGATGCTTGCGGCCCCCCTGCGGAGGGACGTTCGCTACTGTGCCTTCCAGAATCTTGAGCAACGCTTGCTGAACACCCTCGCCGGACACGTCGCGTGTGATCGACGGGTTTTCATCCTTGCGGCAAATCTTGTCGATCTCGTCGATGTAGATGATTCCGTTCTGAGCGCGCTCGATGTCGCCGTTGGCCGCCTGTAGCAATTTGAGAATAATGTTCTCGACGTCTTCGCCGACGTAGCCGGCCTCGGTTAGCGTAGTTGCATCGACGATCGTGAACGGAACGTTGAGCATCCGCGCGAGCGTCTGCGCAAGCAGGGTCTTGCCCGTCCCGGTCGGTCCGATCAGCAGGATGTTTGACTTCTGAATCTCGATGTCGGAGGTTCGCCGCTTGAGCATATCGACGCGCTTGTAGTGCTGGTAAACGGCTACGGCTAACTTCTTCTTGGTGTCTTCCTGCCCGATGACGTAGTCGTCGAGGAACTCTTTGATCTCTACTGGTTTTGGCAGAGGCGGCCGACGGGCGGCGGTCTCCTGCTGCTGATCGTCGCTGATGATTTCGTTGCAAATGTCGATGCACTCGTTGCAGATATAAACGGTCGGGCCGGCAATCAGCTTCTTTACTTCGTTCTGTGACTTGCCGCAAAACGAGCAGCGCAGTGTGTCCTCGCCTCGTCTCATCCGGTCTCCAATCTTAGGGAAGCTCTAGCTCAGTCTCTTAATGCTAACCTGCAACGCCTGTATTGCAAAAACTAAATGTCAAACTCGGGACTTACTCCAGCCGATTCTCTCACGCCTCGCGGTGAGTTATCACCTGGTCGATCAAGCCGTATTCCTTGGCCTGGGTAGCGCTCATGATCCGGTCGCGCTCGACGTCGCGTTCGATGACCTCGATGTCCTGTCCGGTATGCCGGGCAAGTATCTGGCTCGTGAGCTGCCGGAGCCTCATTATCTCTTCGGCGTGAATTCTGATGTCGGTCGCCTGACCCGACACGCCGCCGAGCGAAGGCTGATGAATCAAAATGCGCGAGGTCGGAAGCGCGAATCGTTTGCCCGCTGCTCCGGCGGTCAACAGCAGCGCTCCCATCGACGCACATTGTCATACGCAAATGGTTGTTACATCGGGACGGATGAACTGCATCGTGTCGTATATCGCCATCCCCGCGGTGATCGATCCGCCCGGGCTGTTGATATAGAGCGAGATGTCGCGATCCGGGTCTTCTGCCTCCAGGAATAACAGTTGGGCTACAACCAGGTTCGCTATCTGATCGTCGATAGGAGTGCCTATGAAGATGATGTTGTCTTTAAGAAGCCGCGAGTAAATATCGAATGCGCGCTCGCCGCGCGCGGTCTGCTCGACGACCATCGGCACAAGAGCCATGCGTGGGTCATTCTCCTTTTGAGTCATTGGTTGTCAACAGAATTCATTATACGTGGCTTAGTCCCTTGCCGGAAGCGACTTTTTCATTGCAGCTCTCAACGAGCGGGGCCGTTGTTCTTATGAGTTCGTGTCGAGGGACGAAAAAGCTTGCAAGACCAACATCACCGCTTTTCTCACTCGCCTCCGCCAGCCGTTACTTCTTCGCTGCTCAAGCCTGCTATTTCTTCTATTCGAGTGTCAGCGGAAGCGATTATCAGATCAAGGGCTTTGCGGTTTCTGACTTGCTCCTTGATGCTATCGAGCGACCCTTCCTTTGTCAAGCGAGCCCTTATTACGTCTTGAGCGACTCCAGATCGCTCCGCGAGTTGCGAAATCTCCTGATCTACGTCCGCGTCGGCCGCTTCTATTTTCTCGGCTTCGGCGATGCGATCCAGGACAAACGAGCCTCGCACTTCTCGCTCCGCCCGCTCTCGCTGGCTCTCGCGGAGTTCATCCCAATCGATCTTCAGACTCCGCGGATCCATACCTTGACCCGCCAGCTGGCGGACGAACGTGTTCAACCGCGAATCCATCTGCTTTTCGACGATGTAGTCTGGAACCTCGAAGCGGTTTCGGTCGACCAACTGCTCCATAAGGGCAGAACGCAACTCGGCATCCGAGCGGTGTTCTCCTTCGTGCTCCATCTTTTGCCGGATGTCAGCGCGAAGCTCGTCGATGGTTTTGAACTGTTCGCCGATCCCCTGAGCGAATTCGTCGTCGGCTGCGGGCAGCTCTTTCACGCGGATCCCCGTCACTTCAGCAGTGTAGTTGACACTTCGTCCCGCGTACTGATCGGGCTTGTAGTCGTCGGGATACTTCACCTCGAAATCCCGCCGGTCGCCGGATTTGGTATCCGTGAGCGCCTCGGTAAATTCCTTCAGTACGCCCTTTCCGCCCAGCTCGATTTGGATGTCTTGTTGTTTTATTGCCAGGTCTTCCTTCGTGGGTGGTGGGCCTTCGTCGGCTCCCGCTTCCGCCGGCTCGGACCGGGGTTCGAAATCACCGCTGAGGTTAATCGAGACCAGGTCGCCTTGTTGAGACGGCCGGTCCTCAACGGGCACAAGCTCGGCATTTCGCTCTCGCAAATCGTCAAGCGTTCGCTCGACGTCTTCGTCGCGAATCTTGTAAACCTTCCTGATCAACGGCAGCGACTTGTAATTCGACACCTCGAACTCGGGCGCGACCTCGACCGAGAAAGTCACATCGATCGATTCGTCGTCCCCGAACTTCAGGTCGTCAACGGCAGGTTCTCCGATAACCTTCAGATCTTTCTCCTTGATTGCATCGCCAAGAGAGTGCGGAAGCAGATGAGAAAGCACTTCATCGCGCAGTTCTTTGCGGAATCGAGTCTTGACCACGGAGCTCGGCACGTGACCTCGGCGAAAGCCGGGTACGTTGACCTGTCGAGCAAGCTTGGTGGCCATCTTATCGGTTTCAACGCGGACGATGTCGCCCGGGATTTCCAGCCTCAGTTTCTTCTTACAGTGTTGTTCGTCTGTGACGGTAATATTCATTTAAGTGCGTGTCATCTTTCGAAAAGTTAATAGCGAAACCTGCCGGACGGTTGCGGTTCATCGTTCAATCTTGAGCGCCAACTCCAGGCCGACAAATGCCTTGGTGCGAAAGGGGGGACTCGAACCCCCACACCTTACGGTACCAGATCCTAAGTCTGGCGCGTCTGCCAATTCCGCCACTTTCGCAATATCAAGACGAGTAACAGTAATAGACAACTGAGGCCATTTGCAACTTTATCGACTGATCCCATTGGTTTGGATTTTCTTATCCGCCGGCGCATCGTTTGCGATGTTTTAGGTCCGCGGGATTGTCGTTTGTTCCGACGAGAAATGCCGCTACAAATCAGCGCCAGCTATTGTCTTCTCTCTTTCGAGTGGATTTCTTGCCTGAGCGAAAGAAGGATTCTGGAGTAGGCCTGGCGTGTCAATGCTATCGCTTGACAGCGAACGAAGCGCACAACTAAGATGAGCGTGCTGCTGAAGAATCAAATCAAAGTCTGCACAGGTAAGCGATGACAGAGTTACTCGCGATCTTGCTCCTGCTCCAGGCTCAACCCAGGCCGAGCGGAGCCGCCTCTTCGAGCACAGCCGCCGCACCTCCTATTTTTGGCTATATCCCCATTGTCATTTTCTTCCTAATAGCAGGGGCGCTGCCTTTTTTGCTGCTCGGCCTGTCGAAGCTGCTTCAACGCAAGGTCTTCGAACACGATAAGTTAATGCCGTATGAGTGCGGTGTGGAGCCGATCGGCGACGCTCGCGAGCGGTTTTCCGTCCGCTTCTACATAGTCGCGATGCTGTTTCTGGTGTTCGACGTCGAAACGATCTTCTTGTTTCCGTGGGCAATTATCTACGACAAGCTCGCAATGTTCGGGCTCGTGGAGATGCTTTTGTTCATAGGTATATTGGTTGTGGGCTACTACTACGCCTGGCGCAAGGGCGCACTCGAGTGGGCGTGAGGGGTTTATGGCAGAGCAACGCGAAGAAATCGTGGAGTCTTCAAGCGGTATCATCACTTCAACCGTTGACTGGGTTTTCAACTGGGCTCGCAAGTCCGCGCTGTGGCCGATGACATTTGGCCTGGCTTGCTGCGCGATCGAGATGATGGCAACCGGGGCTTCGCGCTTCGACATGGATCGGTTCGGCGCTGGAGTCTTTCGCCCGAGCCCGCGCCAGTCCGACCTGATGATTGTGGCAGGCACCCCGACTCTAAAGATGGCGCCGGTGATAAAGCGGGTGTGGGACCAGATGCCCGAGCCGAAGTGGTGCATAGCGATGGGCGCTTGCGCTTCGACCGGCGGACCGTTTCCTACTTACTCGACGCTGCAAGGGGTCGATCGGATTGTCCCGGTTGACGTTTACATCCCTGGCTGTCCTCCGCGACCCGAAGCCTTGCTTTATGGGCTTATGCGACTTCAGGACAAGATTATGCAGGAGCATCCCACTCGCTTTCTGTTCGGGCGCGGAAGCGTGAGTCAGGAAGATGTTGAGGGAACGGCGAGCGAAGCCGCGGAGGCTCAAGGCGACGCCGCGGCGTAGGCCCTTCGAGGTTTAGGCGGGGAAGGCGCAAGGATGTTTTGTTCCTTGCGCCTTTCGTTTTTTGAGGGCGTGTTCGCGGCAACGCGCGGCAACCATTCAGATGTCTTCCAAGCGTAATGATCTCGAACGCCGGCTGATCGCGCGAATTGAACGCGAGGGTCCGATCACTTTTCGCGACTTCATGCAGGCAGCGCTGTACGACCCGGACTACGGCTACTACAACACCGAGCGGGTCAAAATCGGGCCTCAGGGCGATTACTACACGTCGAGCAATGTTCATCCTGCGTTCGGCGCTTTGTTGGCGCGGGTGTTTGTACAACAGTGGAAAGAGCTGGGCCTTTACCCTTCGCACCAACTCACGATCGTTGAGATTGGCGCCGGAACGGGTAGGTTGGCGTGCGACGTGCTCAATGCGCTGCGAGATCAACACCCGGAGGCTTTTCAGGAGGTCGATTACGTCATCGTTGAATCAAGTCCGCAGATGTGCAGGCGGGAATGCGAACTGCTCGCCGGCTTCGAGTCTCGTGTTCATTGGAGGACGCTGGAGGAGCTCGGGCGCCCGCCGATGGAGGGAACCTTCTTTTCAAATGAGCTTATCGACGCATTGCCGGTGCACCGTGTTCGGTTCGAGCGATCGGGTATCGAAGAGCAGTACGTTTCTATTGCCGCCGGACGGTTGGCACTGTCGTGGGCTCAGCCGTCAACGCTCGAGCTAGTGAACTATCTAGGCCGCGCCGGGGTTAAGCCGGCTGAAGGTCAAATCGTCGAAATCAACCTCGACGCGATAGAGTGGCTTTCGAAGGTCTCGCGCGCTCTCGGGCGGGGTTTTTTGATAACGGTTGACTATGGAGACTTATCTCCGCTGCTTTGGGCCCCCGACCGGAGGTATGGAACGCTGCGGTCGTTTTACAACCACAGATTGGTTGATTCACCGCTGGAACGCATTGGAGAGCAAGACATGACCGCAAGTGTGAACTTCACGGCGCTTCTGGAATACGGGCCTGACTTCGGTCTGGAGACGCTGAGCTACGAGCGGCAGGTGGCGTTTTTGGTGCGAATGGGTCTGATAGATATGATCGCCGAAAGCGCGGGCACCAATCCGTCGCGACAAGAGCTGAATGAGTGGCTCGCGCTAAAGAACCTCTTTGTTCCGGGCGGAGTCAGCGATAATTTTAGAGTCTTGATCCAAAAGAAGATCGGGAGTCCGTGACCCTCGAACACGATCTTCAATTCAGCTTTTGGATCGCGATATGCGGCAGGTTGCGGTAGCGTTGCTGGTAGTCCATTCCGTAGCCGACAACAAACACATCAGGGATTTCGAAGCCCCGGTAGCCGATCGGCAAATCGATTATCCGCCGGGCTGATTTGTCCAACAGAGCGCAGATCTCCACAGTTGCCGGACCACGGCGTCTCAAGGCCTGCAGGAGGTAGGTTGCGGTGAGCCCGGTGTCGACGATGTCTTCGATGAGCAGGACATTTCGGTCTTCGATCGACTCGTCCAGATCCTTGGTTATTCGCACGACTCCCGAGCTCTTCTGCTGCCCGTAACTCGAGATCGCCATGAAGTCTATCGAGCTCTCAATCGTGAGCGCGCGCATGAGATCTGCAGCGAACATGAACGATCCCTTTAGTATCGCAACAAGCAGAAGTTCTTTGTGCTCGTACGCTTGCGAGATTTCCGAGCCAAGCTCTGAAACACGCTTCTGGAGCCGATCCTGTGGTATTAGCACTTTTTGGGTGTCGTTTTCGGAAGTCGAGAATCTTTTCATAAAAAAATTCTTTCAGGAGGCCATTTTTTTGTTGACAAAAAGTTTTGCTGTGGTAGTATCACCGCGCTCGGTTGGCAACAACCGGGTCCGATCCCGAGAGGTTGATGTTGAAAACTTCAGGTTCGCGCAACCGTTGATGCTTCGCAAGGGGCGTTGACATCTGCGCGAAACTTCAGTGTGGTGGCCGAGGCTCGCAAGAGCTTCGCTCGCCGATGCTCTTCGGAGTACCGGCGAAAGGGATTCGCAAGGGTTCCTAACTTAACGCTGAGGGCCTGAGGTTGGACACAGAGATCACTCGGGATCGTTATTTTTGCACTGCACGGTTCCGACAGACTTTTTCGCGCCAGCAACGTTGAACCTTCTCCAGCCGCCCGAAGCGTGTCAAGAACCCGTTGAATCAACTTTCCAACTCCGGTTGCAGTTCTATTTCCTGCCAGGTCCCGCTTGCGGCGAACTTATCAACCAGTTTGCGATAGTCGGATGCATACAACACTTTGACGGTTATTTCCGGATACAACTCACGGAGCATTCGAACCTTCCGATTCTTCTTTGTGACAAGGTTCTGCTTCAGAGTCGTCAACTCGATATAGGTATCGTGGTCCGGCAGGTAGAAGTCCGGAGTGAAGGAGGCGGCTACACTTCCTTCTTCGTCCCACTCGATCGCAAAGGTTCGAGGCTCGTACTGCCAGGCGATATGGTAGAAATCGAGTATGCGAGCGAATTCGGCCTCGGACTCGTGCGCGAAACTAATCAGGTGAGCAGCCGGTGGCGCCGGCTCATCTTCGTCCGGGAAGTTTTCTTCGAGCGCCGCGACGGCGCGCTTTAACTCGGGAAGCAGTGCGGCAGGAATCTCGATCGTCTGCTCAGTCACGGGAACTCCCCCCTCGTGCTGCTCTTTTATGACGATAAACTCATGCCCGTCTCGCTCCGCTATCTGGATCGTTATCTCAGCGCTGGTACTTACGCTAAAACGGCTGACCTCATCGGGCCTCTCCTCGGAATACTTTAGGGTCATAACAACAACCTTCTTGCTCGAACCGAACCATGGTCCTCGCGTCGTGAAGCGCAACCGATTTGGGGGCCGGAGCGCTACGCCCTCTCGAGGCGCGGCTGAGTGGCTATGGGAGGTCGAATCTTTCGCTCGACCTTCATCCGCAAAAAGAGAAACCCCTGCTCTGCGTCCGATTAACGGGGCAAAAACAGGGGTCGACATCGGGAGTGTACCCTAGAGGCCATTTGAATACAAACGAATGTGAAGTATCGCCTGAGTCTCTGTAATCGTATCTCGGCGCGCAATCAGATGACTCGTCTCAGCTCATTACTGTTGACATGCCTAGGAGGCTCGCCTAACATCGCTCTCGTCATTGCGAATGCAGTCAGGCACGCCGGTGACCGCCGAAACTCTTCTCCAAGCCTTCAAGAGTTGCCACAGAAAACCCGGAGCCTCCGCAGCAACCTCAGCCGCCTACGTTTCTTCTTAGCCTCCTAGCGAGGATGAAATGCGATTCAAGCCGGCGCTCCTGCTCGCCACGTTTTCTCTATTGTTGCCATTCACAACATCAGGCGCGCACCGAGATGCAAACGCACAATGCTACACGATCCAGGTAGCTTCGTTTCCCGACTCCGCCCAAGCGCAGCGACTCGTTACCCGGCTGCGGAGCTTCGGCGAGCGAGCAACCACCGTCGCCGTCGATCTGGTGGGTCGGGGTAGCTGGACGCGAGTCTTCGTCGGATATTTTGCTTCGGTTGCGACGGCCCGTGCTCATGCCGAGCAACTACTGCGCAGCGGTTTGATAGTGGAGTTCTTGATCAAACCCGTAATGGAGCCTCTGAAGGAGCATGCGCAGCTGATCAACCAAAACCCACGATCCGCTGGTCTCACCAATCAGGTGGTCATTTCTTCCTTTCACATCGCGCCGGCCGACCGGACAAAGCCGTCTACCTTGCCTGGGAGTACGCGCGCTGCTGTCAGCCTCGCGGAAGCCAGCCGGCCAGACTGGGCGTCCGACTCCCATTCGTTAGCCTGGCGAGGCGATCAGCGGCCCGTTGCACAACTCTCTTTGCCGGTCGCTCGGAGCTTGACCCTTGTCCTCAGACCTGGCGCCGACACTCGGTTGTTGGCGCGTCCTGACCCGGTGCGCCTGGCTTTCAAACTGATTGCCGGCGACACTCGATACTCAGTAGCTGCGCAGCGGGGAGGGCTTTGGGTAACGGGGACAC
>Ga0193755_1000264_pt1 | contig 14815 bp, 11 predicted proteins | sample H1a2metaG_FD_144921 | JGI IMG/M metagenome (GOLD analysis project Ga0193755, IMG submission 144921) | Soil microbial communities from a riparian zone of the East river system, Colorado, United States - H1a2 | ecosystem: Environmental > Terrestrial > Soil > Riparian zone | place: USA: East River...
ATCTTAAAGGACAGCTCGCGGGCAAGATCGTGATCGATACGGTGGTGCCGCTTAACAAAGTGAAGCCGTTTGTTCCGCCGGCGGGCTCGGCGTTGCAGGAAGCGCAGCAGATTCTCAACGGCGAGGCGCCGGTCGTGGGCGCGCTGCACAATATATCCGCCGTCGATTTAGGCGACGTCGATGCGCCGCTCGGCGATGTCCTGGTATGCGGTGACGATGCTGCCGCGAAGCAGCGTGTGATAGAGATTATTCAGCGCATCGGCGCTACTGCTTACGATGCCGGTCCCGCGAGCAATGCCTACGTGATCGAAGGATTAACCGGCGTCATCATCGCCCTCAACCGCAAGTACAAATCCAAGCACGGCAGTATCAAAATCACCGGCATCGGCGGCGCTTGAAAAGTTCGCCAAAGAAGCGCTATCTGCCGAATTTCGGCCAGTAATTATTACTGGTGCCCAAACATTTTTGTTTGCGGAGCGGGCCCATAACCGCCCTCGCAGTCAAAGTAGTTCCAAACCTTTCCCCAGTTATCGTCACAGACGCTCTGGCTCGTTAATTGCCTATGGTTGATGGCCATATGGCAAACAATAATAGTCGACCTCTCCTAGTTATTTCTCTCACAGCTATTTTTTTGATGCTCCAGGGCTGCGCGGCTGGCGTAGGCTTAACTCTATTCGGCGTCGGCGCAGGAGTGACCACCGGCACGTCGGTCGCTTATACGCTGGATGGCATTGCGTATAAGACATTCACAGCGCCCCTGCCGCAGGTCGAAACGGCCACGCGCACGGCGCTTGATCGCATGGGCATCAAAGTCGAAGCGACCTCAAAGATAGATCAAGGCAAAGCAATCAAGGCGGTGTCCAACGACCGCGATATCGAGATCGAGCTGGAGATGGTCAGCAATAAGACCACTCGTATTCGCACGGTGGCGAAACAAGGCATTTTCTTCAAAGATCGTGCGACCGCGACAGAGATTATCATTCAAACTGAAAAGGCGTTGGGGATTAGCTAAGTAGAAACGGAGGAGGAAACTATGAAGCTTTCAGCAGCGATTTTGACCGTGAGCCTGACTACAGTCGCGCCAGTTTTTGCCCTGGCCCAGACAGCTTCGGATTTAAACAGCCAGGTGACTACGATGAACAATGCGACGGCAAACCAGGGGCAAACGAACGTTATCAACAAGATCAGCAATGATTTTAGTTCATTTCTCGGCTCCGACGCACCCGCAGTCGTGACGGGTCTGAGGAATGGCACGCCGATAACGCTGACGTCGACAAGCACAACCTCGAGTAGCACACCGGGCGGTTTGCCGGTTACCACAACCACGTCAACCGTGATCGCTCCGCCCACCGGTCAGATGGGTTTTGGCAACGTCTATATTTCGTTGGCGCTGGCAAAACAACAGCTGAGTACGTTAGGAATCACCCAGCCGACACCGGAGCAGTTGCAGGCTGCACTTACCGGCGGCACGATCACACAGACGACCGGCACAGGCGCCACCGCAACGACGACGACAACTAATTTACAGGGTATCCTCACCATGCGTAGTCAGAACATGGGATGGGGGCAAATTGCTCAGAAGCTAGGATATAAGCTCGGGCCGGTGATCGCGGGAATGAAGAGCGCAAACCACAACTTGGCGAGCACCACAAACGGGTCGTCTAATGCGAGTGGAGTGGCCGCGGCGGGCGGTAAAAAGGCGGAAAGTGATATCGTTTCGGGAAGCGGCAAAGCGCACGGAAACTCGAACCAGGGCGTTTCCAACGGGAATGGGTCCGGCGACGGGATCGTCACGGCTTCAGGCAAGGGGAACGGCAATGCTTATGGCCTCAACCGAACTGGCATCACGACCGGTTCCGGCAGCGGTGTTGGTTCGAACGGAGGAATCGTGTCCGCCGGTGGGGGCAACGGCAATGGTGTGGCGAATGGCAAAGGCCACAGTAAATAGTTAGACAGGTTTTTAGGTAAATGATCGGAGACGGATTAACGTGGATTACCAAAGACGATTATTTCTGGCGTTCTCTGTTTTTGCTGCCGTGATCCCGTGGACTCGGGGTTTGGCGCTGGCGTTGGATGTCAATCGGCCCGCCCATTTTCTTCCAGAGGAGCGTCGGGCCATCGAAGATTACTATCGCCAGGGGAAGAAGGCAAAATCTAAAGGTCTGCCGCCTGGCTTGGCCAAACGCGGCGGGAATTTGCCCCCGGGGTTACAGAAGCATTTGGCGAAGAACGGTCAGCTTCCGCCCGGATTACAAAAGCGGCTCGAACCCTTGCCGGTTGACCTGGATCGTAGGCTGCCGCGGCTCCCCGAATATTGGGAACGGGTAGTTTTCGAAAAAGACGTTATTCTTATTGACCGGCGCACCAATCGCATTCTCGACATAATTGAAAACGTCATTGCGCTCGCGACCGGCCAATAGGGATCTGCAGATGGGTGGCCGTCCAGTCATAGGGCCGGCCGCTTTCCACGCATTTCCCCCATAGTTTTAATAACTTAACTAAGTTCGACTAAAGCCCTCTGCACTGTTAACCTTTCGCGTATTTTGGCGTCTAAAGGTTTGTAACGGGTAGGAAATTTCGCGGTGCGTAACGCAAATGGTTGACCCACAAGAACTCCGCGACGAAGAGTTGGCCTCCTTGTGCCAGCAGGGCCAGGGGCATTACTTTGAAATCCTTGTGCGCAGGTATATGCAAAAAGCTTTTCATATCGCCTTTAATTTCACGCGGGATCCCGAGACGGCAAAAGATCTGTCGCAAGACGCGTTTTTGCGGGCGTTTGCAAACATCAAACAGTTCGATGGCAGGTCGAGTTTTTACACATGGTTTTACCGTATCGTTGTGAACCTCTGCCTGGATCATGCGCGGCGTCATAATCGCGTGACCTGGGAGTCCCTCGATGGTATGAGTGAGCAATCGGGCGAACAGAAGCAATTAGCCGACTCAACGTCTGCGCCCGAGCAAGAGGCCATCGCGGGCGAAGCAAAACGGCGCGCCGATCAAACTCTGGAAGCGATGCCGAATAAGCAGCGCACAGCTTTTTTATTAAGAAACCATCAGGGGTTATCGATTGCGGATATCGCCAAGGTCATGAAAACGACAGAAGGGACAGTTCGGGTTTATTTACATCGGGCCGTAGCGGCGCTGCGCCAAAGCCTCGTGGAATTTGTTTAGGGAGAAGAATCATGGCACATCGAAAACCACTCCAAAGTGCATGCAAGACCTTCGAGGAAGATCTCGTGCTGTACTACTACGGCGAGACAGGCGATGACGAACGGCGTCGCGTGAATCAGCACCTCGCGGAATGTATCTCTTGTCAAGGCTTTGTCGAAGACTTGCGGCGATTGTTGCCGCAAATAGCGAAATCGGCTCAGATGCCGCCGTCCTTCTGGGATGAGTACTATCGAGAAACAGTCGCCAAGTTGGCCCAACAAGAAGCGCGCAAACACTGGTGGCGCGCGTTGTTCGCGCCGAGGCAGATCTGGATGGTGCCGGCGTTCGGCACAGTTGCCGTGGCGATTCTCGTCGTTGGTTTGCTCTTCGGGAAAGGCAACTTAAATTCGTTCATGCATCGGACATCAGAAAGAATACCGCAGGAAATTTTGGCCGATGAAAGCCAGTTGCAATTCTTCGAATCGATGGACTTACTCGAATCGCTGGGCACTCTTGAGAAGCAGGATGACCAGAACACGGATTCGACGAATACCCAGTCGAGTCGAGTACGACAGCAACATGCAGTCGCCTAGTCTAGGATGCTCGGTTAGACCGATAGGAAGATGAAAACGCGAACTACCATAGCATTGATGTTTGTTTTGCTTTTGCTCGCGAGCTCTCCGCGAGTCATGGCCGCCAACGACAATTGGCGCAACCTTACGCCGACGGAAAAAGACAAAGTCCAGGAAAACTATCAGCGTTGGCAGAGGCTGCCGCCACGGGATAAAGAGCATCTGCGCGATGAATGGAACCGCTGGCAGCGTTTGCCGAAAGACGAGCGCGACCGAATCAAGCAGCGCTATGATCGACAGCGGCGGGATCGTCGTGAAGACTAAGATTATGCTGCGGTAACCTTCCGAATCGGTTTAAACCAACCAAAGCGAGTCTAGCCCGACTAGCCATCCACGCGCAGTCGAGATGTCACCCGTGACGCTCGACTGACGCGGTGCTTTCTTGAGAGACACGCAAGGCGCACTCGTCTCGATCATCCGAGAATTGGCCGACCCATAATTGGGTCGCGTCACCACGCATAAGCGCGACCACAATAACTCGCAGCACCCTACGCTGATTGTTAATCTTTGCTCTGTCCTCCGCGAGCGTTTGTTAAAAAATTTTTGATTAGTTCGACGGCTTGACCCATTTTCGCGAAAAAATAATTCGCGGCCCAAGCTTGCGGCGCGTTTGGACTCGTTAAGCATCTAAATTTTTTGGGCCGTCACAAACGACTGCCAATAACGTCTAAGAAGTGGAGTGGAACGAAAGACAATTCGCAGTTCCACTCGGGATTGCCTTGTATGAAAAGCGCCTACAGAAAGGAGGCACTATGAAAACCATCGCACTGTTGACGTTGTTGACCGTCGGACTCGTCGTTGCGTCGGGCTGCCACTGGCGTCACCACAATAACAATTATTCCGACGGATACTATTCGCGTTAAACTAGACCTGCTCCGGTTTCGGAAAGAAGCCGGAGCAGGTGGACGGTGACAAGATCTGTGTCACATCGCGTAATAGGCCGCGCAATTATCCCAAAGAATATTTTTCTTGTTGGTTTCGCTGATAGGCAAGTTGAGGAAGTGATCGACTGCTTTCGGATATTTTGAATCGCCATGCGGGTAGTCGGTGGAAAAAACCACGTTTTTGCCGCCCGTGTATTCGATCACGTGGGTAACGGTTGCTTCGTCCGGTTCCGCAGAGACGGCGCACTGGCGCTTGAAATATTCGCTCGGCGCCACTTTTACGTCCGGCGCCCAGATATCACCTTCGCGTTCCCAGCCTTCGTCCAACCGCCACAATAACCAGGGTAACCAGCTGCAGTTCGCTTCCAGAAACGCGACGCGCAGCCTCGGATGGCGCGCCAGCACGCCGCCGGCGCAAAAGCTGCCGAGCGCCAGCATCTGCTCCATCGGCTGCGCATAGACTCGGCGCAACATAAGATTCGGTTCAAGGCGCTCACCGATTTGTTGCTTGCCGGTGCCCGTGGATTCGTGAAAGCCCAAGGCGAGATTCGGATCCTCAAGGGCGTGCCAAAGCGGTTCATAGTAAGAATCGTGCCACTGATGCTGCATCAATGGATTCGCACGCAGAAAAACCGCGCGGAAACCAAGTTCCTCGGCGCAACGCCGCGCTTCGGCAACCGCGTCGTTCATGTCATACGGTGAGATCATACCAGCGCCAATCAAACGCTGCGGCTGCTTTTTGCAGAAATCATAAAGCCAATCATTGTAAGCGCGCGCGATCGCCGCGGCGAAGTCGGCGTCCATGTCCGGTACCACTAACGCGCGCAGCCCCCGAGTCGGATAGAGGACAGCGACATCGATGCCTTCAATATCCATGGCGTCGAGCTGAACCTCGGGTGTCCAGCCGCGCGCGGCGTCAGCGCGATATACGTTTTGATTTCTTTCAAAGTTATGCCCGCGCGCCGAATCGTTTTGCCGCGTCGTGGTGCGCGCCCAATCGCGGCCATCGGGATAGACCATGCGTAGATCGCGGACGTTGCTGCTGGTGACACCGCGCGGCGCGCGCGCTTTAAATTTCTGATCGATGTAACGTTCCCAGAGATCCGGCGGCTCCATGATATGCATGTCGCTGTCCAAGATCTTGAAACCGTTTTTTGCCATTGATTTATCCTCCTGCCCAGATGTTCTGGACCAGGCCAAAATAAACTACGATCACAAATAAATCCATTGCTGTTGAGCGAGAACTAACCGCTGATTTTCCAAATACCTCAGATTGTATCGCAGTCAACTTCGTCGCAACCAAACGACGAGCAGCGCGTATGTATGTATTTTTTCTTAACACTCCTTACGTTTTGGCTGTTACAATCAGAGACTATAGACGCGGGGTACAAAATGACTCTGGTCATCATTTGTTGGCCAATGTGGATCGTGATTGGCAAACGTCGCCTGGAGTTCCGTTCGAAGCGCCCGGGTCGCGACGAATACCAGCGAGCATTTAAGGAAAGTCATTAAGATCGGTTTGCTTGTTTGTTGAATGGGTTACAAAGAACGGCTTGAAGAGGGTACGCAAAAAATTTAGCGTATGAAATCTCGAAGATTGGAGTCAGAATGGGCATGTTTTCACTTTTGCGGGAACTACACGTGACCCAAGAGAGGGCGTTTATTCATGAAGAAGATCTATTGAGGTCGAGGTCACAGGGATAAGAGTGGAGCAAACGATTCTCGAGCAATTGAAGAGCGCGGCGCAGCGATATGGTGAGGCTATTGCTCTCACTGGGCCGAACTATGCCCCGCTTTCCTACGCTGGCCTCTTTGAACAAGTCGCGCACGGCGTCGACGCCTTGAATGATCTAGGGGTCGGCCGCGGCGATCGCGTGGCTCTGGTCATGGCCGACGGACCGAAGATGGCGATCACTTTTCTTGGACTAAGTGCGTGTGCCACTTGCACCCCATTGAATCCAGCCTATCGAGTGGGCGAATTCGAATCGCTCTTTGGCGATCTGCGGCCGAAGGCGATGCTAGTTATGGCAGGGGTGGAATCTGCTGCGGTCACCGCCGCCGAAAGTGCGTCGATTCCAATCATCGAGTTGTTCGACAAGAAAAACGACTCAGCCGGGTTCACCCCGCGGAGCAAGATAACTGCAGCGACAACCCAGCCTGGGTTCGCGAAATGGGACGACATTGCATTGATTCTTTTTACCTCGGGCACGACCGCGCGGCCCAAGCTTGTCCCGTTGACCCAGACCAACTTGATGGCGTCGGCCCGTAACATCGCGGCCACTCTTCAACTGACTCCGAACGACCGCTGTCTCAATATTATGCCGCTGTTTCATATCCACGGCCTCGTTGGCGGTCTGTTGGCCTCGCTCGTGAACGGAGGCAGCGTTGTTTGTCCTCCCGGATTTCTTGCGGCGAAATTTTATGATTGGTTAAAGGAATTCCAGCCGACTTGGTACACCGCCGTACCTACGATGCATCAAGCGGTTTTGGCGCAGGCGAAGAATTGTGCCGAGATAATTCAAAAGTATCCGCTTCGTTTCATTCGATCCTCCTCAGCGCCGTTGCCAAGGAAGGTGATGGAAGATCTGGAAACAGTCTTCCAGGCGCCAGTTATTGAAGCCTATGGTATGACAGAAGCCGCCAATCAAATAACCAGCAATCCATTGCCTCCGGGAGTGAGGAAGTCAGGGTCGACAGGTAAACCCGCAGGTCCTGAAGTCGCGATCTTGGATGAAGCCGGCGACCTGCAACCGGCGGGCGTCATTGGCGAAGTCGTGATCCGGGGCGCGAATTTAATGCGTGGATACGCCAGTCCCGACGGAGATAGTAATCTCGCATTTACGGACGGTTGGTTTAGAACCGGCGATCAAGGTTACCTCGATGGCGACGGTTACCTCTTTCTGACCGCGAGGATCAAGGAATTGATCAATCGGGGCGGCACAAAAATTTCGCCGCGAGAGATCGAGGACGTTCTCATGGCGCACCCGGCAGTGGAGCAAGCGGTGGGATTTCCGGTGATGCATCCTACGCTCGGCGAAGACGTGGTAGCCGCTGTGGTTTTACGACCAGCAGCCATGGTCGAGCCTGAGGAGCTCAAAGAACTCGTCGCGACTAAGCTCGCCGATTTCAAGGTGCCGCGGGCGGTGGTGATCGTCGATGAGATCCCAAAGAGCCCAACCGGAAAAATTCAGCGCGGCGCGTTGGCGAAGAAATTTGCGCGACAGCTCAATTCAGAATTCGTCGCGCCCCAGAGCGAACTGGAGCGGACGGTAGGGCGTATCATTGCCGAAGTTCTCGGCGTCGGGCGGGTTGGCGCCGCGGACAATTTCTTCGCCCTAGGCGGAGATTCGCTGCGCGCAACCCAAGTGCTCGCGCGGATTCGAACGGTCCTTGACGTGAACTTGTCGATCGCTACCGTTTTTCGGAAATCGACTGTCGCGGAGTTGGCTGACGAAATTCGGCGCGTTCGCGCCGAAACCGCCGCGGATAGGGAAGGCTAAACAATAAGCCCATCGCGTGAGTTGTCGAGTATCTTAGGAGAGAAAGTAACACATTGACTACAACCGACGGTCATACACTCGTGGCGCAAAGCTTGAAGCGTTTAGGCGTTACGCATGTGTACTGCTTAGCCGGCACGCCGATTAGAGAGGTTTTCTCGAAGTGCGCAGAGTTGGGCATCCGTCCGATCGGTGTGCGGAATCAGCAAGCTGGCGTGATGATGGCGATCGCCCAAAACTACGTGACTGGGCGATTGACCGCCGTGGCACTTATCTCGGCGGGACCAGCGATCACGAATGCGGCGACGAGCATTCTAGTCGCCAGGGATAACTGTTGGCCTCTTGTGGTGTTGGGAGGCAGGCGGCCGTTAAGCATGCGCGGCATGGGTTCATTCCAAGAACTCGACGCGGTGCCCATTTTTCACACGCTGACGAAGTGGTCTGCGCTGGTCGAAGAGACCTCACAAATATCCCAGTACCTTGAAAAAGCGTTTCACGTCGCCGTAAGCGGACGCCCCGGCCCGGTATATCTCGATTTGCCCGAGGATGTTCTCACTGGGACCGGTGTTTTCACCCACGTTGCGTCATCTATTTCGTCGAGCGCCGCGCCAGCGGATGACCAAGCGATTGCGCGAGCCGCCGACGTTCTACTGCGAGCGCAGCGCCCTGCGATGATCATCGGCAAAGGAGCCCGTTGGTCTGAGCCTTATGCGGAATTCAGAGCGCTGGCCGATGAGTTCGAGATTCCATTTGTCACGTCCCCGATGGGTCGCGGGTATTTGCCGGACGATCATCGTTCATGTTTCAACGATGCACGCGGTGTAGTGCAGCGCCAAGCGGACGTGATCCTGCTCTTGGGCGCGCGGCTCGATTGGACTTTTCGCTTTGGCGGCGAGATTGCGCGTGATGTCAAGCTTATCCAAATCGAAATCGAGAGAACGGAGATCGGCGTTAATAGAACTCCGGAGATTGGGATCATCGGCGACATCAAATCAGTCTTGCAAAAGATCTTAACCCAGTTGAGATGCAAGAGAAGCACAATCCCTGCTACAGATTTGACCGCGTGGCACGCATGTCTTGATCGGCACCGCCTCGCGCAGAGGCAAAAACTCAATGCGCTCATGAGCGACGATACTCTGCCGATGTCGCCCTATCGCATGTTGAAAGAGATCCGCGATTTTTTGCCAAGGGACGCGATTTCAATTCTCGACGGCAATGTATTTATGGCGGTTGGGCAACAGGTTCTGCCGAGCTTTCTACCCGCTTCGCGCTTCACAGCCGCTAATAACGGTTGCATGGGCATAGGCATTCCTTTCGGTATCGGCGCAAAGCTGTGCCAGCCCGACCGTCTGGTCATTGCCATTTGCGGCGACACCGCCTTCGCCTTCAGCGCCATGGACATGGAGACAGCGGTTCGTCATCGGATTCCCGTCATTGTCGTCGTCGTGAACAATGAGGGCAATACCGGTGGAATCCTGGAGAGTGTTTATTTCCCGGATCATGACGAGCGGGTCACGATGTTCCAACCCGACATTCATTACGAAAGTATCATGCGTGCCTTTGGCGGCCATGCGGAACATGTGGAACGTCCCGAACAACTGCGACCAGCTTTAGAACGAGCCGTGGCTTCAGGCAAAGCGAGCTGCATCAACGTAAAGGTCGACCCTTATGCTCCGTATCCAAGTTATTAGCGGTTGTCGCCGGCGAGACTTGAAATGAACCGGCGTTCGAGTTCGGGGCGCACGGAACGGCAAGCATGCCGCTGAGACAGCTTACATAGAGGGATAGCTAATGCAAAATCAGTCCATACCTCGTAAGGAGGACCGTCAGTGCGTTCCGTTATCCTTCGCACAAGAGGGACTTTGGTTCTTAGACCAGCTCGAGCCAAATAGCTCGCGATATAATGTCTCGCGTGCGCTGCGGCTGCGGGGACAACTTGCAATGAAAGCTTTGCAGGAATCCCTCGATGCAATTGTTATCCGGCATGAAGTCCTGCGCACGAATTTTTCCGCCGCGGATGGAATTCCGACGCAAGTCATTAGGCAAACTAGTTCGGTGCAACTGGCGTTCGTTGACCTGAGTGGGCTCCCGACACGTGAACGCGAGGAAAAGCTGCAGTCATTTTTTGACGAGCAAGTTCAGCGCCCATTTGATTTAATTGCCGATTTGATGCTGCGACCCTGTCTGATTCGGCTTACGCAAGCCGATCATATTCTGCTGCTGGTGTTGCCCCATATTACCAGCGATGGTTGGTCGACGGATATATTGTGCAGCGAGTTGCTATCCCTGTATGAAGCATTCTTGAACGGCAGTCCTTCGCCTCTGCCAACGTTGCCGATCCAATACGCCGACTACTCTATTTGGCAAAGAGAGCGGCTAAAAGGCGAAGTGCTACAAGAGCAACTTTCGTATTGGACCAAGGCGCTGTCAGGTGTTCCTCTACTCGATCTCACCACCGACCACCCACGATCCGCGGCGTTGAGTTGCCGTAACGGCTCACAATCCTGGAGGTTTTCTCAGGCGCTATCCGAACAGCTTAAAGCTCTCGGCTATAAGCGACGAAGCACTCTTTTTATGACTCTATTAGCGGCATTTAAGACGCTGCTTCACAGATATACAAATCAGACCGATATCGTCATCGCTTTTCCCATCGCAAATCGCCGCTACGTCGAACTCGAGGGACTGATCGGTATCTTCGCGAATACGTTGCTTATAAGAACTGTTTTATCCGACGATCCAACGTTTCTTGAGTTGCTTGCGCATGTGCGCGACGGCGCATTGGGAGCCTATGAACATCAGGACCTACCTTTCGAAAAGCTGGTTCAAGAGCTGCAACCGGAAAGGGAACTGGGCCGCAACCCGCTTTTCCAAGTCATGTTCCAGCTCCGAAACTATCCAAGCCATCCAGTGCGGATTCGCAATTTGATGATTGAGCCATTCGCGCTCAATTCGGGAATAGCAAAGTTTGATTTGTCTTTGGCCATGAGAGAGGACGCGGACGGACTGAGTGCCGCTATGGAATTCAATGCCGACCTGTTCGATGGTGCTACCATCGCACGGATGTTCGGTCATCTCCAAACCTTACTGCAAAGCATTTTGGCAGATCCTGGCCGGCGATTATCAGAGTTGCAACTGTTACCGGACAGAGAGCGACTACAACTGGTGGTTGATTGGAATGAAACAAGTCGTGATTATCCGCGCGACAAGTGTCTGCATGAACTTTTTGAAGAGCAGGTGGAACGGACGCCGGATGGGGTGGCGGTGGTTTTTGGCAGCGAGCAGGTAAGTTACCGGGAACTGAACTTTAGGGCCAATCAGCTCGCGCGCTACTTGAGAGCTGGTGGCGTAGGGCCAGAGAGCCTGGTGGGAGTTTGTCTAAATCGCTCGACACAAATGATTGTGGCCCTGCTCGGGGTTCTCAAAGCGGGCGGAGCCTACGTACCGTTGGATCCTGCGTATCCTAGGGACCGTATCTCGTTCATCCTGGACGATACCGAGGCTTTTTTACTGTTAACCGAAAAGTGCTTGATCGACGAAGTCAGACCCCAGACGTTTACGAACGAAGCCGGAGACAGAGAAAATCACGAAAGGAAGGGTTCGAACACGATCTTCCTGGACACGGACTGGGGCGCGATCCGTCGAGAAAGCCAGGAGAATTTACAGTATCAAGGGACGGCAGAGAATCTCGCCTATGTAATTTATACTTCGGGATCGACCGGCACTCCCAAGGGAGTCATGATCGAGCACCGTAATGCGGTCGCATTCGTCAGCTGGGCGCACAGCGCCTTTAGCAAAGAAGACTTCGCCGGGGTTATAGCCTCGACATCGATTTGTTTTGACTTGTCTGTCTTCGAGCTGTTTGCGCCACTGACATCGGGCGGAAGGGTGATTTTAGTCGACAACGCACTGGCGCTCGGTCAGTTGGACGCAGCGGTAGCGCCGACGCTGATCAATACCATTCCCTCGGTTATGACGGAGCTCTTGGGCCTCAAAGAATTTCCGTCGACGATTCGCACTGCCAACCTGGCCGGAGAGCCGCTAAACACCGCTCTGGTACAGGAGATTTACCAACAAACTAACACACAGCATGTCCATGATCTCTATGGTCCGTCAGAGACCACGACGTACTCGACTTATGCATTGAGAACGGGTGATGGCGTTCAAACCATCGGCCGGCCGATCGCGAACAGTCAAATTTATATCCTGGACCGGCACATGAGCCCAGTGCCGGTGGGGATACCGGGAGAGCTTTATATCGGGGGAGATGGAGTAGCGCGTGGCTATATAAACCGTCCCCAACTAACGGCGGAAAAATTTCTGGCAAATCCATTCCGCGCCGAGGAGGGGGGACGACTGTACAAGACTGGAGATCTAGCGCGGTATTTGCCCGACGGGAATATCCAGTTTATCGGACGCGTCGACAATCAAGTCAAAATACGAGGATACCGGATCGAACTGGGAGAAATCGAAGCCGTCTTGACCCGGCATCCGCAGGTGACTAACGCGGTGGTGACCGTCAGAGAAGATAGCCCCGGTGATAAACGGCTTGTGGCGTACGTCGTCGCAACAGAGAAAGAAGAGTTGCAAGCAAATGAGTTAAGACAGTTTCTCAAGACTAAACTACCCGACTATATGGTGCCGAGGGCGTTTATAAATCTAGCTTCATTACCGCTCACCGCCAGCGGGAAAATAAACCATAAAGCGCTGCCGCCGCCCGATGAGGGTGAGCTTGAAGTCCAAAAGGAATTCGCCGCCCCGCGAACGCAAGTGGAAGCATCGCTAGCGCAGATCTGGTCGGAGGTGTTGAAACTTCAGAAGGTGGGCATCCACGATAACTTTTTCGAACTGGGTGGTCATTCGTTGCTGGCGACACAGGTCATTTCGCGAATGCGCAGAGTATTTGACTTAGAGATTCCTCTACGAACGCTCTTCGAGTCGCCGACCATTGATGAATTGGCGGTGGCCGTGACCCATATGGGCGACAAGGAGCCGGTTTCAAACTCCCCGCCTATTGATCGACGTAAGAGAAACTAGAATCGCAATTACGGAGCGTGCTTTTGAATTTCTGATCGATGCAACGTTCCCAGAGATCCGGCGACTCCATGATAACCATGTCGCTGCCGAGAACCTTTGTTATCCGTTTTTAGCGATGACGCGATCTTGTTCGTCTTCATCGGGTCTATACGCCTAATACAAGCCTCAGAGGTAAGATTTTTTCGCCGATTCCAAACGTCAATCTTATCGAACTCAGAGGCCTGCGGGTACTGGCCGGCGCTATTTTCGATTTCGCGCCAATCTTTTGCTGAATCACACACGGGTGTCAACCAACCAGTCTCAGTAGACGGTCCTACTCAAACCATCCTCAATCGCTTTTCCCGCCGTCGATCCCCACGCCAACATATGCAAAATCGACGATGACGCGTGACGGAGAATGGCTGTTGGTGAGTGAGGATAGGGACAATGAACGCGCATTCAGAAATGGAGGCGAGGATGAATGATAGGCGAACCGTGGAACTTATTGATTATTGGTGCCGGAGGGGGGACTTGAACCCCCACAGGGTTACCCCTACCGGATTTTGAGTTCTCGGATTCAATTTTCCAGCAGCGTCTACCGCGCAACACCCCGCAGAATCATTCGAGTTTCGATTTCCTTGCTGCCTGGTTGTGCTCGTCGTGCTTTGATGGTTTGGGCACAGGATGGGCACAGCAACTTATGAAAGTCCGGTGACCAGTTGATTGAATCGTATTTCCGACGACTAAATCCCGTGAGGTTTGACTGTAGCGTCGTACAGTTCAATCCTGCGTGGAAATTAGCCTTTTTCCGTTCGGCAAATCCGGTTTCCCTTCTGCCGTAGATAATCGTTTCTGCAATTACCGTCTGCGTGATAGCCTCCGTCACGAGGTACGCAATGAAGAAAGCTGGTTGGTCATCAATCTTGGTTGCAGCGATGCTGCTTACCGTTGCAGTGGCAGTCGAAGCGCAGCAGCCAACGAAAATCCCACGGATTGGTTATCTAGGTTTTGGCTCCCCTTCCACTATCCCGACCCGTATCGAGGCATTCCGGCAGGGGCTGCGCGAGCTTGGGTACGTGGAGGGCAAAAACATTTTCATTGAGTGGCGATCTGCGGAGGGAAATGCTGATCGCCTCCCCTCGCTTGCTGCCGAGCTAGTACGTCTCAAGGTAGACATCATCGTCACGAATGGTCCGTATTCAACCCGTGCCGCCAAGGCAGCAACTGTTACTATTCCCATCGTCATGGCGGCTGTTGGCGATCCTGTTGGCGACGGCATCGTCGCCGGCCTTGCGCGACCTGGAGGAAACATCACTGGATTGTCAAGCGTTGCCCCGGAGCTAAGCGGAAAACGATTGGAGCTTTTGAAGGAGATCGTTCCTAAACTCTCCCGAGTGGCCGTCTTCGGGAGTTCGACCAGCCCGAACACCGCAGGGTCGTTAAGAGAAGTGGAACTCGCCGCAGGGGCGTTGAAAGTGAAGCTTCAATACCTAGATGTTCTAAGTCCCAAGGATATTGAGACCGCATTCCGGGCCGCAAGCAAGGGGCGCGCTGAGGCGGCTCTTTACCTGGTAGCGGGCGGTGTCGCCTCTGGTCACCAAACACAGATTGCAGACCTCGCGATAAAGAGCCGGCTCCC
>Ga0193755_1000265_pt1 | contig 14788 bp, 10 predicted proteins | sample H1a2metaG_FD_144921 | JGI IMG/M metagenome (GOLD analysis project Ga0193755, IMG submission 144921) | Soil microbial communities from a riparian zone of the East river system, Colorado, United States - H1a2 | ecosystem: Environmental > Terrestrial > Soil > Riparian zone | place: USA: East River...
CGACAGCTACAAGGCAACTATCCACAACCTCCCCGTCGATGATCACGGAGCATGCCCCACATTCGCCTTCCCCACAGCCCTCCTTGGTGCCGGTGAGGTGGAGGTCCTCTCGCAATACGTCGAGCAAACGGCGTGTACCAACGACATCGATCGAAACCGCTGTCCCGTTTAGCGTGAAGCGCATGCCGCGAGCACCTTCTCCGGAGTGGCGGGAATTTCGTCCAGCCAGACGCCGGTCGCGTCGTGGATGGCGGCGATAATGGCGGGCGCTGGTCCATCCATCGGGAGCTCGCCGATCCCTTTGGCTCCGAATGGGCCGCGGGAATACGGATTCTCGACGAGGATCGTGCGAATCCGCGGCGCGTCGAGCGCGGTGGGGATGAGGTAGGTGGCCAGCCGGTCGTTCTGGTAGCCGCCGTCTTTCATTTTGATCTCTTCGATCGTCGCCCAGCCGACGGCCTGCAGGCAGCCGCCTTCGATCTGCCCTTCGGCCATGACTGGATGGAGCGCCTTGCCACAATCGACCGCGGTGACGAGATCGGTCACGCGCACCTCGCCCGTCGCCATGTCGACCTCGACGTCGGCAATCGTACACGCCCAGGCGTAGACCGGATAGGCGTCGCCACGGTAGGTATTCTCGTCCCAGTGAATCGAGTCGGGCTGGATGTACGCCTTTTCGACTCGGAACGGCGCCTTCTTCCGCTTCAGCCGTTCCTTGACCTCCGTGGCGGCTTCCTGCACCAGGCGTCCCACGATCATCGCCGTCCGCGACGCGACGGTCGGCCCGGAATCGGGAACGAGCGAGGTGTCCTGCGGCGCCAGGACTACCTTGTCCAACCCCACGCCCCACGCATCGGCGGCAAGCTGACAAAAAATGGTCTTCGTGCCCTGCCCGATCTCCGTCGAGGCCGTGAGGATGCAGAACGTCCCGTCCGCCAGCGCTTCGAACCCGATGGTGCCCTGGAGTTTCTTCTCCCCGCTTCCCGTGAAACCGGATCCGTGAAAGACCAGAGACAGGCCTCGACCGCGTCGGACGGTCGGACGGTCGGACGGTCGCACGGCTGGGGCAGCCTTGAGGGCTGCATCCAACACGAGTTCACTCCCCACACTCTCCGTCAGCTTTTGCCCCGTCGCCGTGGTGTCGCCGACGCGCAACATCCACTGGTGCCGCAGATCGACACTCGACATGCCCAGCCGCTCGGCGACGTGCTCCACCATCAGCTCAGCGGCGAACAGCGACTGGGGGGCGCCGAAGCCGCGAAACGCCCCATTCGGCGGGGTATTCGTCGCGACCGCCCGCGCCCGGATTCGGACGTTGGGACAGGAGTATGCGCCGGCGGCATGGATCGCCGCGCGGGACAGGACCACCGGCGTCAGCGTGCAGTAGGCTCCCCCATCCAACACGATCTCGATATCCTGCGCGAGCAGTGTCCCGTCTTTCTTCACGGCTGTCCGGTGCTTGATGACGCCCGGATGCCGCTTGGTAGTCGCGGCGAGGTCTTCGTGCCGGTCGTAAATCATACGGACCGGGCGTCCCGCCTTGCGTGCAAGGAGCGCCGCGTGGACGGCGACGATCGAGGGGTACTCCTCCTTACCTCCGAAGCCGCCGCCAGTCTCCGCCTGCACGACCACAGCCTCTGCGTCACTGAGTTTCAAGGCTCTCTTCAGCGCCCGGTGAACGTAGTAGGGGCACTGTAGGGAGCCGATGACCTTGATAGAGCCATCACGTTCCGGAATCGCGATGGCTCCTTGGGGTTCGATATACAGCTGCTCCTGGAGACCAACCCGGAAGGTTCGCTCTACCACAACCTCCACATCCTTTACCTCCTCCAAAGCCTTGCCTTTCCTGATCTCGACCGTGCTGAAGACCTCCGTGGCCTTGTCGAGGGCGTAGACGGGCTCGGCCGTGTCGTACTCGATCCGGATGTGGCTTGCCGCCTCCTCGAGCGTGGCCCGATCAGCAGCCGCGAGCAGGAGGATCGGCTCCTCCTTGTGCCTGATGTCGCCCCCTTTAGGGGCCAGAACGGGCTGATCGTCCCGGATGAGCTGGACGACGTTGTCTCCGGGGATGTCGTCCGCCGTCACGAGGACCACACGCTTCCAGTCGAAGGCGGGGTCGAGCGTGATCGACCGGATCCGCCCCCTGGGCACGGTGGACCGGATGGTCTTCCCGAACCAGGCGCCAGGGATGCCGAGGTCGTCGGTGTAGCGGGCGCGCCCGGTGACCTTGTCCGCCCCCTCGCGCCGCGGAACGGAGCGTCCGACTGTCATGGTCGTGTCACTCATGCCACAAAATGTGTCGTGGCGATACGGGCCCCGCCACACGCCGCGCGGCACGAGCCTTGCTAATGATGTTCGCAGCAAAGTCGAGAACCGACTTTGGGGGGGCCAGCCGCGCAAGGCGGTGCCCACACGCCGTGGGTGCCGCGCCGGCCGCGAGACCGGATGAGTGCACCGTCCGCCTCAGGTCCCCCCATCCCCATCGCGGGGACATAGGAAGGGGGAGTTGGTCGAACGAGAGCTTGAGCCGTCCAAGCTTCGACCGCTCCCCACTTCCACTTTCCCCATGTTTACCGCCATGCCATCTCCTTCCGTCGGCCGCGCCGTAGAAGTCCTGGCTCCGCGCGACGCGCGCTTCGACGAGATTCTGACGCCCGAGGCGCTGGGATTCGTCGCGCGGCTTGCGCGCGCCTTCGACGGGCGGCGCCGGGAGCTGCTGGGCCGCCGTGCCGACCGCCAGGGCGACTTCGACGCCGGCGCATTCCCGACGTTCCTGGCGAGCACCGCCGAGGTGCGCGAGGGCGACTGGCGCGTGGCCCCCATCCCGCGCGATCTGCTCGATCGTCGCGTCGAGATCACCGGACCCGTGGACCGCAAGATGGTTATCAACGCGCTCAATTCCGGCGCGCAAGTCTTCATGGCGGACTTCGAGGATTCGCATGCGCCCACCTGGCGCGGCACGATCGAGGGTCAGATCAATCTGCGCGACGCCGTGGCCGGCGACATCGAATTCAGGGCGGGCGAGAAGCACTACCGGCTGAATCCCACGGTCGCGACACTCATGGTCCGGCCGCGCGGCTGGCATCTCGTCGAGCGGCACGTGACGGTCGACGGCGAGCCAGTCTCCGCGTCTCTGTTCGACTTCGGCTTATTCTTCTTCCACAACGCGAAGGCGCTGATCGCGAAAGGATCGGGGCCGTACTTCTATCTGCCGAAGCTCGAGAGCCATCTCGAGGCGCGGCTGTGGAACGACGTCTTCGTCGCGGCGCAGGAGGCACTGGGGATTCCGCGCGGGACGATTCGCGCCACGGTGCTGATCGAGACGATTCCCGCCGCGTTCGAGATGGACGAGATCCTCTACGAGCTGCGCGATCATTCCGCAGGACTCAACTGCGGGCGCTGGGATTACATCTTCAGCTTCATCAAGAAATTCCGCAGCCGGCCGGAATTTGTGGTGCCCGACCGGGCGCGCGTGACGATGGACCGCCATTTCCTCAAGTCATATGTCGACCTGCTGATCCGGACCTGCCACCGCCGCGGCATCCACGCGATGGGAGGCATGGCTGCACAGATTCCGATCAAGGGCGACGACGCGGCGAACGCCAAGGCGCTCGACAAAGTCTTGCAGGACAAGATACGGGAGGTGCACGCCGGTCACGATGGCACCTGGGTTGCACATCCGGGTCTCGTGCCGGTCGCCAGCGGAGCATTCGCTTCACTGGCCGCTTCCCACCAACTCTCGGTCAGACGCGACGACGTCCACGTGACGCCGCGCGATCTGCTCACCGTCCCCGAGGGTGAGATCACCGAAGCCGGTCTCCGCACCAACGTGGACATCGGCATTCAATACCTCGAGTCGTGGCTGCGCGGGGTCGGCTGCGTGCCGATCTACAATCTCATGGAAGATGCCGCGACCGCCGAGATCTCGCGGTCGCAAGTGTGGCAGTGGATACATCACGGGGCGCGATTGGACGATGGCCGTGTGGTGACGGAACGCCTGGTTCAGCAAGTCATCAAGGCGCTGTTCCCAACGGAGACGCTCGCCGCCCGCCTGTTCAATCAGCTGATGACCGGCGCGGATTTCCCTGAATTCCTCACCTTGGTGGCCTATGAACACCTCGACTAACGGCAAGAGCACAAACGGCGTGAGCAAGCGGGAGTTTGTCGCAGAGCTCGATGTGCGGTGGCGCAGCGATCGGCGCTGGCAGGGGATCACGCGGGCCTACGGGCCGGAAGACGTCTACCGGCTGCGCGGCTCGCTCCCCATCCAACACACACTCGCGAGTCACGGCGCGGCGCGGCTCTGGAGGCTGATGCGCGAAGAGCCCTACATCGCGGTCCTCTCGGCCGTCACCGGGAACCAGGCGGTCCAAGAAGTTCGGGCGGGCCTCAAGGCGATCTACATCAGCGGCTGGCAGGTCGCCGCCGACGCGAACTGCGCGATGACGATGTACCCCGACCAGAGCCTGTACCCGTCCGACAGCGTGCCGAACCTCATCTGCCGGATCCAGAATGCGCTGCGTCGCGCAGATGAGATCCATCACATGAACGGCGACCACAGTGTCGACTGGTACGTGCCGCTCGTGGCGGATGCCGAGGCGGGATTCGGGGGTGTGCTCAACGCCTACGAGCTGATGAAGCTGATGATCGCCGCAGGCGCGGCCGGGGTGCATTTCGAAGATCAGCTCTCCTCGGTCAAGAAGTGCGGCCATCTGGGCGGCAAGGTGCTCGTGCCGACGAGCGAATTCGTCGCCAAACTGATCGCAGCGCGCCTCGCCGCCGACGTCTGCGGGGTCGAGACGATCCTCATCGCGCGGACCGACGCCAACAGCGCCGGGCTGTTGACGAGCGATATCGACGAGTACGACCGCCGCTGGTGTACCGGCGAGCGCTCGCCCGAAGGCTTCTACGTAATCAAGGACGGCGTCGAGGCGGCGATCGCGCGCGCCCGCGCGTATGCGCCCTACGCCGACATGCTCTGGTTCGAGACGGCGAAGCCCGATCTCGCCGAAGCGAAGCAATTCGCCGAAGCGATCCACAAGGAGTATCCGGGCAAGCTGCTCGCCTATAACTGTTCGCCGTCGTTCAACTGGAAGCGCCACTTGAGCGACACGCAGCTCGCCGCCTTCCAGAAAGAGCTGGGTGCGATCGGCTACAAGTTCCAGTTCGTCACCCTGTCCGGCTTCCACGCGCTGAATCACGGGATGTTTACGCTGGCGCAGGATTATAGGGAGCGCGGCATGGCGGCCTACGCCGATTTGCAGTCGCGGGAATTCGCCGGCGAGCGGGATGGCTACGAGGCCGTCAAACATCAGGAATTCGTGGGCGTCGGCTACTTCGACGAAATCACGCAGATCGTGCACGGCGGCCGCAGCTCGACCGTCGCGCTGGAAGGCTCGACCGAAAAGGCGCAGTTCGTCAGTTGACAATGCCCTAGCCGTCCCTAGGCTACGGGTATGACAACCCTCCGCAACTACATCGGGGGCGAGTGGATCGCCCCCGGCGGCGTCGATTATCTCGACCTCACAAACCCGGCAACCGCCGAGCCGCTCGGCAAGGTGCCGCTTTCGGGCGCGCGCGCCGTCAGTGAAGCGGTCGCGGCGGCGCAGGCCGCATTCCTTAAGTGGCGTCAGGTCCCGCCGGTGGTACGGGCCCGTTATCTCTTCAAGCTCAAGTCCCTGATGGAAGAGCATTTCGACGATCTCGCGGCGACGGTGACACGCGAGAACGGTAAGACGCTGGACGAGGCACGGGGGTCGGTGCGCCGCGGCATCGAAAACGTCGAGCACGCCTGCGGCATTCCGACCCTGATGATGGGCAAGACGCTGGAAGACGTCGCGGCGGGCATCGACTGCGAATACGTCCGCCAACCGCTCGGCGTGTTCGCGGCGATCACGCCCTTCAATTTTCCGGCGATGGTGCCGTGCTGGTTCTGGCCCTACGCGATCGCCACCGGCAACACGTTCATTCTCAAGCCGAGCGAGCAGGTGCCGTTTTCGCCGACGCGCATCATCGAGCTGGCACACGAGGCGGGGATTCCGCCCGGCGTGCTGAACCTGGTTCATGGCGGGAAAGACGCCGTCACCGCGATCCTCGCGCACCCCGGCATCGCCGGCGTCTCGTTTGTGGGATCCTCCCCCGTCGCGAAACACGTCTACCAGGAAGCCGCCAAGTACGGCAAGCGCGTGCAGGCCCTGGGCGGCGCGAAGAATCACGTCATTGTGATGCCCGATGCCGACATGGACCGCGCGGTGGCGAACATCAGCGAATCGCTGTTCGGCTGCGCGGGCCAGCGCTGTCTCGCGGGTAGCGTTGTGGTCGCCGCGGGCAAGGCCTACGAGCCCTTCCGCGAGCGGCTCCTGAGCGCAGCGAAGGATCTGCGACTCGGCTACGGCCTCGAGCCCGGCGTGAGCATGGGGCCCGTCGTCTCGGCCAAACACAAGGAGAAGGTGCTGTCATACGTGGAGGCGGGGCGCAACGACGGGGCCACGCTGCTCCTCGACGGGCGCGCGACCAAGGTCGAAAAGCACCCGCGCGGCCACTTCGTCGGACCGACCGTCTTCGATGGCGTCCGACCCGACATGAGGATCGGGAAAGAGGAGATCTTCGGACCGGTGGCGTCGGTGATGCACGTGAGCAACTTGGACGAGGGGATCGAGATGATACACCGCTCCGGGTTTGCCAACGCGACGTCCATCTTCACCCAGAGCGGCAGGGCCGCGCGCGAGTTTCGCTATCGCGTCGGCGTCAGCATGATCGGCGTAAACATTGGCGTCGCCGCACCGATGGCGTTCTTCCCGTTTGGAGGGACGAAAGGCTCGTTCTTCGGCGACCTGAAAGCACACGGCCAGGACTCGATCGAGTTCTATACCGACAAAAAAGTCGTGATCTCGAGGTGGTGATGAGAAAAGTCGTCGGTGGTCTGATCCAGATGTCCAATCCGATAAACGACCCCAACGCCTCTGTCTCCAAGATCAGCCAGGCGATGGAGGAGAAGCACCTTCCTTATATAGAGGAAGCGGGCAAGAAGGGGGTGCAGATCCTGTGCCTGCAGGAAGTCTTCAACGGCCCCTACTTCTGTCCCAGCCAGGACGCCAAGTGGTGCGACATCGCCGAGCCGATTCCGGGGCCGACCGTCGAGCGCATGCAGAAGCTCGCCAAGAAGCACCAGATGGTGATGATCGTCCCGATCTACGAGCGCGAGATGGCGGGCGTCTACTACAACACCGCGGCCGTGATCGACGCCGACGGGAGCTACCTCGGCAAGTATCGCAAGAACCACATCCCGCACACCGCTGGCTTCTGGGAGAAGTTTTTCTTCAAGCCCGGCAACCTCGGCTACCCCGTCTTCAAGACGCGCTACGCGACGATCGGCGTCTACATTTGTTACGACCGCCATTTCCCCGAGGGCGCGCGGCTGCTCGGCCTGCACGGCGCCGAGATCGTGTTCAATCCGTCGGCCACGGTGAAGGGCCTGTCGCAATATCTGTGGAAGCTGGAACAGCCGGCCCACGCGGTCGCCAACGGCTATTTCATGGGCTGCAGCAATCGGGTCGGGGTCGAGGCGCCGTGGAATGTCGGGCAGTTCTACGGCTCGAGCTACTTCGTGGACCCGCGGGGCAACTTTCTCGCGCAAGGCAGCGAGGACAAAGACGAGCTCGTCGTCGCCGAAATGAACCTCGACATGATCGAGGAAGTGCGGCGCACCTGGCAGTTCTTCCGCGACCGCCGGCCCGAGACGTACGACGACATGGTCAAGCAGCTACCCTAGATGGCCCTTCTTATCCACGGCGGCCGGATCATCACGCCCACCGAAGACTTCACGGGCGACGTTTATGCTGAGAACGAAACGATCACGCGGATCGAGCCGCACATCGACTCGAAGCTGGTCGCTCCCGGAGCCGAAGTCATCGACGCGCGCGGCAAATACGTGTTTCCCGGATTCATCGACCCGCACGTGCACATCTATCTGCCGTTCATGGGCACCTACGCCGCGGACGACTACGCGTCGGCGAGCAAGGCAGCGCTGGCCGGCGGTACGACGACGCTGATCGAGATGATCTGCCCCGGTCCGGCCGACGAGCCGGTAGCGGCGTTCGAGCTGTGGAAGTCCAAGGCCGAAAGCCTGGCAGCGGTGGATTACACGTTCCACATGTCGGTCGTCCGGTTCGAGGAGCATATCCGCGAGCAATTCCGGGAGATCGTGAAGGCTGGGGTCGCTTCTTTCAAGGTTTTCCTCGCCTACAAGGGTGCGCTCAACCTGTCTGATGAAGACTTGTTTGGCACGATGCGATTGGCCAAAGAACTCGGCGTCATCGTGACCGCACATTGCGAGAATGCCGACGCGATCGACGCGCTCCAGAAATCGCTCCTGGCAGCCGGCAAGACGGGCCCAGAGTGGCATGGACCATCGCGCCCACCCATCGTCGAGGCGGATGGCGTCCACCATCTCTGCACCTTCGCCGAGCTGCTCGGCACGCACGTATACATCGTCCACACGTCCTGCGCGGCCGCGGTGAGCCAGGCGCTCGCGGCGCGTCAGCGGGGCGTCAATGTCTGGATCGAGTCGGTGATCCCGCACTTCGTGCTGGACGAGACTTACGTCGAGCGGCCGCAGTTCGAAGGATCCAAGTACGTGATGTCGCCGCCGCTGCGCGCCAAGGCGAACCAGGACGTGCTGTGGAACGCGGTCAAGACGCGGCAGATCAGCACGATCGCCACCGATCACGCGCCGTTCCGGTTCGCCGATCAGAAGAAAATGGGGCTGGACGCATTCACGAAAATCCCCAACGGCATCCCCTCAGTGCAGGAGCGCGTCGACCTGGTCCACACGTGCGGCGTTGCCGCGGGTCGGCTCGGACTGCAGGCAATGGTGGATGCGTGTTCGACGCAGGCCGCGAGGCTGTTCGGGCTCTATCCCAGAAAGGGCGCCATTCAGCTCGGCAGCGATGCCGACCTCGTCGTCTATGACCAGAGCTATCGCGGCACGTTTTCCAAAGAGTGCAGCCACTCGAACGTGGACTACAATGCGTACGAAGGCTGGGAGCAGAAGGGCCGCGCGAGCGTCGTGACGGTGCGGGGGAAGGTGCAGGCGCGGGATGGCGATTTCGTCGGCACAATCGGCCGCGGCCAATTCTTGAAACGGGAGCCAACACACTGATGGATTCCCAGACGGTTCGTCAGAAGCACAAAGAATTCCTCTTCCCCTGCGTCGCCAACTATTACGCCGAGCCGGTGGTGATCACGGAGGCGCACGGCTCAAGCGTCAAGGACCTCGACGGCCGCGAGTACCTCGATTTCTTCGGCGGGATTCTGACCGCCGGGATCGGCCATTCGCACCCCGAATTCGTGAAGCGCATCCAGGACCAGGTCGCGCGCCTCGTCCATACGTCGAGCGTGTACCCTACCGTGGAGCAGGTCCGCGTCGCAGAGCGGCTCACCCAGATCACGCCCGGGAAGCTCAAGAAGAGCTTCTTCACGACCAGCGGCACGGAAGCCGACGAAACCGCCGTGATGCTGGCGAAGATCTATACCGGCCAGCAGGAAATCATCGCGCTCCGGCACAGCTACGCAGGCCGCAGCCAGGGCGCGATCGCGATCACGGGACAGCAGCCCTGGCGCGTGTTGCCGACGCAGATCGCCGGGGTCAAGCACGCGCTGTCGCCGTACTGCTATCGCTGCCCGCTCGGGCTCGAGTATCCCGACTGCGGCATTCGCTGCGCGCAGGACATCGAGGATCTCATCCGGACGACGACGAACGGCCGTCCCGCCGCCTTCATGGCCGAGCCGATTCAGGGCGCCGGCGGATTCATCACGCCGCCCAAGGAGTACTTCGAGATCGCCGTCGGCATCGTGCGCAAGTACGGCGCGGTGTTCATCTGCGACGAGGTGCAGACCGGCTGGGGACGGACCGGCGACAAATGGTGCGGCATCGAGCATTGGGGCGTCGAGCCGGAGATCATGACGTTCGCCAAATCGATCGCGAACGGTTTCCCCGTGGGCGCCACGATCGCGACGGAAGAGGTGGCGAACGCGTTTACGGGTCTCTCGCTCTCGACATTCGGGGGGAATCCCATCTCTATGGCGGCAGTCGACGTGACGATGGACGTCATGCAGCGCGAGAACACCCCCAAGCGCTCCGCCGAACGCGGCAAGCAGCTACGGGATGCGCTCGAGGAGCTCAAGAAGCGTTTCGCATTCATCGGGGACGTGCGGGGGATGGGCCTGATGCAGGGGATCGAGTTCGTCGAAGATCGCAAGACGAAGGAGCCGTCGCCCAAGAAGACGACGGCGTTTCTCGAAGCGGCCAAGCGACAGGGACTGCTGCTCGGCAAAGGCGGGCTGTATGGCAATGTGATCCGCATCGCGCCTTCCATGTTGATCAGCAAGCCCGACATCGATGACGGCTGCAAGCGGATGGAGCGCGCACTCGCTGAGGTGAAATGACCGTCCCGGTTCGGACGCAGCTCGCCAACGAGGATCTGCTGCCGGTCGCGCCGGACCGGCGCACCTGGAACTGGTGGCACATCGCGTCGCTGTGGATCGGGATGGCGATCTGCATTCCGACCTACACCCTGGCGTCGGGTCTCATGGCATCGGGTTGGACGTGGCAGGCCGCGGTCGCAACCGTCATTCTAGGCAACGTCGTCGTCCTGATTCCGATCGCGCTCAACTCGCACGCCGGCACACGGTACGGCATCCCGTTCCCCGTGCTCGCGCGCGCGTCCTTCGGTGTGCTGGGCGCCAACCTTCCCGCGCTGTTGCGGGGGCTGGTCGCTTGCGGCTGGTTCGGCATTCAGACGTGGATCGGCGGCTGGGCGATCTACAAGTTGGTCGAGGTAATCTGGCCCGGCATCGCGACGCTGCCGCAGCTCCTGCCCGCGTTCGTTGGACTCAACACCGGCGAGTTTCTCTGCTTCATGTTGTTCTGGGCGATGAATGTGTGGATCGTGCTGCGCGGCATGGACTCGATCAAGTTCCTGGAGACCTGGGGCTCTCCTTTCTTACTCGCCGTCGGCGCGGCCTTGTTCGTCTGGGCGTGGGTGCGATCCGGGGGCTTGGGCCCGATGCTGGAGAACCCGCCCATCGGCCCATTGGCCCGTCGGCCCGTCGGCAGCATCTTCGGCGCCGGGCTGACGTCGGCCGTGGCATTCTGGGGAACGATGGCACTCTCCATCCCCGATTTCTCGCGCTATGCACGCAGTCAACGCGATCAGGTGATCGGCCAGGCGGTCGGACTGCCCGCGACGATGGCGCTGTTCGCGTTCATTGGCGCAGCCGTTACGAACGCGACCGTAGTGATCTTCGGCACGCGCATCGCGGATCCCGTGGCGCTGCTGGCGCGCATCGGCGGACCGCTGATGATCATGCTCTCGATGGCGGGGCTCATTGTCGCCACGCTCACCACGAACATCGCCGCCAACATCGTCGCGCCCGCGAACGGCTTCTCGAACCTCGCGCCGCACAAGATCACCTTCAAGCAGGGGGCGATGATCACGGCCGTTATCGGCATTCTGATGATGCCGTGGCGGCTCTACAACGACGCCGCTGCCTACATTTTCACGTGGCTGATCGGGTACGGGGCGCTGCTCGGTCCCGTCGCGGGGATCGTGATCGCCGACTACTTCGTCGTGCGCCGCGGTGAGCTGATCGTGAACGACCTCTACAAGCGCCACGGCGCCTACGAGTACTCCCGCGGCTTCAACTTGGTGGCGATCGGGGCGCTCGCGCTCGGCGTGCTGCCGAGCCTTCCGGGCTTCGTCGCCGCGCTGCGCGGCGTCCCCGAGACCGGTGTGTTCGGCACGATCTACAATTGGGCGTGGTTTGTCGGCTTCCTGCTTTCGGCTCTCATCTATGTGATCGGGATGCGGCTGGGAGCAGGGAGCCGGGAGCGGGGAGCAGTCGGTGCCACTGTCTGAGGAGCAACTTGCCAAGAATTTCGCGGAGATCGCGCCGCCGCTGACGAACGACGCGGCGCTGCTCGAGGCGAACAAGTGCCTCTACTGTCACGATGCGCCGTGCACGATCGCCTGCCCCACGCACATCGACGTCCCCGCCTTCATCAAGAAGATCTCGACCAGCAACCTTCGGGGCTCGGCCCGAGTCATTCTCGAGGCGAATCCGTTCGGCCATTCGTGCGCGCGCGCCTGCCCGGTGGAAGTGTTGTGCGAAGGCGCCTGCGTCCTGAACGACCGCGATGAACAACCGATCAAGATCGCACTGCTGCAGCGACACGCCACCGATTACGTCCTCGAGAAGAAGCTCAGGCTCTTCGAGCCGGGGAAACGTACCGGGAAACACGTCGCGATCGTGGGCGCAGGGCCGGCGGGGCTCGCGTGCGCCCGAGACCTGCGGTGCCGCGGCCACGATGTCACGGTCTTCGAGTCGAAGCCGCAGCCGGGCGGTCTCAATACGTACGGGATCGCGGAGTACAAGCTCAAAGCCGACGTCGCGCTCGCCGAGGTGCAGGACATTCTCGACCTTGGTGTGGAGCTCAGGACGAGCGAGACGATCGATGCGATCGAGCCGCTGCTCAAAGAGTATGACGCCGTCTTTATCGGGGTCGGATTGGGAGGCACGAAGAAGCTCGGCATTCCCGGCGAAGACCTGCCGGGCGTGATCGATGCGCTCACCTTCATCGAGCATCTCAAGACGCACCCATATCGCGAAACGACCGTCGGGCGCCAGGTCGTGGTCATCGGCGCCGGCAATACCGCCATCGACGCCGTCACGCAGGCCAAGCGCCTCGGCGCGGCGACGGCCACGATCGTCTATCGCCGCGGTGAGGCCGACATGCCGTGCTACCACTACGAATACGAGCTCGCCAAACGCGATGGGTGCGGGTTTCGTTTCAATGCCGCTCCGCAGCGCATCATCGGCAACGGCTCCGCGGTCGCTGGCATCGAAGTGCGCACCGCCAATGACAGCGAGACGATTCCGTGCGACATGGTGATCGTGGCGATCGGCCAGGGCTCTCCGGCGCTCACGTGGCCGAAGGACAATCCCAGGGTTTTCACGGGCGGTGACTGTGCGAATGGCGGAGCGGAAATCGTGAACGCAACGGCTGAGGGAGTGACGGCAGCGAAGCGGATCCATGAAGTGCTCGGTGGCATTGTGCGGTAACGGGCGGTAACGGGCGGTAGGAGGCGGTATGGCTGACTTACAAACAGATTTTGCGGGCATCAAGAGTCCAAACCCGTTCTGGTTGGCTTCGGGACCGCCGACGAACACCTACGGCCAGGTCGCCAAAGCGTTCGACCAGGGGTGGGGCGGCGCCGTGTGGAAGACGATCGGTGAGCCGATCATCAACGTCTTTTCACGCTACGGGTCCGTCGACCTCGGCCAGAACCGCATGATGGGCTTCAACAATATCGAGCTGATCAGCGACCGGCCGATCGTAGAGAACCTGAAGGAGATCGCCGAGGTCAAGCGCAACTATCCGAAGCACGCCGTGATCGCGTCGTTGATGGTCGAATCGAAGCGCGAAGCGTGGCACGAGATGGTTAAGCAGACCGAAGACACGGGCGCCGACGGTATCGAGCTGAACTTCGGGTGTCCCCACGGAATGAGCGAGCGCGGGATGGGCAGCGCGGTGGGTCAGGTTCCCGACTACACCTGTCAGATCGTTGAATGGGTGAAGGAAGTCGCCACGATTCCGGTGATCGTGAAGCTCACGCCCAACGTCACCGATATCACGTACATCGCGCGCGCGGCGGTCAAAGGCGGCGCCGATGCGCTATCGCTGATCAACACCATCAACTCGATCGTCGGCGTGGATCTCACGACGTTCGAGCCGCAACCGTCCGTCGCCGGCAAGTCGAGCCATGGCGGCTACTGCGGGCCGGCGGTGAAGCCCATCGCACTGCACCTCGTGTCGGCAGTCGCCGGCGACGCCAGCGTGAAGATTCCGATCTCCGGCATCGGCGGGATCGCCTCGTGGCGCGATGCGGCGGAGTTCATCGCTCTGGGCGCCGGCACGCTGCAGGTCTGCACCGCCGTCATGCACTACGGGTTCCGGATTGTGGAGGACCTGATCGACGGGCTGTCGAACTGGATGGATGAGCGCGGGCACCGCACGCTCGCGGACATCCGGGGCCGAGCGCTCCCCCGGGTCGCGAAGTGGGAAGACCTCGATCTGAATTACCACCTGCTCGCCCATATCGATCAGGATAAGTGCATCAAGTGCGAGCTGTGCTGGACGGCGTGCGAAGACGGCGCGCATCAGGCGATCCGGCGGTTGCCGCGCAACAACGGCGGACCGGTGGTCGAGATCATCGAAGAGGCGTGTGTTGGGTGTAATCTCTGCGCGGCCGTCTGCCCCGTGCAGGACTGCATCACGATGCGGCAGATGCCGAATGACTATCCGGCGGTGAGTTGGAAGGAATATGCCGCTGGTAAGGGAAAGCTGGCGCCCCGTTCGGAACACTTCCATACGGCAAGCTGGACTCCCAGCGCGAAGCGCTAAGCACTTTCCCCTCTCTCTTTCCTCTTTTCCTCGCAAAAGCACGAGCATGTCATCCTGAGCGAAGCGCGCGGTACGCGCGCGCAGCGAAGGACCTGCTTGGAAAAGCAGATCCTTCGCCCCTTCGGGGCTCAGGATGACATGCTCGGTCTTTGGACAGTAAGAAGAGAAAAGAAAAAGAAAGAAGGGTTCTAAAGTCGTCCCGGTGGCGCGAGGGGAGGCATCGAAACGCCAGTTTCAGGTTCTGGTGTAAAGTCCTCCCCCGGATTGATGAACCGATCCAGCTCAAAATTGTACTGCTTGTCGTAGAGCTGCTTGTACCGCCCA
>Ga0193755_1000267_pt1 | contig 14732 bp, 10 predicted proteins | sample H1a2metaG_FD_144921 | JGI IMG/M metagenome (GOLD analysis project Ga0193755, IMG submission 144921) | Soil microbial communities from a riparian zone of the East river system, Colorado, United States - H1a2 | ecosystem: Environmental > Terrestrial > Soil > Riparian zone | place: USA: East River...
TTTCCAGGCCGCCTCGAATCGCTGCACAAGATCAGCCGAGGTAACGATGTCGATGCCAAACGAACGGATCAACTCGATCGTCCCGCCGTCGACTCTCGACAAGTAAGGGATCGCGGCATCGGGCGAGTATTGCATCGCCAATCGGGGCACGCGCTTGCTGGTTAGACCAGTCAATTCTCTCTTCAGAATACTGTGAAGTTGCTGCCACGGGAGGTAGATGATCTTCTTGCCGGGCAAGTGATCCAGCACATCGCGCTCGATCGAGTGAAGGATTCGCGTGGGCTCGCCTGACTGCGGCACGAGGTAGAACCAGCGGCGCGTAGCCATGTGACCTTCGGTTGGCATGCCGAGGATGTTTGCGGCTATGGGATCGCTGCCGCGAAAGCTGTAGAAGAGCCAGCCGTCGAGGTCGGCTTCTTTGAGCGCTTGTTGAATTGCTTCGATCAATGTGTGCCTCCGGGGTTTTGGATTCAGACTTTGGATTATAGACACTCGGGCTTGAGGTTGGAAGCTGAGCGGGGCTGCGCAGTGCGCGAGCAATGAAGACACAAGATTCTTCTTGCATCCCAGTCCGGGATCGGGACGTATTCGGAGATAGCAGCAGACCCAATCGACCGTCGAGGCTCGCTCTTTAGTCCGTCGTGTTCGGCTGCTATATTGAACCCTCAAGAAATTCACGCATGAGAAGGCGAGCACAAATCACACTTGGCGCGATATTTTTCGGCCTGCTGCTCATCTACGGGGGCGTTCGTTTCGTCCGCACGTTTTCGTTGCTGGGTATGGAAAGCGATCCGGGCTGGAGGGCGCGCCAGGTCGGCAGCCTCGTGTTAATCAACCAGATTACCGGAGTCGATCCGCAGAGACAGCTCCGGCTCGGCGACGAGCTTGTGGGGATCAACGGGCACGCCATCAAATACGCGACCGACGTTGCGCCGATCTTCAACAACATCGAGCCGGGCGAGCCGTATACGGTTCTAGTCAACCGCAACGGCTTTCTCCAGCCGCCGATCAGTCTTGAGTCGCAAGAGATCTCGCTCTTCTCGTGGGTGGTGAACGGAGTGGTGAGGCTGGTCATTCCGAACATCTTTCTTTTGACCGGGCTCGCGGTTTTCCTTTTCAAGCCTGACGACAAGCAAGCGCTCTTGCTGGCGCTGATGTTCGGAATGTTCACCGGCGCGATCTTCGCAATCGATCCGTCCTTCGCCGGTGAACCGCTGTTGCTTGTTGGGGTAATGTTGACCGTGCACATAGTGTCGGTCTTTTTGTGGCCGGTGTTCCTGCACTTCTTCCAGATCTTCCCCGAGCCGTCGGCTCTTGTAAGAAAATCGCCAAGGTTGGAAGGTTATCTTTATCTGCCGCATCTTCTGACGATCTTTCCGTACTTCGTGATCTTGAACTTGCTCGCCGCGTTTGCACCCGATCGCTCGGTCTATTTTCGACTTTCGTTTACGCCCCTCGAAACCGTGAGCATGCTGATCGCGACGCTTTACATCGCGGGCGGATTGCTGTCGCTGCTGGTGAACTACCGGCAGGCGGGTAGGCCCTCACGGCGCAGGATGCGCGTAGTCGTAGCCGGAAGCATCGCCGGGTTCCTCCCAATGTTCACCGCGATAGGCCTGTCGATGCTCTTTGACTTGCAGAAGAACAACCCCAAGCTGGCGCAGTGGTTGATCGTCATCGCGTTGTTTTCGTTTCCCCTGTTTCCGTTGTCCTTCGTGTACGCAATCGTCAGGCATCAAGTGATTCCGGTCAGGCTGATCCTGCGAAGAAGCGTGCGCTACCTGCTGGTTTCCCGCGGATTCATAATCGTTCAAGCGCTGGTGGTGTTTGCCGTGCTTAGCTTCCTGCTTACCGGCAGCAGGCTGGCGGCGATCGACCGGCTCGGCGATCGAGCGGACATCATCGTCACGATGGCCGCCACCGCTTTGGCCATAGGAGTGCTGACGATTCTAAATCAGCAAGTGATGCCGATCATCGATCGCCTGTTCTTCCGTGAAGCTTACGACGCGCATCAGATTCTCTCAGACCTTGGAATGGCGATGCGAAGCGTCACCACGGTTCGGCAGATGCTCGAGCTTGCGGTCGCCAAGATTCAAGAAGCTCTGCACGTCGAGAGCATCAACATTTTCCTGCGCAATCGCGCGGGCGGTGATTATCCGTGCGCCATCTCGTCAAGCCTCGAGGCAACCGGTGTCAGAGCCGCCGACTTTGACTCGAGCCTGTGGCTGCCGGCAGACGGTTATGCGGTGAATAAGTTGCGGCGGTCGTCGCTCCCGCTAACGGTGGATCTGGCTTCGTGGGGTCAGGGGATTCCGACGAGCGACGCAGAAACAGTCGAGCTTCGCAGTCAGGAGCGCGCGATGCTTCGACGCATTCGGTCTTCGCTGCTGCTGCCGATTGCTACCAAGGACGAGCTGCCGGGCATCATCTCGCTTGGGCCGCGGTTGGGCGATCTTCCGTTCTCGCGCGAAGACAAGCAACTGCTGATGGCGGTCGCGCTGCAGATGGCGTTCGCGATTCAGAATGTGGAGCTCGTGCAACAAGTCGCGGGAGAGGAACGGCTGCGACACGAACTGGAGCTTGCGACCACGGTTCAGCGGCGGCTTTTTCCTGAATGTCCTCCCGAGTCGGTTTCGCTCGATCTCGCCGGCGTCTGCCATCCGGCCCACGGCGTTGGCGGCGATTACTATGATTTCATTCAGCTCCGAGACTGCAAGCTCGGGATTGCGGTAGCGGACGTGGCGGGCAAGGGAATATCGGCTGCGCTTTTGATGTCAACCGTGCAAGCCTCGCTTCGAAGCCGCGCTCAATCGGTGAACGGGAACTTGATCGAGCTGGTGTCGTCGATGAACGAGCTTTTGCATCTATCGACCGACGCGGCCAGCTATGCGACGTTCTTCTATGCTCAGTTCGACGAGCAGACGCGAATGCTGACTTATGTGAACGCCGGACATAATCCGCCGATACTTGTCCACGCGGCCTCTCCGGCCCGAGCGCAGCGAGCCGGAAGCCTGGGCGCCGGTGGACTCGCTTCGATCCCGGTTGAAGACCACGTTGGAGCTTTTGAACTTCGAGTGCGACTGCTGACTTCGGGCGGGCCGATCATCGGCGCGTTCTCTGATTGCGAGTACGAGCAGGAAGCGATTCAGTTGGAGCGAGGCGATGTCCTGGTGGCTTACACGGACGGCGTAACCGAGGCTTGCAATTCCAACGACGAGCAATTTGGCGAACCACGGCTGCGAGAGATAGCGCTCCGCTCAGCGCATCTTTCAGCAGCGGAGCTCAGCGAGGAAATAGTCGAACAAGTTCGGGGTTGGTGTGGTGATACAGCACAACAGGACGACCTGACTCTGGTCGTGATGAAGGTCAAATGAAGGAGCTTCTTTCGGACCGCGGACGCGAGCGCCTGGTCCGCGGTCCGAAAGCAGGAGTGTCTACTTCATCGTTTCCACGGTTTCAGCAATCTTCGCGACGTGGATGGTGTCGCCGTCAGCGGTCCCTTCCACCGAGACTCCCAAACCTTTTTCGCTCTTGGTGTTCTTCAGAAGCTCGGCGACCTTTTTGTTGCCGTCCTCGTCGAACTTGTAGAGCTTGCCGTCTGCGAATATCGCATAGCCGCTTTTGGCGCAGTTGGGCATCTGGGCGCACTTGGTCGAGTGGGCCTTTACCTTCTCCATGGCGCCTTCACCAGTCGCGCGCGTGGAGCACGCGTTGTCGATTACGTAGCCGTTAAGCTTGACTTCCTTCTTATCGGCTGCCAGCGCGATCGCTGACATCGCCAGAACCAATCCCAAAACAAAAGTTCTTCGCATACTTGTCCCTCCTAAACGCTTGAATCAGTTCCCACAGTAGGCACGACCCTATCAAGCTGCAACGCAAAGGTCAATCAAGCTTTGCGCGTGATCGAAGCCTGGAATGCCTTTCGGCTAGGCGAAGCCCCGCTCACGGGAAGATGCCGCGAACGCGTGTGGCTTCAGCGACTCGCCCAATCGCCAAACAGTACGCGCCCGTTCGCATGTCCACTTTGTAAGCCTCCGCCTTCTGGTGCACTTCGTGAAACGCCTTGAACATGATTTTCTCAAGGTAGCCGTTCACTTCCTTATCCGACCAGAAGAAGCCGTGACGGTCCTGGCACCATTCGAAGTACGACACCGTCACACCGCCCGCGTTGGCGAGTATATCCGGGATGTCAAAAACGCCATTCTCGAATAGCACTCGATCCGCGCCCGGAGTGACAGGGCCGTTGGCAGCTTCGGCGACGATACGAGCCTTTATGTCGCTTGCGTTGTCCAACGTGATCTGGTTCTCGAGCGCCGCGGGCACCAGGATCTCGCACTCCAGCTTGAGCAAGTCTTCATTGGAGATAGCGTCGGCGCCCGGGTATCCCGCCACCGATCCCGTTTCCTCTTTGTGACGGAGCACGTCACTCGGATCGAGTCCACCAAGGTTCACCACGCCGCCGCCGGAGTCGCTGACCGCAATCACCTTGGCGCCATCCGAATGAAGAAGCCGCGCAGCGATCGAGCCGGCGTTACCATAGCCTTGCACCGCCACACGCGCGCCCCCAAGCGTGATCCCCAGCAGCTTGCAAGCTTCGCGCACAGTGAACTGACATCCTCGCGCGGTCGCTTCGGCACGGCCCAGCGAGCCGCCCAACGCGATGGGCTTGCCGGTCACGATCGACAATTGCGACCCGCCGGTGATCATCGAGATCGTGTCCATGATCCACGCCATTGTTTGTTCGTTGGTGTAAACATCGGGCGCGGGTATGTCTATGTGAGTGCCGATGATCGGCGCGATCTCGACTGCGTAGCGGCGGGTCATCCGCTCAAGCTCGCCGTCCGACAGTTTGCGAGGATCGACTTTTATCCCGCCTTTGCCGCCGCCGTAGGGAATGCCGACCGTCGCGCATTTCCAGGTCATCCACGACGCAAGCGCGCGTACTTCGTCCAGGGTGACCTGTGGATGATATCGGATTCCGCCCTTCGCAGGTCCGCGAGCTATGTTGTGCTGGACCCGATAGCCTTCGAACACAGTTATAGATCCGTTATCCATCTTCACCGGAATCGAGACAATCAACTGGCGTTTGGGGGTGACCAGCACGGCTCGCATACTGGGGTCCAATTCAAGCAAATCGGCTGCCGTGTTGAATTGCTCTTTTGCGATGTCGAACGGGTTGAGATTCTCGGTTGGTTTTGTGCTCGTCATGGTTACGCCCTCCATCGCGCGTGCGCGCGAGCTTAAGAATAACGGAGAAGCTGATAGCCGAGCGTGTTAGATGCGAGCGAGCATCTACGATTGTCCCTTTGATCCGACCAGCGCAAACGCCTGCACTTCCGAGAGCCGCACGTAGAAACGCTCGAAGTTCGCAGTCGCCAGATGATTCGAGTAGTGCTCGACTATTACGTCATTCAACTCAATCAGTTGGGGCGGCTCGCCGCCCTTTTCCTGGCTGATAAGTTCTTCGTGAAAAGCCATTCCGGTTCGGCCTTTCAAAACGCCGAACGAAGTGTAGACAACGAGGTAGCCAAACGCTTGAGCGCCGCCGCCGGTGAGCGAGGTCTTCAGAAGAGCGATCAGCGCATCGGCGGGAGCTGTGGTCTTGGTTTCGTCCATTAGCGAGTGTCCACTCGAACCGGCTTTGCGGGTAGCGGCTCTTTGTCGCCAGCCTATTTGTTCGCCGGCCGCGCTTGCTCTGTTTGTGATGTTGCACTGCGCCAGGGTATTCGTTTGGAGAGGTCGTTGAAGATAACGAAACCCATCAACAACATCAGCATGACGAACCCGACCTGCATCATCCGCTCCTTGATTCGAAGCGTCAGTGAAAGCCCGAACACGCCAAGGAATGCCTCGAGCAAGAGCATAAAGATCAAACCGCCGTCCAGCACCGGGATCGGCAGCAGATTGAAGATCCCCAGATTGAGCGAGAGGATGGCCATCAACTCGAACACTTCTTGCGGTCCGCGCTGGGCCGCCTGCCCGACAATCTGCGCGATCCCCACCGGCCCGGTGAGCGTGTCGCGTGCCGATCGTTTGCCGACAAAAACTTGCGAAAGCGCGGTCTTTGTCAGATCGAGGATTCTGATGTTGGTGTCGACCGAATACTTCAATGCGGCAAACAGCGACAGGCGCTGATTCACCATCTCGAACCCGGTGATGTCCTGGAAGAAGCCAAGTCGCGGATCGCCGTCAGCCAAAACCGGCGTAGCCTTGATGTCCAGCGTCTCGCTGCCGCGTTTTACAGTGAGCGTAACCGGCTGATCCGGGCTGCTCTTGATGGCCCGAACGATCTCGATCGCTCCGTAGCCGCTCTGCTCTACTCGACTGCCGTTGACTGCGATGATCTGATCGCCAACCTGAAGCCCCGCCACCGCCGCCGGTTCACCCGGCTTCACTTCTCGGACGACGATTTTGGTCTCTTCGGGCTTGAACCCCCCGTAACCTATCTTCTCTTGATCAACCGGTCTACCTTCGATGGGGAGTGTGAGTTGTTTGACCTCGCCGGCTCGCTTGATCGTGAGTGGCACGTTCGAATCGGGGTTCACAGCGACGGTGTCTTCAATGTCGCGCCACGAGGGGTTCTCCTGACCGTCTATCTTGACGATCAAGTCGCCGGGCTGGAGTCCAATTTTTTCGGCTGGCGAGTTAGGCTCGACTGCTTTGACGAGTGCGGGCTTGTCGAGATAGGCGGGAACTTCGTGGTGCATCATCGCCAGCGCCGTCGGGATCGCCAGCGCAGTCAGGACATTCATTGCCGGGCCGGCGAAAGCCACACAAAGCCTCTGCCATTTCGGCTTCGACATGAATTCATCCGGCGCGCCGGTAACCTGTTCATCAAGGTTTTCACCCGCCATCTTTACGTAGCCGCCCAGCGGGATCAGGCTTATGCGATAATCGGTGTCGCCTTTCTTAATTCCCCACAGACGCTTGCCAAAACCAACGCTGAATACATCGATCCGAATGCCAAAGAATTTTGCTACGATGAAGTGCCCGAACTCGTGAATGACGATCATAGCTCCAAGAACAATTACGAATACCAGTGCTGAAAACAAGAAGGTGCCCACTTAAGTCTCCTTTACCGCCTCGAAACCATCGATAGAATGCCTGGCCTGTCCGCTGCTAAAGCCTCATAAGTGTATCCCAGCGCCAGGTGAGTGTCTACAGTGGGAGGGTGTTACGTTCCTGCGGCAACGGTGCTTCAATTGTGCGGAAGGATGAGGGATTTTTCTCACAGGGCGGTCGAGCCTCCACCAACTGCGTTGGTAGGATTCCAAAAGGCCCGCTGCCTTCTCGTTTGTAGGCCGAGTATGAACAATCCACCAATTGCGTTGGTGGGATTATCGGACATTTTGCTCGGGTAGTGCTTTGTTCTTGACTTCTCAGCACATCACGCGATTGCCGAAAACGAACCAGGCAGGCGCCTGCGACGTGGTTGGTTAACTTCCGACCATCGATGCCTGGCCCGTTATCACCGCCTCCGCGCGTGCCCGAGCCCAGCGGTCGGCTTCTAACACCGCCTCGATGCTCGAACACGGCTGAGTATCGTGCTCGTTCATCGTTTCGGAAATGACTCGCGGGATTTCCATGAACTTGATGCGCCGATCCAGGAACGACGCAACCGCAACTTCGTTCGCGGCGCTCATCGCAGCGGGCATCGTTCCGCCCTCGCGCATCGCTTCATACGCGAGGCTGAGGCACGGGAAGCGCTGGAAATCCGGCTCGAAGAACTCGAGCTTCGCAAGCTTGTCCAGCGATAGAGCAGGAAGATCCGTCGCCAGCCGCTCGGGATATGTCAGCGCGTACTGGATCATCAACCTCATGTCGGTCACACCCAACTGCGCGATTATTGAGCCGTCGATCATCTCGATCATGGAATGAACTATCGATTGGGGATGCACGGCGACTGATATCTGGTCCGCGCCGAAGCCAAACAACCAACCGGCTTCGATTACTTCAAGACCCTTGTTCATCAGAGTGGCCGAGTCGATCGTGATCTTCGAGCCCATCTGCCACGTCGGATGCGCGAGCGCTTCTTCGACTGAAGCTTCGCGCATCAGGTCGAGTGAGGTTTGCCGGAACGGACCTCCCGACGCGGTCAGGATCAGCCGTTTTACTTCAGAAAGGTGTTCGCCTCGCATGCACTGATGAAGCGCGTTGTGTTCGCTGTCGACGGGCAGCAGCTCGGCTCCGGAGTCTCGCGCCGCCCGGGTCATCAGCTCGCCGGCCATCACCAGCGTTTCTTTGTTAGCGAGACAGACGCGGCGTCCGAGCGAGAGCGCTTTATAGGTTGGAAGAAATCCAACAGCGCCGACCGTGGCGGAAACGACAATGTCGACGCCTTCGAGACTTGCGACGGCGACGAGTCCTTCTTCCCCAAAAACTATTTCAGGCAACGGATCAACGCCGGCAGCGCGAAGCTTGTTCTTCAGATCGCCGATATCGGCCTCGCCTGCGACCGAAACAAGTCCCGGCCGAAAGCGGGTCACTTGTCGGGTCAGGCCTTCGAGGTCGCGTCCGGCAGCGAGTGCGCTTACTACAAACTTATCGGAAAGCGACTCAACGACCGAGAGTGTGCTTTGACCTATCGAGCCGGTCGAGCCAAGTATGCTGATGCTTGTCATAGTGTGGAGCGACGAGGCGGATTCTACCACGCGCCCGCGTGAGTTGCCAAAGAATCGCCCTGACGGGAAACTTCAATTCTCCGTGCTGTCCATGTGTCTCCGTATCTTGTGGTTAGATAACCATGAAACCTGCTAAACCACAGAGACAGAGAGAACATAAAGGCAAGACAGAGAAGACTCTCGAATTTCGGACATTATACCGTGACGACTTGCGCGCTTGCCGAGATGCGCGAAAAAAGGATATAGAATCACCGCGCTTTGCAGCTCTGCGCATCGCGCAATTTCCGACTATGAACATACAAGCAAGCGAAGCAGCCTCGAATGTTACGGGGCAAGGACGGGCCGGCACTGTTGCGTACTGGTTGACGATCTCGCTGATCGTCTCGGTTCCCGCCGCCTTCAGTACCGCCGTTTACAGGATGTATTCGTTGCCAAAGTTTGCTTTGTTGGTGACAGGCGCTGCGGCGCTACTGCCTTTGCTGCTATGGATCGTCGGGTGTTCGCGCCAGCGCTGCGAATCGCGGAATCTTCTGACATCGAGGCAGGTGTTTCTGGTCTCTTTATTCTTGATCGTCATTTCAGTCTCAACTGTTTTTGGCGTATCTCCGGTTGCCGAGCTTATTGGAAGCTCATACAACCAAATGGGGTTGATCACGCGCATCTGCTTGTTTGTCGTCTTTACAAGTCTCATCGTAGTGATCGGCACGAGCGAAAAGCGATTTCGCTGGACGTTGTGGGCCATGACTTTGACGGGACTTGCGATCGCAACTTACGGCTATGTGCAGTTTTTTGGACGCGACCCTTTTGTCCCATCTCAATTCTATACATTTGAGTCGAGTGCGGGACCTGTCTTAAGGATCATCGGCACGCTGGGGCACTCAAATTATCTGGGGAACTTCCTGTTGTACGTCACTCCGCTAGCTGCGGGACTTGCCCTGGCATCGCGCGGAAGTGCGCGCCGCATAGGGCTTGCGGCGGCGATTCTTGCGACGGTCGCAATCATCCTTAGCGGAACGCGCGGCGCCTGGCTGGGTCTGGTGACAGGTCTAGTGACGTTTGTCTCGCTTGCGAGACTAAGGGGTGAAGGCGCCTCGCTCATCCGGCGGCGCGCAATTGTCCGCTGGGCGGTTGTGACTTCCATCGTCATCCTGGTTTTGTCTGCAATAATCGCCATCAATCCTGCGTCACGGAACCTAGCCCGAAGAGCGCCGCTCCTTGTCAGCGAACAGACGGGGTCTGGACGCACTCTGTTGTGGCGCGACTCGATAAAGATGATTGTCGAGTATCCGCTGGCTGGATGCGGCCCCGAAGGCTTTCGAAAGGCTTTCTTGTCCTACAAGTCGCTTGAACTTGCACGGCTCGCACCCCGAACTAACAACGAAAGCTCACATAGTTCATACATAGACGCGGCCCTCTCATATGGTTTGATAGGCGCGATCCTCTATGTTGCGATCATTGCTTCATCCTTCAAGATGTTGATGCGAGCGCGCAGGCGGTCAAAAGACCCGGGGTTTAGAATCATCACGGTTTCGATGATCTCGTCGATGGCTGCAGTCGTTGTCCACAATCTGTTCATTTTCGATCAGATTCCAACAGGGCTCTATTTCTTCGTGTTCGCCGCACTGGCTCAATCGTCCACCTACGTAATTACCAGCGGCTCGAGGGCTGAACCCGAGCGAGCAGGTGCGTCCGTCACCTCCGAAGCCGGTCTGGACGCCGGGCGACGCTTGCCCGTCGCGCTTAGTCCGGCGGCATTGTTTGCCGGGGCGGCCTGCGTGCTGTTTGTCGCAGCGGCGTGGTATTCAATATCAGTTGCTCGGGCGGATGCTGAAATCACCAAAGCCATCACCGCCGCGACGACCGGCGACATCGGCGAAGTATTGAAGCACGGCAATCGTGCGATCAGCCATCCCGACCCGTCTGGCGACTATCGCTTCTTGTTTGCTCGCACGCTTGCCCTTTGCGGAGACAATCTGGTGACAATCGATCCCGTTGCCGGCGAACCGACGACCGCGGAGCGTGGCCAGGCAGACGCCGACCGCAATCTGGCGTTCACGCTGGCGATATCCCACGCTGAGGCGTCGCTAACACGGACTCTTACACCGGACGCCAACTATATGCTGCTCGCATATCTTGCGTGGCGTCTTGGCGACCGGGAGAAACTCTTTGCCTATGCAAGCAAGGCTGTGGAAACAGACCCTAATTTCTCGAACTCTCACTGGTTGCTGGCGGAAGCTTATTTAGCTCGTGATGAACACGAGTCCGCGGCGCTCGAGGCACAACTCGCCTTGCGTCTCGATCCTGATTCGGATGAGGCCCGGTCGGCCTTCAAGCGGGCAAAGGAAATACCTCAGGCGGGGACGCGCGACGAATTGATCCAATACGCTCGATTGCTGATCAGTCAGGGAAAAACCAGCTACGCGATCCGGATCGTGCAACGAGCGATTCACAGATCGACGGTTCCTTGTCCCGACTGTCACGCCATCCTGGCAAAGCTATACGAAACCTCCGCGCAGTATACCGAAGCAATCTCGGAGTGGGAGGCTTTTGCACGGCTGGCTCCAGAGCAGAGTCGAGCGCAACAAACGGATCTGCACATCGAAGAGCTGAGAAAAAAGGCGGCTGCGGGAGGACTATAGAAGCGTCTCATCGAAAGCGCATTCGCGGCCGGCGCGGAAGTATGCCCGATGTCTGACGTTCACAATCGAGAAGTCGAAGATTCAATACAGGGGTGAGAGGGCCGGCGAGCAGTCGCCGGCCCTCGTGGTGATGCGAGGCGGATCACGGACACGTACACGTGTTATTCAACGTATTCGTATCCTTGATGCTGAAAGTCTGAACTCTAAGCGGGGAAACTTTGTACGTCAGTGTTGCGGTGCCGGTGTGGGCGCAGTTATCAACGCTGGCGGAAACGAAATGGTCGCCTGTGTTGTCCTGCAGGCTGACATTGCATCCGTTAGCCGTGATAGTGCCATTCCCTTCCCTGACGAATCCAGTACTGCATTGCTGGAACGCATAATGTCCGGTGATCGAATTGAACTGGAGTATGTTGTCGCCGGAATCGCTCTGCAGACAGAAGTTGAAAGCCCCACCGCAGACCGAGATATCGTCGACATGCCAGCCCGTCGTAGAGTTCGCGATGTTGTCTATCGTATCGAACCGGAAGCGCAACCTCACTGAGGCAGCAGCACCAACCAGAGCTGTGACGTCAAAGGACTTGTTGTGCCACTGGTTATCATTAATCAGGTTGGCTTTGCTCGCAAACTGCGTCCAGGTCGCTCCGTTGTTGGTCGAGATGTCAACGAAGGTGGTGTCGAAGCCTCCACCCTCCACAAACAACAGGTAGTTGAAAGTCGCCGTGAATGGCGCGAAGCTCCCTGCCAGACTAATCGGCGGAGAAATCAGGTTCGACGCATTTCTGGCGCCAGTGTCGTAATTACACGTCCCATCCTGACCATAGTAGAAAGTATATGGCGTCGTGTGACCAGTGAGAAAAGCGCGGCACACAGCGTTCGCGCCATGCCACAAAACCAGCGGGGTTCCGAATACTGCCTGCGTCGTGAATCCCTGAGTTGCGCCACCAGCGAAATCAAACGTCGTACAGGTTTGAGTCCCGATCACCGCAACCAGGAGGGCCGATGTTGGCTTAGCTGGCTCAGGTACGCCCTCGGTTGGCGCCCACCGCTTTTCCTTGTGAGTCTTTTGCTTCTGAGCCTTCTGTTTCTTTTGGCCGGCTACGTCCGCTTTGGTGCTCTGGCTAGGCAGACTAGTCGACAAGACCACCCAACCTAGCATTCCAAAGAACGCTATTTCCAAACCAACGAGCGCGAGACGGCGGGTTACGAGCTTGTTGATCATACCTGGTTCTCCTTTTCGAACTTTCGAGTCGCAGCAAACGCTTGCTGTTCAGCGTCATCGATGACGCCGGACATCGATGATGCCGGACATCCGGACGTTCAAACTTCCGCGAGAGGGGCCCACTCACTGTCCGATGGGCTCCGGCGCTAACAGCGGATTGCGCCGGAGTTACGAAAGCAATTCAAAACCATCGCCAGTCTGCGCCTGCCCCACAGGCCGTTTAGAGATTCCACCAGGATGATCGGAGGTTGCTGCATCATTCTGGTTGCGGAGATTATCTTTAGCCACCACGCGATCGAGCCGGAGCTTCAAAGAGGACGCCCAAGTCTCAATCTGCCGGTCGCGCGACGGCGGAACATTACCCTTTCGAAATAGCCGTTGTCAACAGCGCGAATCGACTCGGCCGAATCGATTCCCGACTGCCCTGAGCAAGCAGGAAGGGTGACACCCTGGATGCTATAATCTCGCCTGACAACGGTCGACTCCGAATGCAAATCCTTATCGTCAAACTGAGCTCGATAGGTGACGTAGTGCATGCCCTGCCGGCGGCAGCGTTTCTCAGGCGGGCGTTGCCCGCAGCTCACATATCGTGGGTCGTCGAGCGCCGCGCCGGCGCAATACTGAAAGACTCGCCGGTCATCGATCAGCTGATCGAGATCGACACTCGCTCCTGGCGCAAGCAACTGCTCAGCAGTCGTACATTCTCCGATGCGCGAGCGCGACTAGTCGAACTCCGACAGCCCGACGCGCAACGCAACGGCGACGTAGGGGTCAACATCGCGATCGATCTCCAAGGTTTGATCAAGTCGGGCATGGTCGCTCGCGCGTCGGGAGCCAGGAGACGAATCGGCTTCGAATCGAGCGAGTTGCGTGAGAAGCCCAGCCGCGTATTCCTGACCGAACAAGTCGATACGTCGGAGTTCCAACACATCATCGAAAAGAATCTCGCGGTCGCGCGAGCCGCCGTCGGGACAAACACTTCATCGATTGGTTCAGCCGGTTATGAGTTCCCGATTAGCCTCACGCCCGAGGATGAATGCCTTGGCGAATCGACGGCTGCCGAACTGCAACACCGCTTCGCGATTCTGAATCCTGGAGGCGGCTGGCCGACCAAACTCTGGCCTGCCGACCGCTACGGGCAACTCGCCGACTTCCTGCTCGAGGAACATGGACTCCGATCGATTATCACCTTCGGCCCCGGCGAGGAGGTGCTGGCCAACCGGGTCGCCGCAAGCTCGCGGGCGAAGGCTGCTCATCCGGTCGCTTCGACGCTCAAGCAATTTGTAGCTCTCGCCCGGCGTGCGCGTCTTTTCGTAGGCGGAGACACCGGTCCGCTTCATCTCGCGGCGGCAAGCCGCACGCCGATAGTTGGGATCTACGGACCTACTTCATCCGAGCGCAACGGCCCCTTCGACAAGCTCGACATCGCGGTAGGTTTAGACCTTTGGTGCCGACCGGACTGTCACCGCCGAAGTTGCTGGCACTGGGAGTGTATGCAGATCCCGGTGAGCGCGGTCGCGAACGCCGCGTCCGCGAGGCTGTCGAGAACGGAGAGGAAAGATTCAGAGTGACGTTTGGACAACTTGCTCAACGCATCCGAGTGCCGTCGGGCTTCGTGCTTGCGCCGCTGCTGTTCATATCAGCGCGGCCCAACTCCAGGTCGTTAATCTCAGGGGCGGTGGTTTCGATCATCGGTCTGGCGATTCGCGCGTGGGCGTCTGGCTACTTGAAGAAGAATGAAGAGCTGACGGTGACCGGGCCTTATGCGTACACGCGGAATCCGCTCTATCTGGGCACGTTCTTGCTGGGAACCGGCGTAGCCATAAGCGGGGGCACGCTATGGTTCACGGCGCTCTTCATGTGCCTCTACCTTTTCATATATCTGCCGGTGATGTTCGCCGAAGCAGAGACGTTACGCGAGTTGTTTCCGAGCGAATACGCAGACTACGGCAGGCGAGTGCCGTTGTTTCTTCCGCGAGTAACGCCGTATCGAAGAAGCCGGTGGCAGGAATTCCTCGCCGCCAACGATCCCGTGAAGGAGGGTCGGCGGTTCGATGCTTCACTTTATCTTCGGCACCGCGAGTACCGCGCCGCGCTTGGCCTTTTGGCTGTTTACATTTTGCTCGGCGTCAAGCTCGTGCTGCTTTCGGCGGGTTAGCAGACATCTCAGGTAATGATGAAATCAATGCGCCGCAACATTGCGAGAACGCTCGCGGTCATCGCTGTGGTTTGTGCCGTTAGCGTTGCGCAGGT
>Ga0193755_1000268_pt1 | contig 14726 bp, 17 predicted proteins | sample H1a2metaG_FD_144921 | JGI IMG/M metagenome (GOLD analysis project Ga0193755, IMG submission 144921) | Soil microbial communities from a riparian zone of the East river system, Colorado, United States - H1a2 | ecosystem: Environmental > Terrestrial > Soil > Riparian zone | place: USA: East River...
GGATTTTTGCTTGGATATATATGAAAAATATTATATACTTGAACATAAACTTTGGTTAATCACAGGAACACAAAAATTTCTTAAAAGAAAAAAAATTACAACCATAAGGACTGAAGGTGTTACAATATATATGAGCGCGAATGGAGATATTAAAAGATGTATTTTAAACTTTAAGAGTGATGATCGAAGTAACTAATTCATCAGGGCTTATTCCTAAAGCTTCAGATACTTCCTTAACCCCATATACAAAATCATCTATGCTGTATTTATTCATCAAATGTCTAAGAATGACCCATCTTCCACATGTATTAATATTAGGATTTATTTCTTGGAGTTGGTCAGTATTGTAATTAATATTTGTTATTTTACTCAATTGGTATAATAACTTAGCTAAATAATGGGGTTGTTGTTTTTCCATGACTTTAAACTCTTCATCTGGCATGGATGAATAAGAATCGAAAAATTCAACTCCTTCTGGAGTTAAATGTAATAAAGTCCAATGCCCAGTATTATGAGTTGTTTGATATAAAACAACCAAGGGCATCGATTTTATTAAATCTTCTAGGGAATATTTAGCTAAATCCGAGTAAACTATAACATTGGGGATAAATTTTTTTATGTCATCATCCGATAAAGATAAATCCATTTTTATATCGCTATAAAAATGGATAAAAAGACCCAACCAGATAAATTTTATGTTGATCTTTCATTGACCAACAATGAAACTACTAAAAGTATCCCAGCCGAAGTTATATCAGTAAGAGATCAAGTTATTCTTGATAATCCTGAAGACTATGAAATGAGTATAGTTCGATTTGAATGTTCTCAAGAACTTATTCCAATCTTTATACCTGCGACTCCTGATCCTTTATTTCCTTTTAGGAGTCAATTTAGCATTACACTATTCTATGCTGGAGTTTATTACCAGCAATTTATTACCATAGATCCTACAGAAAAGCAATTTGGAGTCTTTAATTTTGGTATTTGGATTGAACATTACAATGTTGCAGCCGCTTTAGCTTTTGCAGCTATAGTTGGTCCAATTACAGCTACTAGGCCTCCATATTTCTATTATAATCCTTTGATTAATAGAACTCAAATGTTTGTACAAACTGATTACTTAGAAAGCAATCCAAATAGAATTCAAATAGCAATAGATGAAGAATCTTTAAAGAAACTTAACTTACCTGCAAGAGTTTTCAATGGATTTGGAACTCCATTTGGATTTGATGCGGTACTTGCTGTAGGAGATTATGCAATTTTAGTGCCTCCTCATGGAAGTAGAACTAACTATCCTTATTTTCTTACTACTACTGGAGCTGCCGCTGGTGATTTTCTTCAAATATCAGAAGAATATGTTAGTAGTAGTAATTGGAGTTTTGTCAAAGGGATAGTTTTCACTACTAATATGATTCCAGTTGTCAGATCATATCTTCCAAGTTCAACTGGAGGATTAGGTCAAGGAGGAAACGTCGCCAGACAATTTTTACCAACTCTTACAGATTTTGCTCTAATTAAGGATTCAAATGTAGCCAATACTATACGAGGCACGGCTGTATATCTTCCCACCGCTGAATTTCGGAGACTTAGCATGTATAGGTCTTCTAACTTCAGTACCATGGACTTTAAAGCTTATATTCAAACATATGATTTACAATTAATACCCATAAATTTAGCTCCGGGAGATAATGTTAGTTTAAAAGTATTATTCGAAAGAAAGAAATAAATTTCTTTCTTTCAAAATGGACTCTTTAGAATTTCAAGGTGTCATCGACCCAAGGTTGGATATTTCAAATAGCAAATTAAACCGGACATATGGTGTTCTTCTTTCTGGATCTGATCAAACATGGCAGCCATATCCAAGTAGTAACTTTACATCCTCAAATATTCAATTTACATGCAATCCACCTTCAAGTAGCATTTATGTTAACCGGAAGGTTTATCTTCAAATATCTGGGACTGAAACATTTACTGGTGTAACCACTGGGCCTCTAACCACATTACTTAATGCAAGTGGAATATCTGTAAGTCCTACGGCTACTCCAGGAAGTACTAATGGAAGCGGAGATTATGATGCTCTAAGATGTCTTCCTATTTCTCAAATGCTTAATAGTTTTACTGTAACTATTGGAAATAATACAATAAGTCAAGTTCTCAACCAATATAGTAAAGTTTATCAAAGAATATCTAGAAATGAAGATGAAGAAGATACTGACCTTTCCATGAGTCCTTCAATGCCTGATCAAAGCCAGCAGTATGTTGACCTCGAAGGTGCTAATCTTTCACCTCTAAGGCATTATGGTGTAAATGTGGTTCAAAATTCTCGAGGTGGATTCTCTCAAGTTGAAATCCTTGATAATGTTCCTGGAGCTACTTCAGCTACAGTTAGATGGACTATTACTGAACCATTTTGGATGAGTCCTTTTGAATTTGGCCGAGGTCAAGAAAAATTAGCCTTAATTGGTATTGAAAATATGTCTGTTAGTTGCACACTTGGAAGTGGAAGTGGGCCTTTAGGTAATGCTGTTTGGTCTCACTCATCTTCGGCTTTTGGAGGTTCTAGTACTATTACTTCTAGTTCTGTTAACATTACTGGAGCCACTGTCTTTTTCAACTATATTACTCCAGATATGACACAACTAATTCCTATGCCTAATGAAAAGACATTTTATAGTTATGTGTCTCCTATTTTATATCCTACGGCTCCTTTCGTGGCACCATTAGCCCCAGGAGCTAGCTCACTTATTAATATGAATTCAGTTCAGCTTCAAAGTATTCCGAACAGAATTATAGTTTATGTCGAACAAAGACCTCAGGATAAGACTATTTCTTCAACTGATACATTCTTCAGGATAGATAGTATTAGTATTACATTTGATAATAGAAGTGGCCTATTAGCCGGGGCTAGTGGTCAGGATTTATATCAAATGAGTGTTAGAAACGGAGTAAATTATAGTTGGGATAAATGGAATAGAAATGTTGGTTCCGTATTAGTTTCCAGTTTTGGTTTAGATATTCCTTTGAAATCAAATCAATGCCCTGGAATGTTAGGTTCAAGAAGTCTAACTATGACAGTTAATATTACTAATATTTCAAGCTCTGCTATGATTCCTCAACTTCAAGTTATTTGTATGCAAGAAGGTATTATGACTGTTGTTGGAGGTAATGTTGTCACTAATCTGGGAATCATTGATGAGAAAGAACTAATGAGACATAAGGAACCTCCATTTGTTAGATACACTGCAAGTCAAAATGTCTTTGGAAGTGGATTCTGGGATGATACTCTAGCTTTTGTTAAGAAGGCTTTACCTCAAATAGCCGGAGTTGCTCATGAAGTTGTCAAACAAGTGGCTCCTCAGTATAGTGGAATTAGTGGAATCGCTAAAGCAGCTGTTGGCGGAAGTAAAATGCGAGCTAGAGATTTTAGAGAATTAATCAGATAAATTGTTTAGACAATTAAAATGGATGCCAAGGAAATTCATGAGTTTCTAAAATCAAGATATGAAATGAGAGTTAAGTTAGCTGATCAATGGATGAGCCAAAGTAATGAGAGATATAATCAAGGATTATTATCTAAAAAATTAGATAATAAGAAGGAATATATGGAAGAATTATTAAAAATAAAAGAATTCGAAGATTCAAATAATTTATTAAAAAATCTTTTTTATGCCGACTCATCAGGAATAGAAGTTAGCCGAGATGGTAGAAATGATGAGGAATTAGAAATATTAATTATTGAAAAATTGAGAGACAAATACATGGAGGAAAAATAAATTTTTAAATAATTTTAAAAATCTAGCAAACGAGCAAGCGAGCACTTTTTAAAAATTTCCTTTATAGAAAAAAAAATACATTGTACAACATTTTTGGTCATTGAATTACAATGTTGTACATTGTAATTTATTTTATTTTTATTTCTTATTTTTCTCTCTTAACTGACTCTTTTTGATAATTTTAAAGAAATAACTGAAAGCATCTCCCAATCTTCATTAGATATAGATTCTTGTTCCAAAGCCCATCTTTCTAGTTTTGCAAATCTTTCAGTATATTTCTTTCTTGTTTCTAATATAAGTGTGTCTTTATATATTTTATGTCTGCATTCATTACATTTATCCATATAAAGGCCAGTATTAGAAGAAACTTCAAAAAAATCTGTGCTTAGTGTTCTTCCACATAATCCTAAGCATTTTATATTATGTGGTGATCCTGGTTTTCTATCACCTCCATGCTTTACTTTTTGACAAGCTTTACATTTATTAGGTACTGATGGATAAAAATCTTTGAGGTCGGTGGTTTTACATCTCTTGCATTCGAACTGCATTTTTATATTTATTTAGAAATATAAAAAAAATTCATTTCTAAAATTTTTTGACTTTAAAAAAAATAATTTTTTAAAAAATTTTAAAACCCATTAAAAAATGTCAGAGGAGCCAACTTTGTCATCATTTATGAGTTTTAAAATTCTGGGACTTAGCGATAGTTCTGATAAATCTTTAGAGTGTATTCAAAAAGAAATGGATAAAATATCTTCAGTTAGTGTTGTCGATAATGTTACTAATGCTATATCTGATATGAAAGATCATAAAGATAAAATTAAAGATATGTCAGAAAAAGAACAATATTGGTATCCTACACTTGATATTCTTTTAAATAGACGTAGAGATAATAATATTATCATTTCTAGAGAAGTTGGTGAAGTAAGACAATATAGCCTGTTTAGGGATTGTACAATATTTGCTAAATATTTATATATGCAAAATCCAAATGATCGTCATTTTCATGAAATAATTAGAGATGTCGAACAAAAGCCATATTTAGATATTGATATGCTATTAGAAAATGGAATGACAATAGAAACATATGCAGAGCCATTAGTAAATAGTATAAAACAATATATTCTTTCGACTTACCCACAAATTAAGCAAGATCAAATAATGGTATTTACTTCTAATGGAGAAACAGAAAAAGGATATAAGGCTTCGTATCATATTATACTTGATGGATGTTATGTTATAAATCATGAAGCTAATAGATCATTTTGGAAGAAAGTTTTAGAACCTTTTCCTGAATGGGTATACAAATATATAGACTTAGCTATATATAAATCTGGATCTTCCTTGAGGACTTGGATGTCATCTAAACTTAGTTCTAGTAGGGTTAAATCATTAAGCCCCTTAAGTGGATGGAAAATAAATCCTGACTCGGAACCTAAGTTTAAATTTTATGAAACGATAAAGGCTTCTTTAATCACACATGTAATTGACTCAGCAGATATGCTTATAGATTTAGAGGTTAATGAACATAAAAAGGCATATACTGGAGAGAGTGAAGATATATCAGGTGAAGATGTCAAAGAGATACTTACGCTTCTTAATATTCCATCATTAGGAGTTCTTAATGTTAAAGATGGAATGATAATTCTAAAGAACTATGGAGGATATTTTTGTAAACTTCACAACACTAATCATCAAGCTGAGAATCCTTATATAACTGTATCTAAAGGTAAAGCATATTTCTATTGTCGGAGGGAAACGGATAAAGGAAAAGGAAGACTTCTCGGTAAATATAAAGATTCTAGTGTAGAAGCAATTTCAAGGTATGACTTCAAAGAAAACTATTATTTCTTGTCATATGTTAAGGATGTTAATGGTAAAATTTTTGAAGGAAAGACAGAAGCTGAAGCCAAAGAAAAAGCCAAAGAATTTATATTGCCTTTACTTAGCAAAGTATATAGAGTATATATGGGGGCCTCTGTTTCTGGAATTTTTAAAGAGAATAAAGATTCCCCGTATGCCACAGGTAATCATTTGAAATACTTTTATGGCAAATATCATCTTAAATGGACAAATATGGTAAATGATAAAGGAAAACCTATTGATCTATTAGGCCAAGATCTCCTCACTATATCACATAGCGATTTAAGGCTGACAATTAATAGGTTTGTTTACCAACCTTACCATTATGATATACCCATAGAAACGGAACAAGAAGTATTAAATACATTTCCAGGATTCCAAGCTTCTTTTATTCATAATATGACAGAAGAAGAGGCTATGGAAGAATGTAAACCAGTCTTAGATCATTTACTTTTAGTAGTAGCTAATGGAAATAAACAAATATATGAATATATATTAGAATGGTTTGCTAAGATACTAAGAGATTTAGAAAGGCCTGGGATAATGATTAATTTATTTGGAACTCAAGGTACAGGAAAAAGTTTTTTATTTGAGAATTTTTTTATACCGTTTGTTTTTGGCAATAAGACTGCTATAATTTTAGTCACTTTAGAAGCTATAACTAAAAAATTTAATAAACAGCTTGAAAACAAGTTATTAGTAGTTTTAGATGAAGCAGCCTTTAAAGGTATGAAACAAGCTCAACTAGATTCAGAAATACTTAAAGGATTAATAACTGGAAACACTTTAGAAGTAGAACCGAAAGGTAAAGATCCAAGAACAATAGATAATTATATGGGTATTTGGTTAAATACTAATCATGAACAAGCCCATGTAATTAGTGATAAAGATAGACGTAATGCGGTATTTCATTCCAGTGAAGGATATGTCGGAAAGTTAGAATATTTTACTAATACATCTAAACTCTTCAATCAAAGAATGGGTGATGCATTTTATACTTATATGAGACAAATGAAGGTAAAATGTAATATTAAAATTATTCCTAAAACTGAGGCTAGAACCGAAGCTATTACTTTATCTAAAGTCAAAGAAGCCATATTTTTCGAAAAGATTAAAGATGGAAATATTACATTTATACCCGAGGAATTAAAGTTTAAAAAGTTATATGTTGATAAAACGCGATCCCAAGGAGGAGTTCCCATAAGGGATGATATTCCATATATTCTAGATGAAGTATTATACAGAAAATATGCTTCATGGTGCCAAGGGTCTAATCCTACAGGTTCTAATAATTTCGCTAAATGTGTAAAAAGCTTTGGTAGTGATATATTCGAATATTGTCCAAAAAGTAAATTTGAAGATACTTCTATGGCCTTTAAGACTCATTTTGGAATTAAAGGATTCCAAGAAAATATGCCAGTATCAGTTATGAATACTTTAGGAAAACTAGAAAGTATATCATTGAAAGAATATATTACTTCTATACTTTCTATCAAAAAGAGTTAGTTAAGCGAGCAAAATAAGAAATAAAAATAAAATAAATTACAATGTACAACATTGTAATTCAATGACCAAAAATGTTGTACATTGTAATTTTTTTTCCATAAAGGAAATTTTTAAAAAGTGCTCGCTTGCTCGTTTGCTAGATTTTTAAAAATTATTTTCAAAATGTTTGACAATGACCAAAAATGTTGTACAATGTAATTTTTTTTCTATAAAGGAAATTTTTAAAAAGTGCTCGCTTGCTCGTTTGCTAGATTTTTAAAATTATTTAAAAATTTATTTTAAGACCACTGTACTTCGTGAGACACCGACGCATAGCAGTTTCTATTGATGTAAATTTGATTACTGGGAGGCCTTTCTAATTCTTCCTTATATTTATCGAAATCCTTCTCAACTTGTTTCTGATTCTTTGATAAATGTCTCAAATAAAATTCTTCACCTCTGGAAGTTAAATATATATATGGTGTAGGGTTTGCAAATACATTATGGATTGGTTCGCAATATACAGAATGAAATTTAGAATGAATACCTTCCAAAAAGATTGAACATCTACAGTCGGTGGTTAATTTAGATCTTTCAGAACTGCAATAATAATGATAATAGATAGGATTTCTATCGAAAAGTCTTTTTAGAGCATTTAATTCGTCTAATATATCCAAACAATAATCTAAAGTTCCATCAGGTGCATTATATGACATAACTCTCCCATATAAATGATTCTTTACCTTTCTTGTATAATTAGTGTTATATAAATAATTTTGTATAACAGCAATTTGGAATCGGGTTAAATGGGGGTGTATTAAATCTTGAGGCCAATAAAAATATAAATCTCTATTTTGATTTGTGTGGAAGTATTTAGTTAATCTCGATATAATGACCATAAAAGGAATATTATCGTTCTCAATAAAACCTGGTCTTATATATTTTTGCTTAAAACTTTCTTGTATAATATGAGATTCGAAAAGATGTTCGAAAGGTCTATCATATTTGAATATAATACTATTGAAAGGTAAATCGATGAGTGATAGTATAGTAGCTTGCCTAATCATTTATGTTTATTATGATTTTTAAAAATAAAATAAATTTTAAAAATAAATTAGTCTTGATCTTTTTCAATATAATTGGAAATATTCATGATACTTCGATTGGTATCATATCCTTTGACATATTGAGCATCAAAATGACATCCCACAAACCCTTCTTGTTTTCTTAATTGTTCATCAATGAACTTTTTGATTCCAGAATAATTGAGACTTACCATACCCACACTTGAAATTTCAACCAACCCATGGATATGAACCTTATGATCCTTAGGTCCTATTTCTAGTTTAGAATTTTCTCTAACTCTAATTATTTTTGATCCTTTGAGTCCATGACTGAAGGAGCTTATATTTTCGAGTATATAATTCCAAACTTCCCTTAGAGGAGTTTCGAATTTAGTGTTAGTGGAGTTAGTGTTTATTGTAATAAACCAGGCTTGTTTGTAATCCATTTATCAGCGAAGCTAAAATAAATGTTTCAAAATACTAATAATGAAAGTTTTTTTATCTGCAGATAATGATATTCGCATATAGGATGACCTGATTGATATGGACCTGAGTGATTTGGATATGTATTACCGCGACATTTATCACTCTCATGCTTACATATAGAAGCTCTAGGATAATTAAAATGTGAAAAACATACCCCATTTTTATATGTATATCTAAGGCATCCAATAGATTTATATTTAGATGGATATCTGTAAGTACATTTATCAGGATAAGTTATCCTTGAATCATTAATCCTAAAAAATACAGGAATTCCATCTTTAATGAAGCCTCTTTCTGGAACTATACATATGAAACTATCGACCATTTCTTCATATTCGGCATTAATATCATATTTAACTATAATGTATGATAAATCTCCAAAATTATCAAAAATAGTGTCAAGAAGAGACTCCCTTCTATTAATTACTAAATTCTTGACCCTCAGGATAAGTTGTTCCTCTCGAGTTCTAGATCTTTTAATAAAACTTTCCATTGCCGGATTTGTATTCATTTAATCTGGCCTAAAAAATTTTTTTTCCTGTTCCGGCCCGCTCTGCCATTGGTCCTATATAGGATCAGCAGCGGGGCGGGGTCAGGGCGAGATAAAATATATATAAAAAATTTATATAAATCAAATTAGACAGAAGTCCATTCGTAATGCTCTTTTTTATCCATATTCCGACATGAAAAGAAACTCTTACCTCTCATGTCAGAATAATCTAAACATCCGGCAACCTCAAACATATGTGCAATACTCTCGGGAAAATTCATAGTACTACCAGATTTATAGGTACTAAGATAATCGCCAAAAGTCTTAAATACCTGATATAGATCGGTAAGAAAGTCCATAACATTAGAATTAAATCTTCCGAGCTTAATACACTCTTCAATATAAATGAATTCATCTTCGTGCTTCAAATTAGGATGAACCTTAGACTTGTGCCACTCAAGATCAAGAGCTCTCCAACCAGCAATATTATTAAGGCATCTAGTAATATTTCTAAAATATCCAAATCCTTTTTGTGTCTGATCAATGAAGTCTTTAATAGGTGCTGTCATTTCAAAAGGTCTATCATATAATGATATAATAAACCCGAAACTGCTGAAACCCTGAACAATTTTCTGACGCTGTGCCATTTTTTAAAAAGAATTAAAATTTTAAAAAAAAATAAATTTTTTATTTTTTTAGTATTTTTTGTTTTTGATTAATTCCCTTAAACTCAATATATAGGAATAAAAATTATATCCTATTAAAATGGATCTTAAGGATTTGAATTCACCATTGCCTAAACCTTGGTTAAACCCACAGGTCAATAATTTAGTTGCAAGTAGTATAGTCTCTTCGGATATTACGTCTCAAACAGCAGAATTAGATGAAATAAAAACAAATCTATTAACTTTAAATAATCAGGTCTCAGTACCTAATGCTCCAGTTAATGCTACTACCTTTTTTAGTTCGGGTAGTGGCAATCTATCTCAAACTGATGATCTCGGAGCTACAGTCACTTATGCAACTACTTCATTTGTAGGAGCTTATTTGCCTTTGGATGGATCGCAGGCTATGACTGGAGACCTTGATATGGGAACCAATAATATTAAAGAAATTAAATCAGCAACTTTCGTTGAGCAAGTTTCAGTACCTAATGCCCCAGTTGGTTCCGTTACTTTATATAGTAGTAGTTCAGGTCAATTATCAACGGCCGATTCAACTGGGACAGTTATGACATATGTGAATAGTACGACAGCTCCTAGCGTCGATAATGATGTTGTTCTTTATGATTCAGTTTCGGGATCAGCTATTAAGAGTTCTGGTGTTAATTTAAGCAGTAAACTAAATGTTGACGGAACCCTACCATTAACTGGCGATTTAAATGTTAATTTTCATGAACTTAAGAATGTGGCTGGAATTCGAACAGCTTTTGGTATTAATATTGGTGCATTAGCTTTATCAAATACTGGAGTTGCTGTAGGCGATTCAGCTGTAGGTACTACTAATTCTTCTGTAGCATTAGGCCATAATAGTAGTGCCGCTTTAGGAGCCGTTGCACTCGGCTTTGCTTCTACTAACACTGGAAATAATAGTGTTTCTGTCGGAATTAATTCTAATAATTCTGGTTTGAACGGCATTGTGGTTGGTAAGGCAGCTCAAAATAGTGCAATAAATGGAATTAGTATAGGATCTAGTGCAAATTGTACTAGTGATGATAGTATTTGCATAGGCCGACTGAGTTCAGCTACTGTTTCTGTTGGAATTAGTATAGGACCTAATGCTAGTACAAGTGCTTTAAATAGTATTGCTTTAGGATCAGGCGCTTCAAATAGTGTCCCAAACTCTATGTTAGTCGGAGAAGCTTCAATAGCAAGTATTCGACCTAATAATAATGGTCTGTGCGATCTAGGTCTATCTGCTCAAATCGATTTAGCAATGTTTATTGTAATGGTTGTTTAGTCGGAGCCTTAGATAGGCCTGTTGATGTTGGTTTATTCTCTCAATATTCTTCTGTTTCTGTAGATAATACAGTTGCGGAAACTAGTTTGAACACTGGTTTAACAGTCGGATCTCTTACTTTTAATCCAACACCTTTAGGAGCTATGTTTGAGTTTAGTTTATCGTTACTCGCAAGTTCTGTTGCTGGAGATACTCTAGATGTTCGTTGGTATACCAACGCTGGTTTACTTTTTACAAATAATCTGATAATTCCTGCTTTGAGTGTAAATCTACCAATTAGTATTGACACAAGAGTTGTAGTTAGAAATGGCGATATTTATGTCACAAGTTCTTCTCTACTATCTGGTTTAGTAGCCAATATTGTATCACAAAACATAGCTTATTCTCGTAATGCTGTGAATGTTTGGAATGTTACGGCTCAGTGGGGAGCAAACGTCAATCAATTGAGTATCGGAATGTTTACTGTCAAATCATCATTTAGTGGCACAGCTTAATTATAATGTCCGAGGATCTAGAAAAACAAAAATAATTATATATAAAAACATATATAAATGGAATCTTTAAGAGAAGTTAAACAATCAGAGAGCCAAGCTCAGCTATCAGAAGTTACTAGATGTATTTGGGTTAATACTAAAGGCAATAAAATAGGCCAATTATGTGGTAGAACTGCTATTAATAGTAAATATTGTAATACTCATAAGAATTGTAATCCTGAACTACAAGCAACTCAAGATCCCGAAGAAGATACTTGTAGCGAAGTTAATGATAAGTTTCAAAAACTAATTATAGGAGAAAATACTACAATGGAATTTGTCATTAGAAGAAAAAACGTAAGAATCATTATCGAATAAAAATATTTTTATCATTAAAAATTCGATGGCTGACCAACAAAAACTTGAGTTACTGAAAAAGGTAGTTGAACAAAGAAGTGAAGGAGGCGCTTTACTTGATGATATGGGAGGTGCTTTACTTGGAGGCAAAGGAGGTGCTTTAATTGGCGGGAAGAAATATGAAAAGAAATATGCTTCAGAAGCGGACAGAAAAAAGGCTCAGGAAGATAAATTTGCAGAAACTAGAGCTAAACATTCTAGTAAATTCGTTAAGAAAGGAGAAACATTATCAGAAGCTGAGAAAAAATTACGAGCTGATGCTAGAGATCTTCGAAAACAACAGAGAGAAAATTGGATACAATCAGTAGAGAGTCAATCTGGAGTTCCAATGACTAGATGCGAAAAAGTAATAGCTGATAAAATACTCAGAGATTATCAAAGAAAAGAAAAAAATAGAAAGGCATATATAGCAAGAAAAGAATCAAAACCTCAACCTGTTAGTGAAGAAGAGAGTGGATCTGGACTTGTAGGCGGAAGACGTCTTCATCCTTCTTTATTGTCATTACTAAGAAAGTAAGTAAGAAAGTAAGTAAATATATATTTTTGATATATATTTAAATGTCATTATCCTTTATCGATGGTGTGGCGGTAGCCCAAATAATTAATACTGAAAGTGGAGATTTCAAAACCGTCTATGTAGACAAAGATCAGATCACTGAAAAAAAAATAAATGAACTTCTAGATTCAGGCCTTTCTGTAGATGAGGTCAAAAGTCTAATAACTCAAAAAATAAGAGAAATAGAAACTAGAGGTGATGAAAAAGTTCTATTTGTACCAAGCAAAGAAACAGAAAGAGTCTTTATTGCAGGACGATCGGGAATGGGTAAATCAACTATAGCCAAGAATTATATGATCCAATATAAGGAAATGTATCCTGATAATGAAATATTCCTAATAAGTAGACATGAAGAAGATTCAGTTTATGATTCAGTAATTAATGATTTATCTCATATTGTAGTTAATGGACAACTCTTAGATTATGAAATAGAATTGAAGGATTTGACTAACTCATTAGTTATTTTTGATGATGTAGATAACCTTCAAGATGCGAAGGTATCTAAAAAGGTCCATCAGCTTGTTGATGATCTTATCAGTAATGGTAGAAAATATGGTATATATGTCTTATATCTAGGCCATCAGCTCTCAAACTATTCTAAAACAAGAAATATTATAAATGAAGCTAATAAGGTCTTCTTTTTTCCAGGCACAAGTACATATCATGTTAGAGAGTTTTTACAAAAGAAAGTTGGACTAGAAAAAGGTCCAATAAAAAAAATAATGGATCTTAAGAGTAGATGGGTATGCCTAAATATTATGATGCCATATAATGTGATTCATGAGAATGGCGTTTTCATAATTTAAATATTTTTATCATTCAAAATGGACTTGAAAGATTGGAATAGTGGTACACCGGCAACTAAGCCGTGGCTTAAACCAAAATGTTTTTCATTAGAGTGTCAAGAATTATCAACCACAAGACTTATACAAGCAAATGGACATTTAACCCCATATAGTTTATGGACTTGTCTAAATAATCTTAATGTGTCAGGAACGTCTGATACTTTTGCTATGGGAATCTTTGTAGGCCCTGTGGCTATACCTTCAGCTTCATGTTATAATGGATTGAGTGTTAGAATTGTTCTTAGTGGATTATTAACTACTACTATAGCTACTACTACTACCTTTTCAATTAAGAATTTGGCTGGAACATATACTCATGCTTCAACTACTGTAGTTACAGCTGGAGCCTTCGGACCCTCATCTGTTAGAGTTGAATTTGATATTCAAATAGCCGCGGTTGGTGGCCCTGGAGTTGGTCTTCAACGTTCAGTTGGAGCTTCTACTGTATTAAATCTGCCTGGTGTTACAAATACTATTAGCGATGGGACTACATTTAGTTCTACGGGTGGAGTTGAATATTATTTATATGCTCAACACTCTGCGGCTGGGGCTTCTTTTTTGAGACAATTAGCTTATGCTACGGTATTAATTTAAAATACCTAATAAAATGGAGTCTAAGAAAGACAAAATAAGAAGGCATGTTAAATTTATGACCCAAGATAAAGAAGATCTTGATGAACTTGAATTTTATTTGAAAAAATCGGATGATAATGTTCTGGATAAAGTAATTAAAATCCTCGAAAAAAGACATAAGAAATTAATGTCCAAACATAAAAAACATAGCCATGATTTCCAACCATTAATTTAAAAATAAATTTAAAATTTATTTTTATTTAAAATTTTAATTCTTTTAAAATAAATGAAAGAAGATTATATTTACGAATGTCGGGTTTCTTTTTTGACTAACGAAGAGAAAAAAGGTAAATCCCAAGATGAGATTCACATACGAGCAGTCATGCAAGAACCTGGAAGGAGAGAAATCATATATAATCATTCTCCTAGTCCTTTGGAAAGAATAATTCAAAGTTATGATAGACCCGTAAGTCAAATGTATAATCCTAAAGGAAGCGATATTGCGGGATTAAATGATCATGTTTATGAACTTTTATTAGAAATGAATGAAAAGAATATTACATATCAAGAAGCTTTAGTTAATCTTTTTCATCCCTTTAGGGTCCCTGGAGAATATTTTTGTATGACGTGGGATGTTAGTATAGTACATCGTATTAATATAAGACAACTTTCAGATTTACTTTTAGCCTTTTCCAAGTGTAAAACTGAATTTGAAATGGTTAATTGTCATCCCCTGGCTATG
>Ga0193755_1000269_pt1 | contig 14690 bp, 16 predicted proteins | sample H1a2metaG_FD_144921 | JGI IMG/M metagenome (GOLD analysis project Ga0193755, IMG submission 144921) | Soil microbial communities from a riparian zone of the East river system, Colorado, United States - H1a2 | ecosystem: Environmental > Terrestrial > Soil > Riparian zone | place: USA: East River...
CGCAGGCTCGCCGAGATCATCTGGTGCAGCTTGTGTCCCGGGGAGCGCGTGCGCCCGTCGGGCGAGTGCCGGAGCTTCTCGAGCTGGGTGGGCAGCGTGCTCGCCCCGATGGAGTGCCGCTCGCCGGCGAGCCGCCCGATCGTCTCCACCCCGACCGCCTTGGCGAGCCGCCGCCAGTCCACCGCCGGGTTGCGGAAGGGATGGCCCGCGTCGAGGAGCTCGCGGTTCTCGATGAAGAGCACGGTGTTGACGAGCAGCGTCGGCACCGCCTCGAATCGCTCGTAGACCTGGGCGGGATAGCGGGTGGCGTAGATCGGCCGCTCCTCGCGGTCGAGCACCGCGAGGCCCGCGCGCGTCTTCTCCCGGTAGGGCAGCGCGATGCCCCACGCGGCCAGCCGGTCGAGGCCGGGGGAGAGTTGGGCCTGGCGCTCGACGCGATAGCCCGCGGCCTCGAGCCGCTCGACGAAGCCGCCGAGCCGCGTGTAGCCGAGCCGCTCGTCGTAGGGGCCGGTGTGCGGGAAGCGAACGGCCGGGCTCGGGCCCGCCTCCACCCGGTAGGTGAGCCAGGCGGCCGCGCGCGAGAGCACGAGAGCCTGCATGGTGGAGGTGCGCACCTCCACGAGGGTGGCGAGGCCCAGCACGACCACCAGCAGCGGGATGAGGACGTACCGGCGATGCCGCCGCTCGCGCAGCCGCGCCATCCAGGACCGCGGGGGCGCGCCCGCGAGCACGTCGTCGCTCATCATGCCGGTGGCGAGGGCCGGCTGCGTCGGGGCGAGGGCGCGTGGGGAGGCAGACCGAGAGAACGAGAAGAAACGCTTCAGCGCGAAACGGGAACCGGGGTCCGCCACTGACTGATCAACCGCCCTTCTACCGCGCTCGTTCCTTGAAGTCTAGCACGCGCTCGCACCACGCGGCGACCGCGAGCAGCTCCGCGTCGCGCTCCGCCGCCGCGACGAGCTGCACCGCGTGCGGAAGGCCGGCCGCCGACACCCCGGTCGGGAGCGAGCACGCGGGCACGCCCGCGAAGCTCCACGGCGCGCAGAACCAGGGATCGCCGGTCGCGAGGCCCTCCGGCGCGGGCGCCGGCGCGGTCGGCGACAGCAGCGCGTCGTGACCCGCGAGCAGCGGCATGACCTCCTCGCGGAAGGCGAGACGGGCGCGCTGCGCGCGCGCGTAGGCCACCGCGGGCCGCGCGAGGCCGCCCTCGATCAGCTCGCGCGTGCGCGGGCGGTAGGCGGCGGCGTGGGTCCGATAGAGCTCCTCGTGATAGGCGCTCGCCTCCACCTCGAGCACGCCCCGTCCCGCCGCGTGCACACCCGCGAACGACCCGGGCAGCTTCACCTCCTCGATGGTCGCGCCCGCGCGGGCGAGTCGCTCCGCGGTCGCGCGCACCGTGGCCGCGGTCTCCGGAGTGGCGCGGTCGACCAGCTCGGACGCGAGCGCGAGGCGCGGGGGCCGCGGGGCGGGGCCGGCGAGCGGCCGCCCCGCGAGCACGCCGGCGGTGAGGGCCACGTCCGCGACCGCGCGCGCGAAGACGCCCACGTGGTCCAGGCTCCACGCGAGCGGCACGACGCCCTCGGTGGAGATCAGGCCGTGCGTGCCCTTGAAGCCCACCACCCCGCAGTAGGCGGCGGGGCGCAGCACCGAGCCGACCGTCTGGGTGCCGAGGGCGAGCGGCGCCATGCGCGCGGCGACCGCCGCCGCGGAGCCGGACGACGAGCCGCCCGGGGTGTGCGCGACGTTCCACGGATTGCGCGTGGGGCCGGGCTCGAAGTAGGCGAACTCGGTGGTGTGCGCCTTGCCGAGGATGATCGCGCCCGCCGCGCGGAGCCGCGCCACCGCGGCCGCGTCCTCGGTCGCCGCCACGTGAAAGGCGGGCGCGGCGCCGCACGTGGTGGTCATGCCCGCCACGTGGAAGATGTCCTTGATGGCCACCGGCACGCCGTGCAGCGGCCCGCGGAGCCGGCCCGCGCGCGCTTCCGCCTCGCGCTCGCGCGCGACCGTGCGCGCCCCCGCTTCGTCCACGCGCACCCACGCGCGGATCTCCGCGTCGCGCGCCGCGATGCGCGCGAGGCACGACTCGAGCAGGTCGAGCGGTGAAAGCGTGCGGTCCGCGATGAGGGTGGCCGCGCGGCCGGCGGGGAGCGAGGCGAGATCGTCCGGAGCCATCCATGAAGATCATGCGGGGCGCGCGCGCGCCCTGTCAAGACGACGCTCGCGTGTGCTTGCAGTCCGCAGAATGTGCGGAGAGCGGGCGGACCCACCAATAGGGTAGTTCGTTGCCCACCCACGGAAGAGCGGGGGAACTCCCTCGGAGCACCCGTCGGCAAGCGGTTGATTCTACGGCGCATCCCTTCTGGTACAGGACTTGCCCCTAGGACCACGTACGGATCAGGCAGGTCGGGGAGCGCGGTAGACGGGATAACAAGTCGGTCCCTTCTCCACCGGCGGGTTGTACCGGCTCCGGGCTCTCCGGCCTGCCTGGTCACAGAGATAGTGGGGCGCCAGGCGCCACCACGGGAGGATCGGATGAACTTCCAACGAGACCTGCCGCGCATCGATCTACGCTTTGCCAAGCTCTGCATGGAGCTCGATTGCAATACCGTGTTCGACTCGGCCATGTTCCGGCATTGCCCGACCTGCGGCAGCGTCGAGTTCTATCCGCTCGAGTCCTGGCTCAACCGCGAGCGCACGGAGAAGGTGTCCGTCACGCTCGGCGCTTCCGGAGTGGATCGCGCGGTCCGGGTGAACGCGATGCCGCGGCCGCTCTGGCTGCAGCGGCTGCGCTCGAACCGCGCGGAGAGCGACGCTCGGCTCGCCGCGGTGCCCGACCAGATGCCGGCCCGCGTCCGACGCCGGCGGGCCAGCTGATGCGCACCATTCTGGTGGTCGACGACGATCCGTGGGTGCGGGTGCTTGCCCGCGACGTGCTGGCCGGCGAGGGGTATCGCGTGCTCGAGGCGGTCGACGGCCAGGACGCGATCCGCGTCGCGGCCGAGCACCCCGGGCCGATCCACCTGCTGCTGTCCGACGTGGTGATGCCGGGGATGAACGGCTGCGAGCTCGCGGCCGGGCTCACCGCGCTGCTGCCCGGCATGAAGGTGATGTTCATGTCCGCCTACGACCGCGACTTCCTCGTGAACAAGGGGCTCAACCCGATCGGCCCGGTCATCACGAAGCCGTTCACCATCGAGTACCTTTCACGGCGCGTGCGGATGGTGCTGGACCGCCAGCCCGAGGCCGCCTCCACCGCCTAGTCGCACGCCCGGTCATTGACGTGCGGGCCCGGCTCGTTGTAAGAGCCGGGCCATGCCTTCCCCCTTCGCGGTCGCGCGGCTGCTCCTGCTCGCTCTGCTCGGCCCCGCGCTGGGGGCCACCTCCGTCGCCGCGTCCCCGTGCGGGGCATCCACCCGCCCGCTCGATGCGCCCATCGCGCTGGTGCTCTCCGGCGGCGGGGCCAAGGGCGCCTACGAGGCGGGCGTCGCCGCGGTCCTGGTGGAGCGCGGCCTGGCCATCCGGCTGGTGGCCGGCTCCTCCGCGGGCGCCCTGAACGCGGCGATGATCGTCGACGGCCGCCTGGATCGCCTGGAGGCGCTCTGGCGCGGGCTCTCGCGCGATCGGGTCTACTCGCTCCGCACCCGCGTGCTCTTCGCGGGCCTGCTGCCGGGCTGGCTCACCCTGCTCGCCCTCGATCGCGCCGGCTCGCTCTTCGACCCGCAGCCGCTGCGCGAGCTGATCGACGCCTCGCTCGATCTCGACCGGGTCCGCGCCTCGCCGGTGCAGCTCCTCGTGGTCACGACCGACCTGGCCCGCCGCGAGCCGCGCCTCTTCGACAACCGGACCCTCACCCGCGAGGCCCTGATGGCGGCGGCCGCGGTGCCCGGCGCGTTCCCCGCGGTGGACGTGGGCGGCGCGCTCCTGGTGGACGGTGGGCTGACCGGCCGCGCGCCGGTGCTGGAGGCGCTCGCGGCGGCGCCGGGAGTGGCGCGGGCGATGGTGGTGATGAGCTACGCGCCGGACGAGCGCGGCGCGCCGCCCACCACGATGCGGCGCGCGCTCGAGGAAGCCTTCGAGATGGGGATGATCCACCAGATCCGGCGGGACGTGGAGCTGGCCCGGCTCAAGTTCCCGGGAGTGGAGGTGCACCTGCTGCAGCCGTCGGCGCCGCTCGCGCTCCGGCCGCTCGACTTCGATCAGGAGGGAATCGCCCGGGCGCTCGCGCGCGGCCGGGCGGACGCGATCGCCTGCCTCAGCGGCTGGGCGACGCGCTGAGCTGGACCGGTTCGCTGTCGCGCACCAGGAAGTGCACGCGGCGGTTGCGGCTCTGGCACCCCGGCGACCGGTCCGCGCAGAGGAGGCCGGTCTCGCCGCGCGCGACCGCGGTGATCCGCTCCGCGGGCACGCCCCTCGTCACCAGGTAGTCCATCACCCACCGGGCGCGCCGCTGGGCCAAGGCCAGGTTGGCGGCACGGGGCCCGATCACGTCGGTGTAGCCCTCGACGATCACGAGCTGGCTCGGATTGGCCCGGAGCCAGGCGGCGGCCGCGTCGAGCGCGGCGAGGTCCCGTCGGTCGACATGAATCTCACCCGAGGCGAAGTGCACGTCGGGGAGCTCCTCCCGCGCGACGAAGGTCTCGGCGGAGGCCTCGGGGGTGGGGAGGTCGGGAGCTGGCGCCGCGTCCGGCCAGGCGGGCGCGGGCGGCGGGGCCGGGGCGGCCGCGGAAGGAGGCGTGGTGACCGCGGCGACGCGGGCCGGCTCGATCGGGCGAGCGCAGCCGAGCGGCAGCAGCGCGAGGACCAAAGCGAGGACGCGAGCGACGCGCGACATCACGATGGGGCGCGGCTCAGGCGAGCTCGTGACGCTCGGTGAGCCGGTCGTGGATCATGCCGAGGCCGAACTCGAGCTCGGTGGCGAGGGACTGGAGCTGATCGAGGCGGTTCCCGTCCGGCCGCAGGCAGCCGTCTTCCAGCAAGCGACCGTGTCCCAGCACCGCCAGGCTCAGCAAGCTCGCCTTCGCGAACAGCCGCTCCACGTACTCGGCCAGCACGTCCTCTGTCTGCGCCATGTGTAGCTCCTTTGTACCGCTCTGATCGGCTCGGGCCGTCATGTTTCAGTGGTCGCGTTGAGGGCATGGGGCATGCCACGGACGATGGGCCCCAAGGGCCTGGAATCGTAGGGAATTGACTTCATTCACCGGGGCCGGGATCGTCAGCCCGACGGCAGCCCCGTCAGAGTTCGGACAGCGCAACCCTTGCTCTGTGCCAGCATGGATCCATGGAGCCCGGCCGCATGGAGCACCGCATCGTGCAGGTCGAACGCGCCCTCGATGTGGCCGCGCTCGCCGCGGGCCTCGTCCTGCGGCTGGGGTGGCCGGAGTGGCACGTGGCCCTCACCCGCCCGATGATGCTCGTCTGCGCGGGTGTCGCGCTACTTGGCGCGGGTCTCGCGCGCGATCTGGCGCGGCTCGCGCTGGGGGAGTCGCGCGCGGCGGCCGCGCCTGATCCGCATCCGGGCGAGCTGCGCACGTGCCTCGAATCCACGCTCGGGCTGGGCGCGGTGGCGGGGGGGCTCGCATGGCGGTTCGGCGGCGGGGGCAGCGCGCTGGTGGCGGTGCCGGTGGGCGGCGTCCTGCTCGCGCTCGCCGCGGTGGCCTCCTTCGGCCATCTCACGCGCAACCTGGTGCTCGTCCTGCGGCACGAGCCGGGTCACCGCAACGTGATCGTCTGGTCGTCGCCCCGCAGGTAGTCGCGCAGCGCCCGGCGGATCGAGGCGAAGCCGAGTCGCCGCCACGGGATTTCGTCGCGCTTCACCCACCGCACCTCGTTCACGTCGCTTCCCGGGGTGATGCGTCCGGCCACGCGCACCTCGTAGACGATGCCCAGCACCGGGAAGCCGCCGGGACCGTAGCGATCCGGCACGAAGCCGCGGAAGCGCGCCCGCGTGATTCGCACGCCCAGCTCCTCGCGCAGCTCGCGTCTCAGCCCGCGCTCGGGTGTCTCGTCCGCCTCGAGGAAGCCGCCGGCCAGGTCCCAGTAGCCCGCGAAGGGCGCGGCGGCCCGCCGGCACAACAGAATGCCCCGCGGCCCCACCGCGATGGCCACGGTGGCGGGCACCGGGTTGTCGTAAAAGGTCCACGCGCAGCGCGGGCAGCGCCACCGCCGGTAGCCGTCCCGGCGCACGGTCCGCAGGCGGACACCGCAGACCATGCAGTGGCGGGGCGCGTGCCGGGGTGCGCTCACCGGGACTCGAACTCGATTTCGGTGCCGAGCGCCTCGTTGAAGCGGTTGGTGAAGTTGGCGGCGGCGATGGAGAGCGTGAGCTGCACCAGCGCCTCCGGGTCGAGATGCTTCCGGAGCGTCTCCACGAGCGCCGCGTCCACCTGGACGCGGATGGTCATCGCCTCCGCGTACCGGAGCGCCAGCCGCTCGAGGTCCGAGAAGAGCGGGCTCTCCTCGAAGTCGGCGAGCGCGTCGAGCTGCTCGCGGCTGACCCCGACGCGGCGCGCGGCGGCCCCGTTGTGGGTCACGCAGTAGCCGCAGCGGTTGAGCTGCGACGCGCGGACGTAGGCCAGGTAGCGGAGCTTGAGGTCGAGCGGACCCTCGCGAAGCTGCGGGTACCAGGCGAGGAAGGGCGCCACCGACCGCGCGTGGTGCGCCATGAGCCGGTAGAAGTTGAGCACGCGCCCGCTCGCCTTCTGCAGGGTGTCGAACACCGACTGGACCTCGGCGCCGACCTGCGCCCGATCGAGGTAGGGCAATCTCGCCGCCATGGTGGGAGTGGCCTCCTTGGCCCGCCGGGACGACGCGGCGGGCCCGTCCCGCGACCGCGGCTCGGCGTGTGGCCGCATCATACCCGCGCGCGCGCGATGCTCAAAGCCGGCTCCCGCGGGCTTCGCGTGCCGGTCACAGGATCGCGACATGGATCGCCTGGCTCTCGAAGAGCAGGGCGGCCCCGCGCCGGCCGTCCAGCGTGAACTCGAAGAGCCGCCCGGCCCCCACGCTCCCGCGCGCGCCGCCTTCGACGCGCGCGGCCGCGCGCAGGAGGCCGTCGGTGCGCGCCCGCCCGGCCGCCTCGTCCCAGGCGCCCGCGGTGACGCCGTAGGCGTCGAGCGCGTAGGCGCGCAAGAGCTTGGGCCACTCCCGCGTGAAGAGGCCCGGCGCGTGGAAGCAGTCCACCCCGGCCAGGTTGGGCCCCACGAAGACCGCCGCGCCCACCGCGGTGGGCACCATCGTCGGGTCGAAGCGACGCGACGTCTCCTCCAGCTGCGCCTTCACCTCGGGTTTGTCGTAGATCGCCTGGTAGCTGCCGGTCGGCGAGGGCGCCGCCACGCTGCGCGAGGCGGCCGCGACGCCCGACCAGATGCGCGACTGCTCCGCCTTGCGGAGCACCTGGGAGCGGACGCTCGGCTGCACCACGCTGCCGCGGCTGTCGAAGTCCTTGCGCCCCTCGTTCCAGCGGCCCTGCTCGACGCAGTACACCGCGATGTTGCGGGGCCCGCTGAGCGGCGGTAGGAACAGGTCCTCGCGCAGGACGCGATTCTGCTTGCCGCCGATCAGGATCTCCCCGGCCAGGAGCAGCACGTGGGTCTTGCCACGGTTCTCCGCGATGAGCTCCGGCACGCTGGCCTGCGCCCGCTCGATCACGGTGAGAGCGCCGCGGGCGCGGCCCTCGTCCAGCGTCAGGATCTCGAGCGACGGCGTGGCCGCGGTGCCCTTCGCGTGGAGCCACAGCACCGCGAGGCCACCCTGGCCGGCGGCCGGGCCCAGGGTGAGCTCGCCCAGGGCCCGGCCGAGCTCGGGGCTACGGCCCATCACGAGCGACGCGGTGGCGTCGCCGCCGTCGGGCAGGACGCGGACCCGGTCGGCCCGGGCCAGGGGTGGGGCGGAGGCGGCGAGGGCGCCGCCGGCGGCGAGCAGCTTGAGGAACGAGCGTCGAAATGGGTTCATGATCTCCTCCGGTCCCGCGCGGGGCGGGGTATGGGTCGCCCGCTTAGACCAGCCCACGGGAGGAAAGTTCCGCGTATACTGTGCCGGTAGCACCCACCGATTCCGACAACCCTACTCGACGGAGGTACGCGATGAAGCGGACCCTGGCTCTGGCCGTTCTGATGGCCCTGGCGATCCTGCCGGCGCTTTCCGTGACCGAAGCATGGGCCCGCGCGGGCGGCGGCAGCTCGAGCGGCAGCCGCGGCTCCCGGAGCTACACCGCCCCGGCGCAGCCGTCCAGCCCCGCCTCACCCCAACAGCCGTCCTCGCCGGCGGTCTCTCCGGCGCAGCCGCGTCCAGGCTGGGGCGGCATGATGGGCGGGATGCTGGGGGGCCTCCTGCTGGGCGGTCTCCTGGGCGGGCTCCTCTTCGGCGGCGGCTTCGGCAGCGGCATCGGCCTGATGGAGATCGTGATCATCGCCGGGCTGGGCTGGTTCGCGTTCTCCTACATGCGGCGCCGGCAGGCGGCCGCGCCCTCGGGCTACGCGATGGCGGGCGGGGGCTACACCGGATCGGCGCCGCGCGATGACGCGGCGATGGCGGCCCGCTACGGGTCCGGGACCCCGGTCGGTGGCACCGCCACGCTGGAACCCCCGACGGGCCCGTCCGACCTGGAGCGCGGCCTCGGCCACGTCCGCCAGATGGACGCCGGCTTCGATCCCCGCGCGTTCGCGGAGACCGCCTCGGACGTCTTCTTCAAGGTGCAGGGGGCGTGGACGGCACGGGACCTCCAGAGCGTCTCGGCCAGCCTCACGCCGGAGATGCAGGCGCAGCTCCAGCGCGACTGCGACCGGCTGCGGGCGGAGCAGAAGATCAACCGGCTCGAGAACATCGCGGTGCGCAGCGCCGAGATCACCGAGGCCTGGCAGGAGACCGGCCAGGACTTCGTGACCGTGCACTTCCTGGCGAGCCTGCTCGACTACACCACCGACGAGAGCGGCGCCCGGGTGCTCGACGGCAGCCGCACCGAGCCGGTGAAGTTCGAGGAGTACTGGACCTTCGTCCGGCCCGTCGGCCCCGGCCCCTTCCGCCTGAGCGCCATCCAGCAGGCCTGAGCATCCGATCGCGGCCGCCCCGGACTCCCCGGGGCGGCCGCCCCGCGACGGCTCAGGTCTTCCGCCGCCGCCCCGCGTAGATCTCCTGCATCTCCTTCTCGGCCCAGGCGACCGCCTGGTCGGCGGTCATCTTGCCGGTCGCGTGCTGCGCGAACATGTTCGGGATGATGTAGAGGTCGAGGACCTGCTGCGAGGCCGCGGTGGTCGGTCCCGGCCACGAGGGCGGCACCGTGACCTTGGCGACCTCGGGGATGAACCGGTACTGCTTGTCGCTCTTGTACACCGGGTGCTTGGTCAGGTTGGCCAGGAACGGCAGGTTGAAGCCGTGGCCCGCTTCCACCCACTTGGCCTGGTTCTCGGGCTGGAAGTGGTAGCGCAAGAAGTCCTTGGCGAGCTCCACGTTCTTCGAGAAGTTCCAGATCCCCACGCACCAGTAGCCGGTCGTCGTCCTCCGATCCACCGGCCCCTTCGGGGTATTGACGTGGTCGATGACCTCGGCGATCTCCCGCGTCTTGCCCGGGATCGTGATCTTGTCCTTCTTGGCCGACTCGTAGGCGCTGATCGGGTTGTGAATGGCGATGCACTTGCCCGCGTTCAGGCACCGGTTGTTGCTCGCGTCGTCCCACGCGACCACCTCCGGGTCCATGGCCTCGGTGTAGAGCCGCTTGACGAAGTCCAGGGCCTGGCGGGTCTGCTTCGAGTTGATGGTGATCGTGGTGCCGTCCTTGCCCACGTACGAGCCTCCGTACGACCACAGGATCGACAGCAGGGTGGTGTTGGCGTCGCCGGTCTGCCCGATCGCGATGCCGAGCGGATGCCCGATCGCCTTGCCCTTCTTCCCGATCCGCAGCCAGTCCTCCCAGGTGTCGGGGTTCTTCTCGCCGATCTGCTCCAGCAGATCGGTGCGCACCGCCATCGGGAACGGCGGCATCCACCACGGGAGCAGCTTCCACTTGCCGCGGATGAGGTAGTCGTTCTCGTTCAGCCATCCGCCGTTCTTGGGCGCCACGTCGGCGGCGACGTCGTTCAGGTCCACCAGGTGGTCGAAGTAGAGATCGGCGTCGCCGAGGCCCGCGCCGAGGGCGGTGAGGTCATGGCCCGAGCGCGCCTGGACCTCCGCCGCCTTCTTGGTCACGAGCTGCAGGTGGGCGATGATGTCGAGCCGCACCTTCACCTTGTTCTTGGCGCCCCACTCGTCGAGCTGCCGCTTCAGCTCCTTGTCGGTGTCGGGCACGAAGCTGGCGATGGTGAGGAAGGTGAGCTCCTTGGTCTGGGCGACCGCGGGGGCGCGGCCCGCGGCGAGGATGCCGCCGAGGCCGGCGGCGCCGCCCGCCGCCGCGCCGAGAAACTGGCGGCGGCTCACGCGACCTGAATCGGGGGTGGACGCAGCGCTGGGTCTCGCCATGATGCTCCTCCTCATTTGACGGCTCCCGCCGTCAGGCCCGACACGTAGTAGTCCAGGAAGAAAACGTAGGCGATCACGATCGGGAACGAGCCGATGCAGGCGCCCGCCATCAGCCCTCCCCAGTAGTAGATGTCTCCCCGGATCAGCTCGGAGAAGACCCCCACGGTCAGCGTCTTCAGCTCGGCGGGCGAGACGAAGACCAGCGCATACAGGAACTCGTTCCAGGACAGCGTGAAGGCGAACAGGGCCGCGCAGATCACGCCGGGCACCGCCACCGGCAGCAGGATCCGGATCAGGGTCTGCAGCCGGTTGCACCCGTCGAGCATCGCGCACTCCTCGATCTCCTTCGGCACCGTCCGGAAGTAGCCCATGAGGAGCCAGGTGCAGAACGGGACGAGAAAGGTCGGGTAGGTGACGACGAGCGCCCACAGGCTATCGGACAGGCCGAGGCGGTTCACCACCGTGCTGAGCGGCAGGAACAGCAGCGACGGCGGCACCAGGTAGGTGATGAAGATGGCCACCCCGAAGGATTCCGCGCCGGGAAACTTCAGGCGGGCGAGCGGGTAGGCGGCGAGCACCCCGAGGACGACCGAGATCGCGCTGGCCGCCACGCTGACCATCAGGCTGTTCACGAACCAGCTCCAGAAGAAGGTCTCCTTGGACAGCAGCTCGTAGTGCCCGAACGTGACGCCGCGCCCGATCCAGAACGGGACGGAGCTGACGTCGTAGAGCTCGGCGTTCGTCTTGAAGGACGTGACGAACATGAAGTAGAGGGGGAACAGCGCGAAGAGCACGAACGGCACGGTGGGCATGTAGAGGGTGAAGACGGGCCGGCTCCGCCGCAGCCAGCGCGGCACGCTACTCATAGGTCGTCGACTTGCGGACCACCCGGAGCTGGACGAAGACCACGGCCAACAAGATCGGGAAGAGGAAGAGCGAGACCGCGGCGCCCTGCCCGATCTGGCCGCTCTGCATCCCGAGCGCGAACGAGTAGGTGGCGAAGAGGTGGGTCATGTTCATCGGCCCGCCCTTGGTCAGGACGTAGACGATGTTGAAGTCGGCCAGCGTGAAGATCGTCGAGAAGAGGATCACCACCGCCAGCACCGGCTTGACGAGCGGAACCGTGACGTGCCAGAAGCGTCCGATGGGGCCGGCGCCGTCCGACTCGGCCGCCTCGTACAGCTCTCGCGGGATGGCCACCAGCCCGGCGAGGAGGGTGATCGCGAAGAACGGCAGGCCCCGCCACGTGTTGACGAGGATCACCGAGAACATCGCGAGGTACGGGTCCGGCAGCCACGGGATATCGTGGTTCACCACGTGCAGAGCCCGGAGGGTCCAGTTCAAGACGCTGTAGAGCGGCTCGAACATCCACCACCAGACCAGGGTGCTCAGGGCGGTCGGCACGATGAAGGGCAGCAGGACCGCGCCCCGGATGAGGCGCTTGAAGTACGTGATCCGGAAGAGGAGGAGGGCCAGCGCCATCCCGAAGACGGTCTTGAGCCCCAGCGCGAGCGCGGTGAACACGATGGAGTTCTGCAGGGTCTGGAGGAAGATCGAGCTGGTGAGGAGTCGCTGGAAGTTGTCGAGACCGATGAAGCCGCCCGCGTCGCCCACGCGGGCGTCACTCAGGCTGAACCAGACCGAGAGCGCGAAGGGGTACGCGACCAGGAAGAGCAGGAGGAAGAACGCGGGCGCCACGAACGTGTAGGCCACCGACGCGTCGCTGACCAGCACGTCGGACAGCGCTCGAGCGTGGCCGTCGCCGCGTACGGCGACCTTCGCCGCATCCCCGTTGAGCGTCTTGAGCTGCACGACGCGCTCCGTCGAGGAGAAGCGGCCGCTCCGCCGTCTCCCGTCGGGACAGTAGGGGCTCGATGTCGGACGGGGCGCCCGCTGCGCCTCCCCGGATCCCGGCGTCGATCGAGGCTAGAACCTAGTGCAGGCCCCCGCGGGTGTCAAGCGGTGATGCGGAGGCCGGACCGCGCTCAGAACGCGGCCGACATGCCGCCGTCGAAGTTGATCGCGGTGCCGGTGATGTAGGCCGCGCGGTCGGAGACGAGGAACGCCACCAGGTCGGCGAACTCCTCGGCCTCGCCCATGCGGCCCACCGGCACGCGCTTGGCCGCCTCGCGGTAGTAGGCTTCCAGATCGCCCTTGGCCCGGCGCTCCCACTGCGCGCTCTTCACGAGGCCCAGGCAGATCGTGTTCACCAGGATGCGGTCGGGCGCGTACTCGTTGGCGAGCGACTTCGTGAGGTTGATGCCGGCCGCGCGCGTCACACTGGTCGGCAGGGCGCGGGCCGCGGGGGCCTTGCCGCCCACCGTGGTCACGTTGATGATGCGGCCGCCGCCGCGCGTCTTCATCTGCGGGATCACGAGCCGGCAGAAGCGCACCGCGGCCATGAGCTTGACCTGGATGTCGGCCTCCCACGTCGCGTCGTCCACCTTCTCGAAGCTGGCCGCCGAGGACGTGCCCGCGTTGTTGACCAGGATGTCCACGCCCCCGTAGGTGCCGAGCGCCGCGCTCACCACCGCGTCCACGTCGGCGGCGCGGGTCACGTCGGCGGGCAGGGCGAGGACCTGCACGCCGGTCTGGCGGCGGATGTCCTCGGCGGCGCGCTCCAGCACGTCCTTGCGCCGCGCGCAGATGACGACGTGCGCGCCCTCCGCGGCCAGGCGCAGGGCGGTGGCGCGGCCGAGCCCCTCGCTGCCGCCGGTGACGATGGCGACCTTGCCGGTGAGACCCAGATCGAGCATGGCGGTGTCCTCCCGGTCGGACTGTAGCCGCGGCCCGTCGCGCGGTCAAGCGCACGCCCGGCCCCCTGCCGCGGCTACATGGTATCGTCGTCGCCATGCGCCGGGTCCTGGTCACGGGCATGAGCGGCCTCATCGGCACCGCGGTACGCGCCCGCCTCGAGGGGCGCTGGACGCTGCGGGCTCTGAATCGCCGCCCGGTCGAGGGGGTGGAGACGCACCAGGCCGACATCGGCGATCTGGACGCGATCGCCCCCGCCTTCCGCGACGTGGACGCGGTCGTGCACCTGGCCGCCAACGTGGCCAACCTCGAGGGCACGCCGGGGTGGGATGCGGTCCTGCGCGACAACGTGGTCGGCACCTACAATGTCTTCGAGGCGGCGCGTCGGGCCTCCGTGAAGCGGGTCGTCTACGCGAGCAGCGGCGCCACCGTGAGCCGCATCGAGCGCGACGCGCCCTACGCGGCGCTCGCCGCCGGCCGCTACGACGAGGTGGCGGAGTGGCCCATCCTCACCCACGAATCACCGGTGCGTCCGAGCGGCCTCTACGGCTGCAGCAAGGTCTGGGGCGAGGCGCTCGCGCGCCACTTCGCCGACACCACCGCGATGTCGATGATCTGTCTGCGCATCGGCCACGTGAGCGCGGGCGATCGGCCGGTGCAGCCGCGTGAGTTCTCGGTCTGGTGCAGCCGGCGCGACATCGCCCAGGCGATCGAGCGCGCGCTGGCCGCGCCGGACAGCCTGCGCTTCGACGTGTTCTTCATCACCTCGGAGAACAAGTGGGGCTACCGCGACATCGAGCACGCGCGGGCGGTGCTGGGCTACGTCCCCGAGGACCGCGCCGAGGATCACCGGGCTCCCCCGTGAAGCTCCTGTCCTGGAACGTCAACGGGCTCCGATCGTCGTGGAAGAAGGGCCTGCTCGACGTCCTCGGCGCGGAGGCGGCCGACGTGGTCTGCCTGCAGGAGACCAAGCTGCAGGCGGAGCAGGTCACCGACGAGATGCGGGCCCCGCTCGGCTACCGGAGCTACTGGAGCTTCGCCGAGCGGAAGGGCTACAGCGGCGTGGCGACCTACCTCCGGGCCGAGCCGATCGCGGCCCGCGCGCTCTGCGACTCGCCGGTGCTGGACTGCGAGGGGCGGCTGGTGCACACCGAGCTGCCCGACTTCCATCTCTTCAACGTCTACTTCCCGAACGGCGGGATGGGCCCCGAGCGGGTGCAGCACAAGCTCGCCTTCTACGAGGCCTTCCTCACGTTCACCGAATCGCTGCGCAAGCGGGGCAAGGGGGTCGTGGTGTGCGGGGACGTCAACACCGCGCACACCGAGCTGGATCTGGCCCGCCCGAAGGAGCACGAGCGGATCTCGGGATTCCTCCCCGTCGAGCGCGAGTGGGTGGCGCGCTTCATCGCGGCCGGCTATCACGACACGTTCCGGCTCTTCACCGCCGACCCGGGCCACTACACCTGGTGGGACCTCAAGTCGGGCGC
>Ga0193755_1000270_pt1 | contig 14668 bp, 15 predicted proteins | sample H1a2metaG_FD_144921 | JGI IMG/M metagenome (GOLD analysis project Ga0193755, IMG submission 144921) | Soil microbial communities from a riparian zone of the East river system, Colorado, United States - H1a2 | ecosystem: Environmental > Terrestrial > Soil > Riparian zone | place: USA: East River...
CGTCACGGCCTTTCTCGTCCAACACATCCCCACGGCCCTCTGGTCGGTCACGCTTCCCGGAACCCCCGCGCGCTCGATCCGAACGATTGCTGCCCACCTCCACAACGCGCGGTGCAGCTGGGTCAGGACACTGGGCCGTGAGCATGGGATTGCCGTCCCTCCGCGCGTCGATCGCCGGACCGTCACGCGTGGCCAACTCGTCTCGGCGCTCACGAAGAGCAGTCGCGGCATCGGCGCCCTCCTCGAGCTGGGCTGCAGTCGCGGAGGTCGCATCCCGCCCTCGAAGGCGTATGTCTGGCGCAATCTGTCCCTTGACGTCGGCCACGTCCTGACCTACTTCGTCGCTCATGAAGCGCATCACCGCGGTCAGATCGTGATGCTGGCTCGCCAATTGGATTACCGCCTCCCGGCCGCGGTGACGGGTGAACTGTGGCAGTGGCGTCCCAAAACCAAGAGGTCATCATGACCACTCCAACTCCTTCCGCTACCTCCGCACCGACCGGAGTCCGAATAGCCTCGACACTGTGCTGGGTGGTTGGAATCCTCACGATCCTCGCTGCGCTCGCGATCGGCATCCCCGCGCTCTCGTCCGGAGCCGGCCAGTTGTTCCTCGCCGTGAATGTCGCCGCGGGCGCGATCGTCTGTGTGGCGGCGGTCCAGATTCGCCGGCAACGGAAACTTGGTGTCCTGCTCCTGGCTCTGGCCTGGGCGATCCCGACCGTGGTGGCGCTCGTCCAGCATTTACCGGTGCGCGGTTCCCTGCTCCTGTTTGTGGCGCTTCTCTTCGCGGCCGCCAACTGGAAGCATTTCCGGTAGGGCGGGCCCCGCAACATTGACGCTGACTGCCGGGTACTTATTCCTCGCGATCGATGGGCAGCTCTAACCACACCCGTGGGCCCGTATCACCTGGAGGAGGTTGTCCAATGCGCCGCTCGACAGCTGCAGGGATGTTCGCGCTGACCCTGGCCCTGGCCCTGGCCGCCGTGAACGCGGCGTCCGCACAGGGCCGGACCCGCTCGATCAAGGGAACCGTCGTGGATTCGGCCAAGCACAAGCCGGTCTCCCAGGCGGCCATCTTCATCGGCCGGACGTTCACAGGACAGCGCACCGGCGATGACGGGACGTTTCACGTCTCGTCCCCGCAGGGGCCGCTCGTCGTGATGATTCGCCGGCCCGGCTACGTCCCGGTCCTCACCGCCGTTGCCGGAGATACTTCCGGAACCGAGACGGACATGGGTACGGCCAGCATGCAGCAGGTGAAGTCGGATGCGGACCGCGCGGCCGTGCAGGATGCCGACATGAAGATCTACCCGGAGCTCGCGCGGTTCTACGATCACAAGGCCAGGTTCCGCCAGGGTCTGTACCTCTCGCCCGACGATCTGCAGCGCGGTGGGAGCCTCTTCACGCTGATCAGACAGAAGCCAAACTTCCACTTCATCTGCATCGTCACGCAGCGGGGAGACTTGGATTGCGGGCAGGAGGCCAGTCGCGGCCGAACGTCAATCACGAATCCCAACCCCACAAGCTCCGAGCAAACGCCGTGCGTCATGCAGCTGTGGTCGAACGGGATCGGACCTCAAAAAACGCTGGACCAAATACAGCAGGATGAGGTGTTGGCGGTAGAAGCGTTCCCACACCCGGGCGTCACGCCGCCCGAGTTCATGGGGAGCCCGTGCGCCGCGATTATGCTCTGGATGAAGGAAGGCGGGCCGGTGTTGTCGCGGTGATCGCGACCGCCGGCTGGAGCGTTGCGCCGTACTTCATCGTGGACGACGTGGTTCAGACCGCGAACTACTACCGCGACAAGTTGGGCTTCCACTACGAGCGCTTCTGGGGCGAACCGCCCGGTTTCTGCATGGTCAAGCGCGCCGGAGTGATCATCATGTTGGCCCAGCTCGAACAGCATGGTGTCATGCGCCCCAACAACGCCGTCGACCCTGAGGGTGGCGCCTGGGATGCATACATCTGGATCGATGACGCCGATGCGCTCAATGCCGAGTTCAAGTCGAAAGGTGTGAAGATCGCACGGGACATCAGCGACAAGCATTACGGCTGCCGCGACTTCGACATCGAAGACTGCAACGGCTACCGGCTGTGCTTTGGGCAGGTGATCGACGAGTAAATCACCGTAATGCCGCCCGCGCGCGCGCAATTTCGACCCGGTCGCCGTCAGCGGCGCCCATCTGCGTCAGGAAGGCGGCGTAGCGGAGCCGTGCTGCGTCCCGGTCGCCGGCCAGCTCGGCAGCGCGCGCGGCGCCGAACAGGCTGCGCGCCCGATTCGGCTCGCGCGCCAGGCTCGCCTCGTAGACCGCTCGGGCGTCGGCCGGCCGCCCGATCGCGAGGAGCATGTCGCCCTCGAGCTCGCGGGCGGGCAGCAGCTCACCAGGTGTTATCGGCTGTTTCTCGGTGACGTCCTCGATGTCGGCGGCTCCCTTCACGTCACGCAGTGCGGCCGTGGTGTCGCCCGCCGCCAGCTCCGTCCACGCGGTCACGAGCTGCCGCTTGATGGCGACCACGCGCGCCCAGTCGTTGTCCCCCCCCCCGCGGCGCGTCATGTCGGCTTCGATGGCCGCGAGCGCCGCGATTGCCACCCGAGCTTGCGCCGTGTCAGAGACCCGAGCGGCGCCGATCCCACGGGCGAAGTGCGACAGCGCCGCGCCGATGGTCATGCCGCCCGCGCGCACGGGCAGCTGCGCCGCGGCCGCCCAGTCGCCACGCTCCAGCGGCAGGCGTGCTTCCATTGCCACCCGATTGTAATTCGCAACGAGCGCGTCGTTCGCCAGCGTTGTTTGCAGCGCGAGCGCATCGGTAATCGTGCGGCGCGCGGCGCTGTCGCGGCCTTCCTGGAGATAGGCGTAGACCATGTAGTCGAGCGCGTGGATCTGCTCGGGGGCGACGCCGGTGTGCTGGGCGCGCGCGTAGTCGACGCCCGCCTGGAACGCGCGCTGGTTCGCGGCAATGGTCTCATCCCACAGACCGCGCCGGATGAAGATGTGCGACGGCATGTGCTGCGCGTGCGGCGCGGCGGGCGCGATCGCGGCGTAGCGCCGCGCGGCGTCGAGCCCCAGCGCGGCGAGCTGCGGTGAATCGTCGGCGTGGATGATGTAGTGCGCGAGTCCCGGATGCGTCGGAAACCGCTGGAACAAGGGGTTCAGAATCGCCGCCGCGCGCTTTTGCCGGGCGAAGGTCGTGTCCGTCTTGGGGGCGGTCGCGACCAGCGACAACGCATAGTAAATGGCGACTTCGGTGTCGTTCGGGAAATCGCGATAGACGCGCGCCAGCGTGTCCGAGTAGGCCTGCAACCGGCGGCTGTTGGCCGTGGAATCGTAGCCGCGATAGAGGGCCGCGGCCGCCGCAATGAACCCTTGCTCGCGCGGCGTGGGCGCGCCCAGGGCAGCTGCACGCTGGGCCGCCGCAGCTCCGCGGCGCGCGCTTTCGCTGGTGGGGGGAGCACCTCCCGCGAATGGATTTCCCCACGCGTTGAGCGCGAGACCCCAGTACCCCATCGCGCAGCTCGAATCGGCGGCGACCACCGCCTGGAAGGCACCGAGTCCCTGCTCCCACCAGAACGAGTGCAGGTAGGTCATGCCGCGCTCGAATTCCCGCTGCGCCGTCGCATTGCAGGACGTTGGGAACACGACGCGGCCGAGTGCGTGTTGCGCCGGCGAAGGCCGGGCGAGACCCAAGGCGATAATGACGAGACGAGTGACGCGACTCATGGGCGACTCCGCCAAAAGAGGTAAGCCGGGATGCCAAGTCCGATGAGGCCGGCGCCGAATGCGGCGTTCCTCGGATTCGAGGCGATGGCGCTGAAGACGACGAACGCCGCGGCGAGCACGAACAGCGCCGGCGTGACGGGATATCCAGGCACTCCGAACCCGGCTCTGGGCGCCTGATCGCGCGCGCGATACACGTACAAACAAGCGACCGTCGAGCCGAAAAAGATCCAATCCCCAAAGGTCACGTAGTCGACCAGCTGGCCGAACGTCCCGGAAAGGGTGAGCAAGACGGCGAGGACCGCGAGCGATACGATCGCGGCGGTCGGCGTATGGTAGACGGGATGCAGCTCGGCGAAGCGGCGGAAGAAGACGCCGTCGGCCGCCATCGCCTGGAGCACGCGCGGTGTCACCAGTATCACGAGGTTGAGAAACGCGAACGTCGACACGGCGATCCCGGCGGCGATGAGCTTGCCGCCGACCGGGCCCAGGACCGCCGTCATCGTGTCGGCCGCCGGTGCGGTGCTTGTCGCCAAGCCTTCGATCCCCAGTACGCGCAAGTACGCGACGTTGGTCAGCAGGTACACCGTCACCACAATTGTCACGCCAATGAGCAGCGCGCGGGGGAGATTCCGCTCCGGCTCGATGATTTCTTCGGCGATGAAGTTCGTTTGTTGCCAACCGCCATACGTAAAGAGGATAGGTACGAGTGCGGTACCAAGGGCGGCAAAGTGCGGCGGCGGCAATGGGGCGGCGGAGGGCGGCGAAGGGACCGCGAGCAGAAGTCCGCTGGAGATCAGCACGGCGAGCGCCACCAGCTTGAGGACCGTGAGAATGTTTTGCGTAATCGCTGCGGGACGGACACCGACGTAGTTGATCCCGGCATGGAACACGATCGCAGCGACCGCCAACGGCACCGCATAGGAATGCGGTAAGCCGAGCAGCGCGAGCGTGTAATCGGCGAATGTGACCGCCACGGCGGCGATCGCGCCGGTGGAGTGTCCAGCCGTACAGGAATGCGGGCAACGGACCGAACGTTTCACGCAGGTACACATACCCGCCGCCCGCCCGGGGGCGCCGCTGCCCCAGCTCGCCGAAGCAGAATGCGCCGATCAAGGCGATGACGCCCCCGATCACCCAGGCCAGCAAGACGAATCCTGGTGAGCGGAGGCGCTCGGCCACGGTGGCCGGCGTGCGGAAGATCCCGCCACCGATGATGCCCCCGACAACCGCCATCGTTCCCGAAAAAAGCCCGAGCCGGCGCAGATAGGTCGTCATAGAGGTGGGAATAATGTAGGGGCGCAGCATGCTGCGCCCCTACCCCACCCTACGATACGCCTAACTAGCGCCCTCTCAGTTTGTCCGCCACGTTTTACCCATCTCTCCTCATCGAGATCAACGTATGCCCTCGTACACTCTCCTTGTGAATGGCCGGCGCCGGACCGTCGAGGCCGCCGCGAACACGCCCCTCCTCTGGATCTTGCGCGACAACCTCGGTCTCACCGGCACCAAGTTCGGCTGCGGAATCGCGCAGTGCGGCGCCTGCACCGTGCACTTGGGCGGTCAGGCAACTCGGTCCTGCGTCATGCCTGTCGCCGCCGTCGGGACCAAGCCGATAACTACCATCGAAGGCCTCAGCGTCACGTCGACGCATCGAGTCCAGAAGGCGTGGGTCGCCGAGGACGTGCCGCAATGCGGCTACTGCCAGTCGGGACAGGTCATGGCGGCGGCGGCGTTATTGGGCCAGACACGGCAACCGACTGATGCCGAGATCGATGCCGCGATGACGAACATCTGTCGCTGCGGAACCTACCAGCGCATCCGGGCCGCGATCCATCGCGCGGCAAAGGAGGCGTGATGGAACGGCGCGACTTTCTCCAGGTGGCCGGCACGATCGGCGCCGGCCTGGTCATTGGGTTCAAAATCCCCACCCGGCGCGGTGTGGCGCCATTCGCACCGAATGCGTGGCTCCGTATCGGCACGGACGACAGTGTGCTCGTGATCGTCGATCGCTCGGAAATGGGCCAGGGCGTGACCACCTCCCTGCCGATGTTGCTCGCGGAAGAGCTCGAGGCTGACTGGACCAAGGTCCGTTTCGAGTTCGCGCCCGCCGACAAGGCCTACATCAATCCGCTCTTCGGTATTCAGGGTACTGGCGGCAGCTCGAGTGTGCGCGCGGCCTGGAAGCCGCTGCGCGTGGCAGGCGCCCAGGCACGAACCATGTTGATCGCGGCGGCGGCCCAGACGTGGAGCGTCGAGCCCGCAAGCTGCCGCGCTGAAGCGGGCGCGGTGATTCACGGCGCGACCAACCGGCGGCTCAGCTACGGAGCGCTGGCGCAGCGAGCGGCGGCGCTTCCCGTCCCCGCGGACGTGCAGCTCAAGGATCCGAAAGACTGGCGCCTCGCCGGCAAGCCGACGAAACGCCTCGACACGCAGTTCAAGGTGAATGGCACCGCGCAGTTCGGCATCGACGTCCGCGTGCCCGGAATGCTGACCGCGGTGGTGGCACGCAGCCCGGTGTTCGGCGGCAAGGTCCGCAGCTTCGATGCGACCGCGGCGAAAGCGATCCCTGGTGTCCGGCACGTCGTGCAGATCTCGAGTGGCGTCGCCGTGGTTGGCGCCGGCTATTGGCCGGCGAAACAGGGTCGCGATGTCCTGAAGGTCGTCTGGGATGAAGGCCCGGTCGCCCAGGTCTCCAGCGCGAGCATCTCCAGCCTGTTCGCGCAGCGCGCAACTCAGGATGGTGCCGTTGCTCGACACGACGGTGACGCGATCGCCGCGCTGGCCGGAGCGGCGCAGCGAGTCGAGGCGGTGTACGAAATGCCGTTTCTCGCGCACGCGACGATGGAGCCCATGAATTGCACGGCGCACGTGCGTGCCGATGGCGTGGACATCTGGGCGCCGACGCAAAACCAGACGGGCGTGCAGATGATCGGCGGCCAAATCGGCGGCGTAGGGCCGGAGAAGGTCGCTGTGCACACGACCTACCTGGGCGGTGGATTCGGCAGGCGCTTCGAGCTCGACTTCATCGTAGAGGCGCTCGAGACCTCGAAGGCGGCAGGCGCGCCCGTCAAAGTCATCTGGTCGCGCGAGGACGATATTCAGCATGCGCAGTACCGGCCCGCCAACTATCACCAATTGCGCGCGGGACTCGACGCGAGCGGCCGACCGGTGTCCTGGACACACCGCATCGTCGCGCCATCGATCATGGCTCGGATGTTTCCCCAGACGGTCAAAAACGGTCTCGATGGGGAAGCCGTCGAAGGCGGGGTTGGACTGCCGTACGCCATCCCTAACGTGCACGTCGACTATCAGCTCACCGACACCGGCATTCCGGTCGGATTCTGGCGCTCGGTGAACAATTCTTTCAACTCGTTCGCGGTCGAAGGATTCATCGACGAGCTCGCCGTTGCCGCAAAGCAGGATCCCTACGAGTATCGCCGTGCGCTCCTCGCGAACGCCCCGCGCGATCGCGGTGTGCTCGAGTTGGCGGCGACCAAGGCAGGTTGGGGCACGCCGCTGCCGGCGGGCCGCGGCCGTGGCATCGCCGTCTACAAGTCGTTTGAATCATTTGCGGCGCAGGTCGCGGAAGTCTCGGTCTCGCCGGAAGGTGACGTGCGGGTGCATCGCGTCGTCTGCGCCATCGACTGCGGAATGCACGTGAATCCCAGCACGATCGAGGCGCAGATGCAAAGCGGCATCGTGTATGGCCTCACGGCGGCGTTGAAAGGTGCCATCGACATTCAGGCGGGACGGGTGGTGCAGAGCAACTTCCATGACTATCAGATGCTGCGCCTGGCAGAGATGCCGGTCGTGGAGGTGTACATCGTGCCGAGCAGCGAGGAGCCGGGAGGCGTGGGAGAGCCCGGGACTCCACCCATCGCTCCGGCGGTGTGTAATGCGATCTTTGCCGTGACCGGGAAACGGATTCGACGACTGCCGATAGGAAAAGTGAGCGCCTAGAGACGTAGGGACGCAGCATGCTGCGCCCCTACCTTTCACCGCCCGGAACTCAGTCGGCTACCTCAGCGCCGCAACCAGCCCCGCGTGATCCGACGGCCAGATCGGATACGCCGGCCCCGCCAGGCGATCCGCCGGCACGTTGCCGAAGCGATCGATGTTGCCCTGGATCGTGCCGTTGTCGCGCGCGAACCCGCGAGTCCAGACGTAGTCGATCCGCTGATCGAAGTTGGCGACCTGATCGGATAGGTCGGCGACGTGGCAGCAGGTCAGGCCGTCGGCCCCCGCACCGGGGTGCATCGCCTTCCACGTGTCGGTGAAGCCCGAGCTCGCGAGCACGCCGTACATCGGCGAGCCCGGAGTGTCATTCAAATCCCCCATCAGCACCACCCGGTCATCCGACGCGATCGCCGCCACCATCTCGCCGACCTGCGCGGCGCGAATCTGCTCGAGCAACCCCGGCGGCGCACCCGCCAGATTTGCTTCGGTGTGTGCGCTCGCGAACGTCGTGGCCTGGCCCGCGATCAGGGTGCGGGCGAAAACCCAGCCGCGAATCAGCACGACACCGGGGGCCACCGGTCCAAGGTTGACAGAGAAATTCTGACCGCCCGCCGCATTCACGGTGACGCGATCGGCATCGACCAACAGCGCGTCATGATCTCTGAGACGCACGAGCCCTGAGACCAGGTTGACGTCGATGTTATTGGACGTCGCGGCCACGGTGTAGTTGAGCCCGCGCGCCGCCAGCGCTGCCTGCAGCAGCGCGATGAAGTCCTGATCCACCACCGCCGGCACGCCGAGGGGACGCAGATCGATATTGATCTGCGAAGCCTCCTGCAGTCCCACCGCGTATGGCCTGGTGCGCGCAATCTGATCCGCAATCGCCTCGGCGCGCGCCGGGAAGTCGGTCTTGCCCACCGTCTCGATGGCGGTCAGGAGCGCCGGGAAATCGTCGTCCGGATTAGGCGTCCCCAGTGCGCGGATTACCAGGTCGACGTCCGCCCCGACGTAGAGGTTCTGCGTCATGACGGTGATCTCGCTCGGACCGGCGCCGACACGCTGCTCGGACATCCAGTTTGCCGAGCCTGGAGCGACTTCGAACGGCTCCTTGCATGCGCCGGTGAGCACGACGACTGCGGCGGCGGCGGCGGCGGCGATCAGGTCCAGACGGTGCTTCATAACGGGCTCCTCGTTGAGCTGTACGTTGAGTTCGGACGTACCAGCATTCCCCGAGGCCGTCAAGCGCGCATCAAGTCACTCCCGCGCTGTCGTTCCGGTCCGCGGATCGATTCGCCGGACACCGCGCAACACGGTGAGGCGAAAGTGGATGCGTTGAATCTTGGTCCAATACGCCTCGAGGTCGCGGGACTGCAGGGCGATGGCGCCGCGGCGCGTGACGCCGGGGGGCGGCGGCACCAGCGCCGCGAGCCGGTCGTAGACCAGGCCGCGGAGTGAAGGCTGGACGCGCTGGAGCAAATGCCAGAGGGACAGCGCGTCCTGCGGACGCGACAGCGCCAGGATGTTGCGGACCGCGCGCGCCCGGCCGCGCTCGAAGTCGAACGCGATCAGGGCGCGCACGAGCGGCGCCGGTGCATCTTCGACGTACGGCGTGCCGGGACCGCTCGCCGGGCGGATCTGCACCAGCGCGCCCAGTGGCACGCGCGCCATGCGCTGCCCCGTCTGGAATTCGACCTCACCACCGGTGACATGCAACAGCCCCTTGCCGAGGGAGTCAGTCTCGAGCGTGTAGGCACAGCCGAGGTCGATCGCCGTGCCGGCGGGCGTTTCGACGTAGAACAGGCGCGGGACGGCGTCCACCTTGGCGTCGATCGCGCCGCGCGCGAGCGCCAGGCGATGTTCGGTCGCGCTCGCGACGACGAGCTGCACGCGTGTTTCGGGCCGCACTTCGACCTGGCCGATCTTTCCCACCGCGATGAGGGCGCGGGAAGAGTCATCGGTCTGCAGCCAGTCACCCACGCGGAGGCGGCCGGAGGCAGTGAGCCGTGTCGTGCCGATGAGCGGACGGCCGGCGAGCGTCGTGACATCCCAGGCGTTGCGCTCGCCTCGCCCGAGCAGGTAGAGGACGAGTGCGGCCGCCGCCGCGAGCGGCACCCAATACAGCCGCCGCCGCCACGACCGGCGATCGATGCGCGCCGCGATCCCGGGCCACAGATCGCGGGGCGGCTCGATGCTTTTCGGCAGGCGGCCGACGGCGTCCTGCAGCTCGCGTTCGTTCATCGCTCCAGCTTCTCCCGTAGCAGGCGCCGGGCGCGAAACAGCTGCGCCTTCGAGGTGCCTTCTGCTATACCCACGAGCGCGGCGATCTCGCCGTGCCCGTAACCTTCGATGTCGTAGAGCACGAACACCTCCCGCGCCCCCTCGGGCAACTCCGCTATGGCGCGCTCGAGATCGATGCTCACCCCGGCGGATCCAGGTAGGGGCGCAGCATGCTGCGCCCCTACAACCATGTCCGGATCCTCCACCGCCATGACGCGCCGCTCCCGCCGGCTGGTCGTCCGGCGTTCGTTCAGGACGACGTTGACCGCCAGCCGGTGCAGCCACGAGCTGAACGCGCTGTCGCCCCGGAACGAGCGCAGCTTATTCCAGAGCCGCACGAAGACATCTTGGGTGCGCTCCTCGGCGTCGCGCGCGTCGCCCGTCAGGCGCAGACAGAGCGCGTAGACACGACCGGCATGCTCGCGGTACAGCTCCCGAAAAGCGGTCTGGTCGCCGGCCTGGGCCCGGGCGACCAGATCGTCCGGTGGGGGCACAGTATTAAGACGCCGCGGGGTGCTGCAGCGTTTGGACGAGGGGTTTCACGGCAGCCTGACGCCGCCGAGGAGCTGCCGCAGCCGCTGTTCGAGGTTCTTCTGGAGCTCGTCGATCCGCGCGCGCTGTTGAGCGACTTGGGTCTGCGCCTGCGTCTGCACCTCGGTCACGCGCGTACGCACCGGCCCCACCTTGTCGTTCACCAGCGCGTCGACGCGAGCGCGCATCTGTTTCTCGGCGGCGTCGACCTGCGCGCCGAGCTCCGCCCGCAGCCGGGACGCGATCGCCTGATCGAGGTTCGAGCGCACCGCGAGGGCGGGATGCTCGAGCGCACCCGAGAGGCGCGTTTCGACATCGAGATTCGAGATGCCGGACACCGCGCGCCAGACCAGATTGCCGATCGCGCTGTTCGCGAACCCCGAGTCGCGCATCCACCGCACGTTGCTCGACCGAATCGCGAACCGCGCGTGAATCGTGTCGCCGTTCAGATTGAAGCCGAACTGCGTCGTCGCGGCACCGGGGTCGAGCCGCAATGGGACGCCCGGGATGTCGAACGCCGTAAACTGCACGCCGCCGACGCTGGCGCCGGCGCTGTCGGCCGGGATGCTTCGGGTGTGGTTCAACAGCGCGCCCGCGGCGAGCTGCGGCCCGGTCGCGGTGAACGACGTCGGCCGGCCGTACAGCGCCGGATCGCTGGTCAGCCCGGTCAACCGGCCGGCATAGCGCTGCGGCTGCTCGGCCGTTGGATGGAGCAGAAACGACAGCTCGGCGCTCCGCAGGAGAAACGCCGGCAAGGCGCGCTCTTTAGGAAAGCGCACGTTTTCGCCGGCACGCCGCGCCCGGCTCGGCCCAGTCGCCGCGCGCGGCAACAGCCCGGGCGGCATGTAGCGGCGCGCGAGCTGCGCGTAGTACAGCGCCTGCTCGAACGGCTTGATGGCGCCCGGCCCAAACACCGCGGCGCCAATCGCCGGGGCATCGAGGCTCGGCAGCTTCAGCAGGCTGCGCGCAAAGGCGTAGTCTCGTTGGCGAGCGCTATCCAAGCCGGCGAGACCGGCCTGGAGCTGTGAAACGCCGGTCTTCACGGTGCGCTCGAGCGTGGTTACGCGGTCCCTGGCCCGCTTCAGCCGGTCAATCGCCTGGCGCGCCGCGTTGATCGTCGCGAGATCGGTGGCGCGCGCGCGCCGCAGCTGCTCGAGCGTGGCGCTCGCCGAATCGAGTGTCGGGCCCAGGCGCAGGGTGTCGAACGCCGTTTGCCAGGCGCGGCGGCTCGAGTCGGCGCGGGCGCCGAGTGCGTCGGCCGCCGGGATGGTAGAGAGACGCCGCGGGTCGAGCGAGTCGATGCCGATCTTGCCCGTGGCGAGCTGCAGCACCGGAATCTGGAAGCGGCTGGCCCACTCCCGCGTCTCGGCCAGCACGCGCCCCGCGATCCCCCCCTGCCCTGACTCCGCCGGCACCCGGCCGTCGGTCTCGCGCGGCGTGCCGAAGCGCAGCCCGTTCGCGACGATGCGGTCGATGACGAGTTTCTTCTCCGTCAGGGGCAGCATGTCGAGATCGGCGACGAGCTCGTCGGCCTGCAGCAGGTTCTTGAACGCCTCGTGCGGGCTCGCGATGGTGAGGCCCTTGATCGTGACGTCGCCGTGGGCCAGGTCGAGGTGCAGGGACTGAATCTCGACCTTCGCGCCCAGCAGCTGCGTGCCGACGTTCTGCGATTCGTGGCGCGCGATGGTGTCGGCAAAGAGCCACCACAGCACGCAGGCGATCACGAACAGCACCAGGAGCGGGCCAACCGCGCGCCAGCGGAAGATCTTGATGCCGTCGCTCATGGCTTGAACAGCTTGTAGACGTTGTAAACCTTCGACGCCATGAGGGTGCGGTACCACTTCGACTGCCGTACCCGCTCCCCGACGGTCACGCGATAGCGTGCCACCGCCCAGCGGGTCGCGAAGAAGAGCGGCAACGCGAAGACCAGCGCGAATACCAGGCTGCCGAGCACGACGGTGTTGTTGAAGTTGGTGAGCGGGACGACCGGCGTGTTGTAGAGGGTCGTCCAGACGCTGCGCAACGGCTCAGCAAACAGGAGCTGATGGCCGATCCAGTCGAACAGCGGGTCGAGCAAGAAGCCCACCGGCACAAATACCGCCCACCCCAGCAGCCCGCCTGCGAACGAAACGTTGAGCAGCACGAGCGCCGCGAAGATGATCGCGTTGTGAAAATTGATGAGCGGCGTGAGGCCGAGGAAGGAGCCAAGGACGATCCCGGCGGCGAGCTGCCCCGGCGTGCCTTCGGAATGCAGCGCGCCGAACAGCGACTGGACCAGCTTGATCAGGGTGAACATGCGCGCTAGCCCTCCCGCTTCAGACGATCCTCGGCAATGGCCAGAATCTCGCGCACCGCGGTGCGCCGTTCCTCGTCGCGCGTGCCGCGAAGTCGAGCCTCGAGCAGCGGGACGAGCGCTTCCTTGGAGCGGCGGTTTACGAAGACCACGAACCGAAAGCCGAACTTCTGCTCGTATTCTTCATTCAGTACCGCCAGACGCCGAAACACTTCCGGCGGTGTGGTGTCGCGATCGTAGCCCTGCTCGCGAAACGACCGCGCCGACACCTGGTCGGGGCGCTCGCCGATGCGGGGGTGCGCGTTGATCACGGCGATCTGCTCAGCGTCCGCCAGCGTCGTCAGGATCTCACGCGCGCGCGCGAGCATCGCGGCGCCACTCGGAAACGGCTCCTCGGCGCGCAGCCGCTCGAGCAGCGGGCCCGCGTGCTCGAAAAGGTTCAGCTGCCCCGATATGTCGTGCACGAGAAGGGTGTCATCAGGAGCGGCACGTGATAACTGCGCGTGGCATCAGCGATCTTGAGATCGAACGTCGCGCGCTCGATGAAAGCACGTTGGTCTCCGCTGTTTCGATAGTAGCCAGCGATGTCGAACTGCAGTCGGTAGAGGCCGAGTTCGAGGGGCTCGCCCAGCAGGTCGCTGATACGTCCCGCCGCATCGGTCTTCAATAGAGTTTGGCTGGACGTTGCCGCACCGGTGGTCGGGTCAATTCGCCACAGGATGACGCCAACTCCGACGGCGGGCTCCCCGCGTGTGGTATCGAGGACGTGCGTCGAAATCGTCGGACGGTTAGTGTTGGGCATGCTCAAGATCCGCGTGGGAAGCCTGACGTTTACGGCGCGCCTGGAAGAGAAGAACGCGCCCAAAACGGTGGCCGTGATTCGCAAAATGCTGCCGCTCAAGTCCAAGATAGTCCACTGCCGCTGGAGCGGCGAGTCGACGTGGATTCCGATGGGCGAGCGCAAACTCGGGCTCGATTTCGAAAACCACACCAGCCATCCGGCGCCGGGGATGCTGCTGCTGTACGCCGGCGGCATCAGCGAGACCGAGCTTCTCTTCCCTTATGGCTCGACGATGTTCGCCAGCAAGGTCGGGCAACTGGCTGGCAATCACTTCGCGACCGTCACACAGGGTCAGGAGCAGTTGCCTGAAATCGGCAGGCTGACGCTTTGGGAAGGGGCGCAGGACATCACGATCGAAGAAGTGTGAGTTCTCGTCCCGATCTCGTCATTCGAGGCGGTAGCGTCGTCCTCCCGACCGGCCAGCGACCCGCCGACATCGCCGTCACGAATGGAGTCATCAGCGCCATCGGCAGCGAGGTCCGCGACGGCGCCGAAGTGATCGACGCAAGTGATCTCGTCGTCCTTCCCGGCGTCGTGGACGCACACGTGCACTTCAATGAACCCGGCCGGGCAGACTGGGAAGGCTGGGAAGCGGGGACCCGGGGAGCCGCCGCGGGCGGCGTCACGACGGTGCTCGAGATGCCCCTCAACGCCCATCCGCCAACCACGACCCCTGCAGCGTTTGACGACAAGCTCGCTGTCGCTTCGCAGAAGGCGCTCGTGGACTTCGGCCTGTGGGGCGGTCTTGTCCCGAACAACCTCGACAACCTCCAGATCCTGCACCAACGGGGAGTAGTCGGCTTTAAGGCTTTCATGAGTCACAGTGGCATCGACGACTTCCCCCGCGTGCCCGACGGCGTGCTCGCGGTGGGACTCAAGATGGCAGCCCGGCTCGGCGCGATCGTGGGTGTGCATGCGGAGAGTCAAGAGCTGCTCGATCGCTACGCCGCCCAGCCGGATCCGAGCTGCCTGTCGTGGTGCCGCGCCCGTCCCCCCGCTGCCGAGGTGGAAGCCATCCGGCGGTTGCTCGTGGGCATGCGCGGCGCAGGT
>Ga0193755_1000272_pt1 | contig 14619 bp, 13 predicted proteins | sample H1a2metaG_FD_144921 | JGI IMG/M metagenome (GOLD analysis project Ga0193755, IMG submission 144921) | Soil microbial communities from a riparian zone of the East river system, Colorado, United States - H1a2 | ecosystem: Environmental > Terrestrial > Soil > Riparian zone | place: USA: East River...
CAGCGCCACGCCGATGCGCAGCGGGCCGCCGGGCCCCACGCTGAACTGTCCGCCAAGATCGAGCCCGTGCGTCACGCCCGTTCCCGCGGGAAAGTCGCGACAGTCGCCGCTGCAATCGACGCGGAACTGCACGAGCTTGTAGTTGATGCCGAAGGCGAACGAGCCCGTCAGGTTCGTCGCGTAGGACGCGAGGAACTCGAAGTTGCGCGGGGCGATGCGCGCGATCGTGTTGCCGTTGATGTCGGTGCGATCGAGATCACCGTAGTCGACGAGGTACACCGCGCCGCCGATCACGCCGATGCCGCGCGAGGGGAAATACGCGCCGAGCACGTTGCTGCGACCGGCGACCAGCGACGCACTGTGCAGGGCGAACTCGTCGTCGGATAGCGTGGCGAGACCGGCGGGATTCCAGAATGCCGCTTCACCGCGCCCGGCCATTGCGGTGGCCGTCTGTCCCATCCCGACGGCTTGGGCGCCAACCGGAAATACCAGGAAGAGCGCGCCGGCGTTGTTCGGCAGCTCCTGAGCGGCCAGACGGCCCGACGGTCCGACGGCCAGCAGCCCAAGCACCACGGCTACCGCCCGTCCGGCCGTCAGGCCGTCCGACCGTTCATCAGAAAGGCTTCGCCTCATCGATCAGCATGATGGGAATGTCGTCTTCGACGGCGTAGATCAGACGGCAGGTGTGACAGGCCAGCGCCTCGGGATCGGTGCGATGCTCGAGCGGTCCTTTGCACTTCGGGCAGACGAGAATCTCGAGCAGGTCGGGGGCGAGGCTCATGAAGTGGCGTATCCCAGTCGTTTGAGGGATGGCTCGTCGCGTCGCCACTTGGGAAGCACCTTCACATGCAGGTCGAGGAAGACGCGTTGGCCCAGTAGCGCCTCGATCTTCGCGCGCGCCGCTGCGCCAAGGGCTTTGATGGTGCGGCCGCCCTCGCCGATGACGATCCCCTTCTGGCTTTCGCGTTCGACGTAGAGCACGGCCCGAATATATACCGGCTCCGCGCCCTCCCGGAACTCATCGATCTCACAGGCGACGCTGTAGGGGAGCTCTTCATGCAGCTGCTCGAACGCCGCTTCCCGAATGAACTCCGCCGCGAAGAAGCGCATCGGCTGGGTGGCCAGCTCGTCGGGATCATAATGGAAGGGACTTTCGGGCAGCCGGGAACGTAACGCCCCGAGAAACGCGTCCAGGCCCTCCCGTGTGACAGCCGAGACGACCACGTCGGACGGTCCGACGGCCGGACGGCCGGACGACCGAACCACGTCGGACTTCGTGTACACGGTGATGATCGGCGCGCGCGGCGGTTTTGCGAGCCTGGCGACGGTGGCGAGTGGAGGTGCGGGGTACTCAGCCAGTGGATGCAGATAGGCAATCAGCTCGGCGTCGTCGATGGCGCGCAGCGCCGCAGCGCGCATCGCTTCGTGCAGCTGGTACTCGGGCTCGAGCAGGCCGGGGGAGTCGGTGAAGATGTACTGCGTGTCGTCTGTGGTGAGCAGACCCACCACGGGCAGCCTGGTCGACTGTGGCTTGGGGGACACAATCGCGAGGTGTTCGCCTACAAGGGCGTTGAGCAGCGTCGATTTGCCGACATTGGGCCGGCCGGCCAGGACGATGGTACCGCAACGAGTCATATGTCGAAGTGTAGAACACCGTGTCGGCTTGCGCGAGTTGGGGGACTGCCCCCAAGCTGTAACTCCCTCTGAAATGACGGAACTACCCTCGGGATGATTATGATGGAACGATCCCTACTCTTCACGATGCTCGCCATGCTTTCTCCCACGCTGGCGGGCGGGCAGGTCGTACAGAACGTCCACGGCGACGTCGCCCATTTCGGCGAAGGCTTCACCGCCATCACGGAGAGCCGAGTGGATTTCCGGCTGCTGCGACCGGCGAACGTGGTGCTGTTCTGGGTCACCCCCGAGGGACGCATCGATCTCTTCTTCCCGCTGCGGAGCCGTGATAAGACCTTGCGGCGCACCGGCAACAACGCGATCAGCGTGAGTGAGATCCCCTCCCCGCTCCAGGCCCCGGTCATCAGCGGCGCACCGGTGTCGGGTCGCGCGGGGCAATTCACCCCGACGGGGAGCCTGCTGACCGGTGCGCCCGCGCGCGACGACAGCAGCGGCGTCTCCGGCTACTGGGTGCTGCTGACGAGCGATACCCCGATCACCGCGCTCGACATCCAGAACAAGTTGGCGCTGATGTCGCGCGAGGGCGGTGGCCTTGCCATCATCGACCGGCTCGCGCCGGTGCTCGTGCCGGAAGGGACGCTCTGGGCGCAGTATGTAGCGGGCGTCCTGCTGCGGTAATCCGGCTTCGCGTCAGTTACGCAGCACACGCACCGATGAAGGCCTCGAACAGCCGCCGCATTCGCGCATCGACATCGACGAGATCCTCGGGATGCCACTGCACTCCGAGCAAAAAGTTGTCGGTGTCGCCCTCGACACCTTCGATCAAACCGTCAGGCGAGGTCGCGACGGCAACGAGCCCTGGGGCCAATCGCGCGATACCCTGATGGTGCATGCTGTTCACCGCGAGCGTCGCGGTCCCCAGCAACCGACGCAGGCGCGATCCCTCGGCGAGGTGCACCTCGTGCGCCAGTTCGTCGCGCCGCCGACCGCCCACGGGAAAGTGGTCGTGCTTGATCGCGGCAGGATGCTGCGCCGCAACGTCCTGGTACAACGAGCCGCCAACCGCGACATTGACGAGTTGCGCGCCGCGACAGACCGCGAGCACAGGCTTCCGGTCGGCAAGCGCCCACCGCAGGAACAGCAGCTCGGTCCAGTCGCGCGCCGGATCCGTCCGGCCACACAGTGGGCCGCGCGGCTCGCCATAGGCGGACGGATCCACGTCGACGCCGCCCGGCAGAAACAGCCCGTCGAGCCGCTCATAGATCGCCCGTAACGTCGCCTCGTCGCCTTGCAGCAGCGGGATGACCCACGGCACGGCACCGGCGGCTGCGAGGACCTGAACGTAGCGCTGACTCATGATCCAGCAGCGCGGCAGTTGATCGGGAACGGCTTCGAGCGTCTGGGTGGTGATACCGATGATGGGGGGACGCAACTATAACCCTTCTGCCGTTTCGGCGATCACGTGGTCGACCACGGCTTTGAAATCTTTCGTGCGCTCATAGACGGCGAGCTGGCGGTCGGCGCTCGACCCCTCGTCAAGAATGCGAAACGCGTATTCGACTTCCTTGCGACTGCCGAGCTCGTCCAGGACGTCGTCAATGAACCACACCAGCAATTCGCGCACCAGATCTCGCGCCGGCAGCTCGACCCCCTTGCCGAAATCCACGAGCCGCCCATCGAAGCCGTAGCGCACCGCGCGCCACTTGTTTTCCTCGATGAAGTCCGCGGGATACACGCGGAACGTCATGTTGTCCCGCCGCAGCCTCCAAATTTTCGCCACGATCGCCTGGACGATGGCCGCAATGCAAACCGCTTCGTCGACCCGCGTGCACACGTCGCAGACCCGGAACTCGAGCGTCGGATAGCTCCAGTTGGGGCGTACATCCCACCAGATCTTGGACCCGTCCGGGATGCAGTGGGTGCTCGCGAGCAGATCCACCAATTCCGTGTACTCGCTCCATGACCTGAGCGCGCGGGGGACGCCCGTGCGGGGGAAGCCGCGCCACACGATGCTGCGATAGGACTTGAGTCCCGTGTTGCGCCCGCCCCAGAACGGCGAGCTGGTGGACAAGCACATGAGATGCGGCAGGAAATAGCGCGCCACATTGAGCGCGTCGATCAGGAATTCGCGATCCTCGATGCCGATGTGGATGTGCGTGCCGAAGATCAGCAACCGCTGCGCCAGCTCGCCCATGTCTGCCCGCACGCCCAGGTAGCGCTCCAGCGGCGTGATCTGTTGATCGACCCACGATGAAAATGGATGTGTGCCCGCGGCGGCGATCTTGAGCCCGTTCCTGGCCACCAGTTCCAGGACCTGTCCCCGCAGTCGCACGAGCTCGGCGCGCGCCTCTGCCGGCGTGTTGCAGACCTTGGTCCCGACTTCGACAATCGACTGGTGCAGCTCCGGCTTTATTTGCGCGAGCACGAGGTGATCGCCACTCAGGATTTCCGTGATGTACGACTTCAACTCGCGGGTCTTGGGATCGATGATTTGATACTCTTCCTCGATGCCGAGTGTGAGGGAGGGGGGCTTCATCGCGCCTCCACGAGAAACGTCGGGGTCTGCGACCCGCCGCCGGCCGTGACGTTGACGAGAGCGGCCGTGGACAGCCGCGACATGCACCCGTCGACGTGCGTCCCATGGAACGCGTACGGAGCCGTGTCCAAAATGCGGTCGGCGAGGACCACGCGGCCGTCCACGACACTCGGAAACGGCTCGCTCGGAATCGGCACCCGCTCCTGCACCACGAACGGCTCGGTCAGCGCGGTGCGAACCGCCGCTTCCCACGTTGCGCCGTCCACGTCCCACCCCAGCACGATTCCGGCGCCACCATACGCATCATTCGGCTTGAGCACGAGGCGCTCGCGCTGTTCAATAATGAAGGGGACCAGGTCCACCGTCCGGCCCTCATGACGTGTCTTGCGCTCCGCCACCACCCGCGTCCAGGGAATGTGGGCGTCGATCGCCTGCCGCTCGTCATCCGAGAACAGTCCCACGTTGCGCTCGTCACTCAACACCGCCAGGCTCGCTTTCTTGTGGAGCAGCTTGCAGCGAAATGGATTGACCATGCACACCGCGCCCGTTTCCACTGCGCGGACCACCGGGTGGTCGCGGCCACCCCGTTCCACGAGCTCGCTGATGAGCACGCGCTTGTAGATCAGGTCGATCGGCTGGCCGTCCGCCACCAGCCGGCCGCCTTTGAGCTCCGTTTCCCGCGGATCGACGATTCGGGCCTCGAGACCACGCGCGCGAAAGTAGTCTACCCACAACAGGAACTCATTGTACGTCGGCACCTCGCGCCAATCGAGGATCGCGATGCGCGGCGTCGCAGGGCTGCCCCTGCCCTGGCTCTCCCTCCATTCGGCGTACGCCGACAGCAGCGCGTGCAGCACGTCGTGGCGCGCGGGGAGCGGGCGGAGGTCGAAGCGGCGCAGAAACGGCCCCATGACGGGGAGGGCGAAGAACGTGTCGGCCAGGGCGTCGGCGTACGCCGCTCCCGCAGGCGTTTCGGCGTTGTACTCGGTCAAGTGGAACACGCCCTCATCCGGCAGATAAAAGGCATCGATCCGAGAGAGCGGGCTGGGATCGGAGAAGCCTGGATCCGACTGCATCAGGTCCTCTTCCCAATCGACGAGCCCGAACTGCCCCCGCAGCGCCCCGTTCTCGAGCGCGGCGTGGTAGACGCGATCGAACGCTCGCAACAGGATCGCGCAGCGATCCCGGAGGAATCGGTACTGCTCGGGCGTAAAGAACCGCGGCCGCAGCACGGTGCACAACGCGCGGTCCCCAAAAAACAGCCCCCGGCGCCGCAGCTCGGCGTCGAGCGTCGCCTGGCATTCTCCCGCCAGCTCGTCGGTCAAGAGCTCGTGGTAGTGCTCGATCGCCTGCTCCAACACCGACGTCATGCCGAGGATGTCCGGCTCCGCCCGCGGGGGGGCCCTTTGAACAGGGCCTGCCAGTGGAACGTGCGTATCCCCGTCGTGGTCCGACGTGTGGCCAACCGAATCACCAGGTCGGCCATGTGCTGCACCACCCAGTCGAAGTACTCGGCTGTGAGAGAGTTGATGTCGAAATCCGGCGCGGGATTCATGAAATCGATCGCGTACGGGACGCCGTCCTTGACCGCAAACTCGATGGAGTTCATGTCGTATCCCAGGGCGTCCACGAGCGTGCGCGAGTCGGTCACGATTCGCGTACGGAGGGCCGGCGTGAGATAATCGGGATCCGCGATGTACTTGCGCGCCTTCGGATCGTAATGGATCGGGAGAATGTCTTTCTGCCCGATGCAAATGCAGCGGACGAACTGCTCCCACTCGATGAACTCCTGCACGATCATCGTCCGCAAACCCGACTCATTGTAGTGGGCGAGCAATTCGTCGCGCGTGCGGCAGATGTAGACGTCTTTCCAGCCTCCGCCGTGCGCGTCCTTCAGGATGCAGGGCAACCCGATGTCGCGCACGACCGCGTCCCAGTCGAGCGGGAAGACCAGGTTGCGCAGGCTCTCCTGGTGGCTGATCGCGGGGATGTAGTCCTTGTTCGGCAGGACAACGGTCTTCGGACTGGCGACGCCGAGCTTCGTCGCGAGCGTGGCGCCGAAGAACTTGTCATCGGCGCTCCACATGAAGGGGTTGTTCACAACCGCGACCCCCTGCAGCACCGCGTGCTTCAGATACGACCGGTAGAACGGAACCTCGTGCGAGATCCGGTCAATGAGGACGGCATAGCCGCGCGGCGCGGCCATCGGCGTTGGTCCGATCTTGATGAAGTCCGCTACCACGCCCTTGTCGCGGCGGTTCACCTCCTCGATGAACTTCGGCGGAAACGACCACTCGCGGCCGACGATAAGTCCCACTTTCGCAGTCATCGTTGCTCCTCGCCGGTGCTCAACCGGCGTACAGGTGCAGATCGGTGCCGACGGCGTCCGCCATGTCGAGCGTGGTCTGCAGATCGGGATGCCGGACCACGAGAAAGCCGTCCGACACGAGCGTCAGTATCCAGTTACGCCGCGGCGCGCCGACGGGCAGCAGCTCCACCGCCGCGATGTGTGGACCGAACCGGGCCTGCAGGCGCTCGAGTCCCTCGATGTGACGAATGTGACCTGTGCCCCGCGCTCGTTTGAAGATGATCGCCGAGTTGTACTTGCGATTCAACTTGGTGCTGAAACGTCGATGCAGCACCGCCTCGGCCCACGCGGTGTAGAGATCGATGTCGGACGCATAGTTCATGGCGTCAACCGTCCGTGCCCCCGGCGGTCTGGCGGCGATTTCGCCGAATATGGTTTCGCCCTTTGCCGTGCGGTACCACTCCATGTGCGTGAATCCCGTCTGAAAACCGAGGGCCTTGAGGACGGCGCGGCCCATCTTACGCCCGCCCGCGAGATGATCGGCCTCGACGTCGCGCAACACCACCGTCTGCGGGCTGATCCACTCCTCCTGCCGTGCGGTCAACGGGCGGGGCCGGTATACGCAGATGTTCCAGAAGGCGATTTTGCCGTCGATGCACACCGTGTCAAACGTGTATTCCTCCGCGTCAATGAATTCTTCGACATTGAGCTCCCGCATTTGGCCGGCGCGCGAGAGCACCGTATCGAGCTCGAGCCGCGAGTTCACGCGAAACGTGTCGGCCGATCCGGCGCCCGCGATCGGCTTTACGATCACCGGAAAGCCGATCTGCTCGGCCGCGCGCTGGCACTCGGCGGCAGTCGTGGCGCGCTGGTGTTTCGGCGTCCGGATTCCCGCGGCCACCACGGCCCGCTTCATCGCATCCTTGTCACGGAACAGCGTCGCCTGCGCGACGTCCTGGCCGGGCACGCCGAGCCCGTGACGCAAGCGTGCGGCGAGAATGACGCCCGGCTCCCACAGGCACTCCACCTGCTTCAGAGGCTGGGCCGCTTTCCACTGCTGCACCTGCTTCACGACCGCCGCCTCATCGAGCAGCGAGGGCACCTGCAAATACCCGGCGAGGTGCTCCCGGACCAGATCCGGGAGATCGCGCTCCGGTTGATCCCCGATGCCGAACACGCGTGCCCCCTGTATCGCCAGGCCGCGGGTGAAGTAATTGATCTCCGTTGGATACCCGGGTGAAATCATGAGCACGTTCATGAATGCTCCCTCATCTAGCCCAACTCGACGCGAACCAGCGAGATCAGCCTCCGCAGCGCGCGCTGCACCACAGCGGTGTCGGGGTGTCGCAGGATCACGAACCCTTCTCCCTCGTAGCTGCCCGTAGGTGTTTGGCCCGCCGTCGGCAACTTGGCGTCCACGACCAGCGAGCCGATCTCGTGTTGCACCTGGTCGAGGCCGTGGATCGCCTTCACGCGGCCGCTCCCTTGGCCCCGCAGGTAGGCCGCCCCCACCGCATAGCGGCGCGGCGGTGCGGCAAACTCGTCGAACACCATCAGCCGGGCCCACGCCGCGACGAAATCGAAGTCATGCGCCCGCGACACGATCGTCATGATTTGCGCGCCCGGAGGACGCGCCGCGACTTCCGAAATCGCGATCGTGCCGTCTGGACGGCGAAACCATTCCATGTGCGAGAGTCCGGTTTCCATGCCCAGTACCTCGAGGGCGCGGAACCCCGCACGCCGGATGGCGTCGTACTGCGGTTCCTCCACCTCACGCGGCAGAATCAGACACCACTGGATCCACGGATTGCGCAGGACCTCCAGCGGCGAGGGATAGTAATGCGTCAGCGAGTGCCACACCGCGCGCCCATCGATCGATACGGTCTCGAACGAGTGCTCGTCTCCGGTCATGTACTCCTCCAGCAACACGGGACGATCTGGCGCGGGCGTCGCGGCATCCACAGCGGTCCGCAGCGCGTTCACGTCGTCAGCTTTCGTAGTCGCCAGCGCCCCCGCCCCCGCCGGAGGCTTGACGACCAGGGGGAATCCGATCTCTCCGGCGAATCCCATCGCGTCCGCGGGCCCCGTCACCAGCCGATGGCGCGCACAGGGGAGCCCCGCCTCGCGCAGCAGCGATTTCATGCGCGCCTTGTCGCGAAAATTCCGCGCCGCCTCCGCGGGCATGCCGGCAATTCCCCGCCGCTCGCGCACCTCGGCGAGCGGCACCTGTAGCTGTTCGTAGGCACCGATCAACCGGTCCGCTCGTCCGAGTCGCTGCTCCAGCTGCCCGACGGCCTCGAGCAACTGCGCCGTGTCCAGGACATCGGGAATCCGCCAATGCGACACCCGAGATCGGACCGGCTCGGGCAGATCCTCGAGCGGCGCCTGGCTGATCACACCGACGCGCACACCGGGCAGCGCCGCGATCGCCGCGATCATGCGCGCGGCGTTCTCGGACAGGATCGGTGCGGCGAACAGCGCGACAGGCATGGGGGAAGTACGGTAACCCCCGACGACACTCTTTGGAACCCGTAAGGTCACGCATACATTACCGGCTGCCAATGCGACGATTCCCAGGGTTTTACCTGCGCTGGAAGGCCCGTGCGCGAGCCCGGCGCTACCGGGGTGCAGTCCACACGGTTCCCGCAGTCGAGAGCCCTCAGCTGGGCAATCGACGGAACCTCCTCGTGTACACACCGGCATCGTATGCGCGCGGCGATGCACGTTATCCGGTGATCTACATGCACGACGGTCAGAACCTGTTCGATGCCGCAACGAGCTTCGCGGGAGACTGGGGCTTGAAGGCGGCGCTCGCCTGGGCGAGTCGCCGGGGACTCGAAGCCATCGTGGTCGGGATCCCGAACATGGGGGCGGCACGCATCGATGAGTACACGCCATTCATGGATCCGAAGGTGGGCGGCGGCCACGGCGACCGCTATCTCGACTACTTGATAAACACGGTGAAGCCGCTGGTGGACCAACGATTCCGCACGCTGCCCGACCGGGCCCATACGGGCATTGCCGGCTCCTCGCTGGGCGGGCTGATCTCCTTGTACGCCTACTTCCGTCACCCATCCGTGTTTGGCTTCGCTGCTGCGCTCAGCCCCGCGCTGTGGTTCGCCAACGCGGCAATTCTCGACTTGGTCGAACAGGCGCCGCAGGTGGCGGGACGCATCTATCTCGACGTTGGGCTGCGGGAGGGGGACGTCCACGTGACGCTCGCCCGCCACCTCCGCGACGTCCTGCTTGCCAAAGGCTACGACCCGCACCGCGACTTCCGCTGGGTGGAGGATCAGGAGGGCCGACACCATGAGTCGGCCTGGGGGCGTCGATTCCGCAAAGCGCTGCCGTTCCTGCTTCGCAACGGAGGGAACTCACCGCGATGAAGCAGGAGCGCCACCGGTGGCATAGCCCCGCCCTGGGACGCGACATGGAGCTGCAGGTGGTAGGTGACAGCGGAGCGCGTGTGTTTGTGTTTCCCACGACGCTGGGCGGGCTCACCGAATGGACGGATCGCTGGATGCACCGTGCCGGCGTCCTCGGCGAGCACCTGGACCGCGGCTGGATCCAGCTCTACTGCCTGCATCACGTGCACGAAGAAAGCTGGTACGCGCCGGAGCATGTGCATCCCGGTCAGCGCGCCTGGCGCCATCTACAATATGACCGCTACCTGCGCGACGAAGTCGTCCCGTTCAGTCTCGCCAAGAACCCAACGCCGTTCCTCATCGCCGCCGGCGCGAGCTTCGGTGCCTACCACGCGCTCTGCTTCGGACTTCGCAATCCCCAGCTCGTACAGCGGATCATCGGCCTTTCGGGAACATACGACATCAAACGACTGACCCGCGGCTACTCCGATGCCAACGTGTACGCGTGTAACCCTTACGATTTCATGCGCCATGAGCGCGATCCTGAACGCCTCACGGCGTTTCAGCGGCAGGACGTCATCCTGGCGGTCGGAGAGCATGACCCGGCGTGCGAGAACAACCGCGAAATGTCGGGCATCCTGTGGGGCAAAGGCATCGGGAACGCACTGCGGATCTGGGACGGGTGGGCCCACGACTGGCCGTACTGGGAGAAGATGATTCGGTTGTACATCGGCGGGCACGACTGACGTCGCGGCGCTACTTCTTCGCACGCGCTCGCCGAGCGCGCCCGCCCCCCCGTACGCCCGGTCGCGGTGCAGCCAGGGCGGCCTCGACGTGCGGCAGAATATCGGGGAACACGTCATCGCGCTGGCGCAGCTCCTCGGCGAGTGCGGCTCCCGACTCCAGATCGCCGCGCGCCAGCATCGCCAGCAACCGCTCGACGTCGTCGCAATGGAGTGTGAACCGCCGGGTCGCATAGTCTGCGACTTCCCCAGTCGAGATGATGAACTGCCAGTCCGACGCCTGAGCAAGGAGCAGCTCGCGAGCCGCCTGGGCCAGGATCGGACGGGCGCCGGGGAGTGCGAGCGCGGCGGGCGCGGCGTCCCAAAAGGCGTTCTCCAGCGGCCACAACCGTTGCCACGTCCAGACGGTCTCGTCATTGAGCCACATGCTATAGTCGCCGTTGGCGCCCCACGATCCCGCGGCGAGTTCCAGCGTCGTCTCTGGTGGCCGGTCGAGGAGATGACGGCTCGCGGTGGTCGGCCGGACATCCGCGGTGTCGGTAAACCGACGGTACACCTCTCCGAGAAAATCCGGTCCCTCGAACCACCAGTGACCGAATAGCTCCGTGTCGAATGGCGCGACGACCACGTCGCCGCCGTCAGTCAGCGCCTCGGCCTGAGCGATGCGAGCGAGCAGGTGCACAAAGTGCGTGGCGTGATCGGCCGTACGAGCGCGAGCGGCGGCAGGATCATACGACTGCTTGTCGCCGAGGTCGACGCCGTTCCCGGTCACGCGCCAGAGCTTGAGACCACCCGGCCAGCGGATCTTATGGAATTCCAGGTAGGTGCCGTCCCCGGGGTATCCTTCGTGGCGGCTCCACACCTGGGCCGAGGCGACCGGATCGCGTACCAGGGCGGCGACTGCGGCCGGGCCGCCGCGACGTGACCGCAGACGATAGGCGAGGTATGGGGAGTGCTCGATGGGTCGGACGTGCGTCGCGCCGCGGCGCGGGCGACCATGGAGATCGAATCGCTCCGCCCCCATCGGAATCTCGTCGTAGGGGCTCAGCGGCATTCCCGCTGCGGCGAGATGCGCGTCGGTGAAGAAGTACCGGAACCCCGCTGCGGCGACGAACTCCTCGGTGCCGGGACGTTCCTTGGCCGTGGGCCCCCCCCCTCCCGGCAGCGGCGCCCATGCGCCGCGCGCGCGGTAGGCACACTCGGGGAGCCAGCATCCCGCCGGCGCTCGACCGAACAGGCGTTCGTGCTCCGCTCGACCCAGGAGGAGCTGCAGACGCACGCTCTCGTCCCGTCCGAGCAGAGGCAGGAACCCATGTGTCGCCGCCCCGCCGATGATCTCGATGTGCCCCGCTTCTTCCAGCGCCCGAAACGGGGCGACCAGGTTGCCGTTCACGGATCGGAACAACGCACGCAGACTTTCCAGCCGATCGCGCCAGTATGCTGTGAGCGGGAGCAGGTGCTCGTCCGGTGTCCCGGCGAATGTGCCGGCGGCCTCGTCGCACGCTTTGAGCCGCTGGTCAAAGTACGCCTCGAGCTCAGCGGCGAATGCCGGCGCCGCGAGCTGGTTCGCGAGCACGGGTGTGAAGCCGATGGTGACCGGCGCCGCAACGCCGTGCGCCGCGAGACTGCGGAGTGTCTCGAGCAGCGGCAGGTACGTATCGATGGCCGCTTCGCACAGCCAGTCGCTTCCGTGAGGCCAGCGCCCGTGATTGAGCACATACGGCAGATGGCTGTGCAGCGCGAGGACGAAGTCCATCAGTCCGTACTGCGACCCGTGCGCTCGGCGACCTCGAGCGCCTTCAGGTAGACCGCGAGATATTTGAGCGCCGAACGCTGCCAGCTGAAGTTCTTCGCCATCGCCTTGCGCATGCGCGCCTGCCAACCCCGCTCGTCGTGATACTGCTCGACCGAGCGTTCCAGGGCAGCGGCGAGCGCCGGCACCGAAAAGTCGTCGAACACGAATCCGGTGATGCCATCGTCGATCGTGTCATTGAGGCCGCCGGTGCGCCGGGCGACAGGGAGCGTGGCGTAGCGCTGGGCGCGCATCTGCGTGAGGCCGCAGGGCTCGTACTGGCACGGCATCAACAACATGTCGGCACCGGCGACGACCACGTGCTCGAGCGGGTCGGTGAACCCCGTCTCGACCGCGATGCGGCCGGGAAAGCGTGCCGCGATCTGTCGCAACGCGTCGGCGTAGCGGCGCTCACCCTGCCCCAGAAACACATACTGCGCATCGGCGGCGCCGAGCGCGCGTCCGTCGACGAGGAGGTCGAGTCCCTTTTGGGCCACGAGCCGAGCGGCCATGCCGAACACCGGAACGCGCGGGTTCGGTGCGAGTGCAAACCGCGCCTGGAGCGCCGCCTTGCACTGCCGCTTGCCTTCGAGGTCCTGGGACGTGAAGCGCGCGGCGATGTGGGGATCGTGCGCGGGATCCCAAATCTCTTGGTCAATGCCGTTGGTGATGCCGAACAGCCGGTCCCGCAGCGCGCGGAACGTGTCGCCGAGGCCGAAGCCGCCGTCCGGCGACTGCAGCTCGCGCGCGTGAGTCGCGCTCACCGTCACCACGGCGTCGGCGGAGACGATCCCGCCCTTCAACCAATTCACCTTGTCATACCATTCGAGCAGCTTCCAGTTGAACAGCTCCCACGGCAAGCCGATCTCCGGCATCGTGCTAGGAGGAAAATGGCCTTGATAGCCGGCGTTGTGCACCGACAGCACGGCGGGCACGCGGCGATAGTACGGGTGCTGCGCGAACGCGGTGCGGAGGTAGACGAGGGAGAGGGCCGCGTGCCAGTCGTGCGCGTGCAGAATCGCCTGCCCGGGAGCGATTCGCGGGAGCGCCGCGAGCGCCGCCAAGGAAAAAAAGGCAAAGCGGCGGTGATTGTCGCGGTAGTCTCCGCTCTCACCGTAGAGCGCCGGGCGATCGAAAAAGCCGGGATGCTCGATGAACAACACGTCGGTGCCGCGGGGCGTGTCCTTGGCGCGCCAGAGACGCGCGACTTCCTTACTCGCTCCGAGCTGAACTGCGAACGGACCGCCCACCGGCTCGAGCGCGTTGACGACGCTGCGCACCTGCCGGTACAGCGGCATGACGACGGTGGTCGGGAGTCGCGCGGCGGCCTGGTAGGTGGCGAGACTCGCCACCGCTTCGCCGAGGCCGCCGGAGCGGGCGTAGGGCCAGCACTCCGCGGCGAAGTGGACGATGTGGATCGGCTTGCCGTCGTTGGTCTTGAGGACGGACTGGCGCGCGCGGCGACGCACGCGCACGGCGGAGCTACTGCGCTCGCGTCGTGGAGGCTTCGTTGCCCCGTTGCTGACGCCGGATCGTCCAGTCATCGTGATTTGGGAAGATAACCCCGATCCGGCTTTCCGGATTTGGGGGTGGAGATGAAAAAAATGTCCAATGTCCAACAGTGGCGTTGGACATTGGACATTCTTGCAGGGAAGCTGGCGGCGGCCTACTCTCCCACGACCTCGCGATCGCAGTACCATCGGCGCTGACAGGCTTAACGACCGTGTTCGGGATGGGAACGGGTGTGGCCCTGTCGCGCTAGTCGCCAGCAATACAAAGACGAGTGCGTGATTTCATGGTGCGAGGTCATCTCACCGAGTTTAACAGCGGAGAGATCAAGCCTCACGGGCAATTAGTACGGCTCGGCTGAAGCGCTCGCGCGCCTTACACCTGCCGCCTATCAACCTGGTAGTCTCCCAGGGCCCTTCAGGAGCCTTACGGCTCGGGAGTGTTCATCTTGGGGAGGGTTTCCCACTTAGATGCATTCAGCGGTTATCCCCGCGCGACATCGCTATCCGGCGTTGCCCTTGGCAGGACAGCCGGGACACGAGGGGTCGCTTCGTCCGGGTCCTCTCGTACTACGGACGACATCCCTCAACACTCCAACGCCCATACCGGATACAGACCGAACTGTCTCACGACGTTCTGAACCCAGCTCATGTGCCACTTTAACCGGCGAACAGCCGGACCCTTGGGACCTTCTCCAGCCCCAGGATGTGACAAGCCGACATCGAGGTGCC
>Ga0193755_1000273_pt1 | contig 14602 bp, 16 predicted proteins | sample H1a2metaG_FD_144921 | JGI IMG/M metagenome (GOLD analysis project Ga0193755, IMG submission 144921) | Soil microbial communities from a riparian zone of the East river system, Colorado, United States - H1a2 | ecosystem: Environmental > Terrestrial > Soil > Riparian zone | place: USA: East River...
TATCCCGCGAATCATGGTAATGCCGAATCCGCCTGGACGTATGCCGAGTTGATCGCGGACGTTCGTATGTGCAATCGGTTCGTCCGCAGGCTGACCAACGGCAGCGTGGGTCAAGCCTTTGAAGCTGAAGCCTGGGCCGGGGTCTGCCACGCGATACAGCAGCAAGCGCGAGGAGCGCACTTGAGCAATCCGCACTTTGCGGTTCGGATCCAGCTTTCCGCCCCACTCCACGGCGTTGAATAGCAGCTCCTTGAACGCCAGACCGATCGTGTTGCGCAGGTCATCCGGAAGATCGGCTTCCAGCTTCATTAGAAAGGAATGAATGCGTTCGGCAGCCTCCCGCGTGCACGGAATAAGCAACTCCACCCAATGGGGCTGGGCAGAAATGATTTTGATCGGCGGAGAAGCGTCTTGTTTGAGTGCTCGCGCGGCCACTTCAACCGCCTCTTTCGGTGGAAAAGGCTTACTCAGGTATTCATAGGCCTGCTCCCGGATAGCGCGCAGCAGGGTCTCTGGAGTGCTGTAGGAGGTCATGATGATGATTTTCGGGCGAGATTTGCCTGCGCGAACCCGGGCAAGTACCTCAAGGCCAGTCAACTTCGGCATCCAAATGTCCAGGAATACCAGATCAAAACTTTTTTTCTGGATGTTGCGCAACGCTTCTGCGCCATCCTTCGCAGCAGTAACCGCATAGCCCGCTTTCTTCAGCATACTGGAGATGGCAAAGCGAGTTGTGCGGTCATCATCGGCGACAAGGATTCTCTCTGCTAAGACCGGGGTGTGGCTCATCAATGCCACCTCATGCGGCTGGATCCAACGAACCTGCATTTCGCACCAGATGCTACCTCCGCAAGAAACACGAGTCAACCGCGGTCGATCGCAGTGACCCGCAAGAACCCGCCTAGTTGCGCAATTTCCGGCTTTGTACCAAAATGAGCGCCCTGGTCCGGTTTTTGAGCGTTCCGATCGGGGGAACTGTGAGTTCACCAGCACGTTTCAATTCGCCAACAGAAGTCGACCTGCGCGAGTTTATCGACCCGTCCTTAACCCTATTTTGTATCGTCGACACTGATGGCTACTTCAACCATGTCAACCCTGCCTGGTAAGAGATCGCAGCCTAGTCAGCGCAGGCTGCAAGTGCTAGTGGCGGAAGACAATCAAGTCAACCAGCTGGTAGCGACGCGGATCTTTGAAAAGCTGGGCCACCAAGCTACTGTTGTCAGCAATGGCCGCGAGGCGTTTGTCGCCTTCCAGGCCGGTAAGTTCGATCTCATCGCCATGGACGTGCAGATGCCGGAGATGGATGGGCTTGACGCAACCAGTGCCATCCGCGCCTGGGAGAAGACGGCAGGCACTCACACCCCCATCATAGCCATGACAGCGCATGCCATGAAGGGAGATCGCGAGCGTTGTCTAGCGGCTGGCATGGATGGCTATACCTCGAAGCCGATCCGGATCGGAGAACTTGAGCACGCGATCGCTCAACTGATCAGCCCACCAAATTCGGCGAAAGTACCAGTGTCGGAGGCGGACCAAGCAGACGGCGCGATTGATCATACGGCGCTCCTCGCAGGGGTTGATGGCAATCGTCGAGTTCTGCGCGAACTTGTTCGCCTTTTTCTCGCCGATTGTCCTCGGCGTCTGGCGGAAATCAAGGAGGCAATCCGCCGCGGTGATGCCGGAGCATTGGGGAGAGCTGCGCACACACTGAAGGGATCAGTCGGCAACTTCGCGGCAAAGAGTGCTTTTGCGGCTGCCCAGCGGCTGGAGATCATGAGCAGAGATATAGACCTCGATAATGTTGGCAAAGCATGCGTAACACTCGAATCCGAACTGGCGCTCCTCAGCGAGGAGCTCAGAAAATTGACCATGGACTCTTCAATACGAAAGACAAAAACGGACAAGCGTGGGAGACAAAAAGGTGGACACGCCGGCACGGCGGAGGGCATCACTGAGGTCCGACGCCAGGAGGTCTTGCTTAAAACCGGGGCCTTGCAGAACGCAATCCTCAACAGCGCCAACTTTTCGAGTATCGCCACCGACGAGAAGGGCGTCATTCAGATCTTCAATGTCGGCGCGGAACGCATGCTGGGCTACACAGTCGCCGACGTCCTGAACAAGATCACCCCGGCCGACATCTCCGACCCGCAGGAAGTGATCGCGCGTGCCAAAGCGTTGAGCCTGGAGCTGGGAACCACGATTAGGCCCGGCTTCGAAGCATTGGTGTTCAAGGCCTCGCGCGGCATCGAGGACATCTACGAGCTGACTTACATCCGAAAGGATGGCAGCCGCTTCCCGGCGGTCGTGTCAGTCACGGCCTTGCGCGACGCTCAAAATGTGGTTATCGGCTACTTGCTGATCGGGACGGACAACACCGCTCGCAAGCAGGTCGAAGAAGAGCAGAAAAAGCTCGATCAGCGGCTTCGCGACCAGCAGTTCTACACGCGCTCTCTGATCGAATCTAACATCGACGCGCTGATGACGACCGATCCGTCCGGCATCATTACAGACGTCAACAAGCAGATGGAGGCGCTCACCGGTTGCACACGTGACGAGCTGATCGGCGCGCCGTTCAAGAATTACTTCACCGATCCGGAGCGGGCCGAGGCGGGCATCAAACTGGTTCTGAGCCAAAAGAAGGTCACCGACTACGAGCTTACCGCGAGCGCCAGGGACGGAAAGAAAACAGTCGTGTCCTACAACGCGACCACCTTCTACGACCGAGATCGGAAGCTGCAAGGCGTGTTCGCCGCCGCGCGCGACGTCACCGAGCGCAAGCGCTTCGAGGTTGCACTCCAGGAAACGAACGTCGAATTGGAGAGCGCCAAGTCCGCGGCGGAAAAAGCCAACCTCGCGAAATCGGATTTCCTTTCCAGCATGAGCCATGAGCTTCGCAGCCCGCTCAATGCGATCCTCGGTTTCGCCCAACTGCTGGAGTCCACCTCCCCGCTGCCGACGGCCTCCCAGAAGGAGAACATTGCCCAGATCCTGCAGGCCGGCTGGCACTTGCTCAAGTTGATCAACGAAGTCCTGGATCTTGCAGTGGTCGAATCCGGGAAGATGTCGCTGTCACCGGAATCGGTGTCCTTGGCCGAGGTCATTTCCGAATGCCAAGCCATGATGGAGCCGCAGGCGAAACAGCGCGGCATCAGCATGACTTTTCCCCAGTTGGATATCCCATGCTATGTCCATGCCGATCGGACCCGGGTGAAGCAGGTGCTCATCAATTTGCTTTCCAACGCGATTAAATACAACCGAGAGCAGGGGACGGTCGAGGTGAAGTGCACTACAACCAGTCCGGAGCGCATTCGCATCAGCTTCAAGGATACCGGCGCAGGATTACCTCCGGAAAAGCTGACGCAGCTCTTTCAGCCGTTTAACCGTCTCGGACAAGAGAGCCGCGCAGGGGAAGGCACCGGTATCGGCCTCGTGATGAGCAAGCGGGTGGTCGAACTGATGGAAGGCGCGATCGGCGTGGAAAGCACTGTCGGTGTAGGAAGCGTGTTCTGGATTGAACTGCTTTTGACTACGGCGCCAACATTTCTAGTTGCCAGCTCCGAATCCACAACTGCTATCCAGGCCCGAATACCGACCGCCGCACGGCTTCGCACCTTGCTCTATGTCGAGGACAACCCGGCTAACCTGACGCTGGTCGAGCAGTTGATTGCGCGGCGATCCGACATCCGCCTGCTGACTGCGGTGAATGGGACCCTCGGCATCGAGATTGCGCGAGCTTCTCAGCCGGAGGTAATTCTGATGGACATTAATCTGCCTGGAATCAGCGGTATCGAAGCTCTGAAAATCCTTCGCGAAGACCCCGCCACGGCGCACATCCCCGTAGTTGCTCTCAGTGCAAATGCCATGCAGCGCGATACCAAGAAAGGAATGGAGGCAGGGTTCTTCTACTATCTAACCAAGCCGATCAAAGTAAACGAGTTCATGGATGCGCTCGATGGGGCGCTGGAATTTGCAGAAAAAAACTCTGCCCGCAACTAAGTCTCTTTGATTCTCATGATAAGTTCATCTGAAAGCGATGTTGTCGCGCCGCTCATGATTAGGGGGTGTGGTTCGCCAAAACTCCAGCGGACCGTGGAATCAATAACATAGCTGCTGCCATCCCACCACCGTTTTGTTATAAATCCTGACCATGTTTAGCCTCGTGGGGCTCTGCTTTGGAATGGTGGCACGCCTCTTTTGCGGGCGGCGAAGTCTCCTTCTCGAGAATCTAGCTTTGCGTCAACAACTCGTCGCGCTGAAGCGTCGACATCCTCGCCCGAGCATCGACCCCTTCGACAAGCTCTTCTGGGTAATCGCCCGGCGGGTCTGGTCGGATTGGAAGCACTCCCTCCTCATCGTCACGCCCGAAACCGTAGTCCGCTGGCACCGGACTGGTTTTCGAATGTACTGGCGGCTCATCTCCAGAGTCCGGAAGCAGGTCGGAAGAAGACCGGCCCCGAAGGAGGTCCGGGAATTGATCTTTCGGACGGTCGTTGAGAACCCCACCTGGGGAGCGCAGCGGATCCATGGGGAACTCCGCATGCTCGGTTTTGAGCTTTCTGAGAGAACCATCTCCCGTTGGATGAACAGAGCGCCGAGAGATCCCGACCGCGCCAAGCGCTGGCTAACCTTCCTTCGCAACCATCGGGAAGCGATTGCCGCCATGGATTTCTTCACGGTGCCAACGATTACGTTCGGCGTGCTCTATTGCTTCTTCGTCATCAGTCATGATCGGCGGCGCATCCTGCACGTTAACGTCACGAAGCATCCGACGAGCGGTTGGATCACCCAGCAGTTGCGGGAGGCGTTTCCTTTGAAACCTCTCTCAAATATTTGATCTTTGATCGCGATCGGAAGTTCGGATTCGAGGTGATCCCAGCGATGAAAGCCACCAAAATCATTCCCAAGCGAACTTCATTCCGAAGTCCCTGGCAGAATGGCCTCGCGGAGCGTTGGGTCGGAAGCTGTAGACGAGAACTGCTGGACCAGATTGTTGCGCTGAATGAACGCCATCTGAAGCGATTGCTCTCCGAGTATGTTCGTTACCACCATGAGGACCGTACGCATCTCGGACTTGAGAAGGGGACACCTGAGGGCAGAATTCGTTCCGAAGCTTCGGGTCGAGTCCTTGCTCAGGAGCGACTCGGAGGGCTGCACCATCGTTACAATCGGGCGGCATAGTCCGGATCGACTTTCGGTCGGTCCTTTATATATATACGCTCCACGCGCACGCGGGCTCGCCCTCCAGAGTCTTCTTGCTGTACCGAGTCGATAATCATATTCACGCCTACCCCGCCAAGAACCGCCCCGTCTCGGGCCTCGGCGACACACGAAATTCGCTGGTCTGTGCGAGGACAAGGAGGCACGCACCGTGGGCAAAGAACAAGCAGGTGAGAGTTGAGGATACTTGAGCCGGTCGGGGATACCCGTTGGGCGAATTGGGCTACAAATTGGGAGTTCCAATTTGCCCGTTACTCGTCGCGTAAACCTATCCTGAGACAGGCTTTAGAATTGGTTGCGGGGGTCAGATTTGAACTGACGACCTTCGGGTTATGAGTCGACGATCAGACTCTAAGTCCCGTTGATTCAATTGCCCTTATTTCAATGAGACCCCCGAAAACCTTCCAAAAACGCCGAGTTTTGGACCCCAGTTGGACCCTGAATTGTGAGGGGATGTTCCAGGCGCCCAATCGACTGCGACGGTCTTGTAAACCGTTAACCTCGAATGCAAATGTAGAAGGGAAAGTGGCTCCCGAGTTTTGGTAAGCGGCAGCAGATAGCGAATTCGGATTTTTTCCGCTATCGGCTTTAATCGAAATGTCTGGCTGGCGGTGCTCTCTAGAAACGGACATCAAATAGACACCAAGCTAAACCCCTCACTGGAACCCGAGGTCAATTCCAGGGCTCCGCTTGCTTTCTTCCGGAGGCTCGATACCGGAGTTCACCGATTCTGAGGATTCTGGAGCGCGCTTTTGGCGTCGCGAGTGGCGCTCAATCCACACCCAGAATCCAAAACAGATTGCCGTTATGGCGAGTACCGCAACCGTAGCTGGTTCCATTGTTTTTTCCTCCTGCTTTGATTCACCAAAAGCTGCCCTACTATTTACAAACTCTTCTGTCAACTGACGCGAGGGGACCTTCCTCGACCATTCGTCCTTTCGCCTTGCTCCCTTCGTTCGTTATAGGGCTATCGTTCCATTCGGACAATTAGAAACTTCGTCTCTTTCAATTAGAGAATTTCGCAGTATGATGCCTTCATGGAATGGTTGAATTATCACCACCTGTTTTACTTCTGGAGCGTTGTCCGCCTGGGCAGCATAACGAAGGCGTGCGAGGAACTGCGGTTGGCGCCTCCGACCGTGAGTGCGCAATTGCGGAGTCTCGAGGACCAGCTGGGCGAGAAGCTGTTGAAGCGTTCCGGACGAAACCTCGTGCCGACGGAAATCGGCCTTGCGGTGTACCGCCAAGCGGAAGAGATTTTTTCCATCGGCCGGGAAATCATGGACACGGTGAAACAACGGCCGACGCATCGGCCGTTGCGTCTGGTGGTTGGTTTGGATGACGTTGTACCGAAGGAGATCGCATACCGGCTCATTGAGCCGGCACTACGATTGGAGATGCCGGTGCGGCTGGTGTGTCACGAAGCGAACTTGGAACGCTTAGTTGCGGAACTGGCGTTGCACGAGATCGACGTGGTGTTATCCGATTCTCCGGTGACTCCGAGCCTCAATATGCGCGTCTACAGTCACTACCTGGGAGATTACGGCGTCGTATGGATGGCGCCGCCACGCTTGGCGAAGCTTTACCGCAAAGGGTTTCCGAAATCGCTGAACGGCGCACCCGTTTTGCTTCCCACCGATGACACTGCCATACGCCGGAAATTAGACCAGTGGTTCGCTGGGTTGGAGATCGAACCGAAAGTGATTGGAGAATTTGAAGACTTCGCGCTTCTCCGAGTTTTTGGGCAGGCAGGTGCCGGGCTCCTTCCCGTTCCCACAACCCTTGAAAAGCAATTTCACAATCAGGACAAGGTCATCCGGCTAGGGATTGCACGGAACGTATTTGGCCGTTTCTACGCAATCTCTGCGGAACGGAAGCTACGGCATCCCGGAGTTATCGCGATTTGTGAAACCGCCCGGCGTGAAGTCTTTGCATGAGATAGATTGACCTCACCGTACTCCCGTGCCGTCTCAAGAGGGCTTTCCTCGGAAGGCGAAGCACCAGAAAACTCAGCCTTCTGGCGCGAAGCATTCTCATCTACTTGAACGGGCCGCCCTCTTAGCCGCGATCCTGTGAACGCGTGTCTTCGACTCCAATCGCACTGGCCTTGGAAGCGAGGAATTTGCCGGCATGCCCCGCCCGTGCGACAAGTGGTTCCAGCAGTTCGGGCATTGCGCTCCGGTTTGTGTGAGCGCCAGCACCTCCGTTAGAAAATTCAGTGTGTGACCACAATACGGACAGATCATGTTCGTATACTCCTTTCTTGCAGCAAAGGTGCGGATGCACACCTAGGTCGCAGAACCAGCCGGGGCCAGCACTTCGATCCCAATCTCTCTTTGGATGGCGTCCTGCGCCTTCAACCATTCCCTCAACTGGTCGTGCTTCCCGAGAACGGATAGCAGCATCGAGGCCATCTTTTCGTGTTCCTGTATGGCCCTGTTGAGAAGTTCGGTTGTCCCAATATCGCCGTGCAGGCTGGCATTACCTGCCAGAGAGCCCCGCAAGGAGCGAAGCAAGATCTCATGGTCGTCGTACAGATCTTCGACCATCGCCAGCTCGCTCGGATGCACTTCCGGACGCTCTTGGAGGCGAGTGCATCTCAGGAACTCCGTCATCGTGCCGAAAGCGTTGCCACCCAACGCGCGTACGCGTTCCCCAACCTCGTCGATCAACACATCCAGCTTGGCGTATTGGTTACCAAATAGTGTGTGCAGATCGTGGAAATGGGGCCCGGTCACATTCCAGTGGTAATTCTTCTTTTTCGTCGAGAGAAGGTACTCATCCGACAGCAAGTTGTTGAGAACCCGGGTGACCTCCCTCCGATTGTTATCTTCTAATCCGATGTTGATCATGTGTCTGTTCCTCCTCATGGTGATACGACTGAAAATGAATCTTCTTCCGCTGGGCATACCGCCTGCAGCTGAAATTGTTCGACCTTCTCCGAATCGCGCCGTATGGCCACGGAATAGGCCGGCTCGTCGCCAGCGGCCTCGGGCTGGTACAGCACCTGGATCACGTTGAGCCGCCGCCGTCCGCCCGGAGTCGGCCATTCGATCTGGTCGCCCTCGCGGTAGCCAAGCAGGGCAGTAGCTATCGGCGCGAGAATGGAAATCTTGCCTTTCGCTATGTCAGCGTCGGAGGGAAAGACGAGGGTGTAGGTGGACTCTCTGCCCGTGTCGAGGTCTCCGACCAGCACATGGGAATGCATGGTGACGGTGTCGGCAGGGATATCTCTTGACCGCACGATTTCCGCACGATCGAGTTCCTGCGCCAGCATCTCCAGGTGTTCCCGGTCTCGCGTCCGCAATTTCAGGCGAGATGCAAGCAAAGCCGTCAGATTCTCCATGTCGCCTTGTGTTACCTGAATCATTTTTTCGTTCATCTCTGTTCCTCGAATTTCCACCGGCATAATCCTGGGGTCCAGAGAGTGGGATCTCTGGACCCGTCCCCGCCCGGCACTCGCCTTCGCACTTAGGATTGGCGCTGCCGGGAAAACCGCACCATCTCGCGTTTCCGCTTGCGTTCACGGTTCCGTCCAAGGGCCCGGGCGAACGAGCGGCCGATTCCTTCCGTAGCTTGGCCGATGGCGGCGTAGAGATTCGCGTCCACTGCCTGTTGAAGGAGCGTCATGCCGGAGGGCAGGAGTTCCGCTGAAATATGGCACGACTTGTCCGGTCCGCCACGGGGACCATTGACGTCCGTGATGCGGACTCTCACGCGGCCGACTCGTCCGCCGAATCGGCCCAGGGAAAAATGCAGCCGTCGCTCGATGTACGACTGCAAAGCCTCGGTCAGGTCTGTGCTCAAAATGCGAATGTCTGCGTCCATTTAGCTCCTCCGTTATCTCGCATCTCCTTTGTACAATCGTTAGACACTTAGGGCTAGTAGAAAATATGGCACTTACAGTTAGAAGGAACCTAACTATAGTGAAAAGCACGGAAACGGCTAATGTTCGTCGCCGGTTCCGCTTTGGAAAAGTGTTGGCCGAGCGAGCTCACGTGTGCCCGCTGCCGACCGGTGCCTGTCTTCAGTTCTTCGCGTTTGCAGGACAAATCCTCACGATCTCCACCGAACAGCAGGCGTGCCGGGCTACCGCGTCGGATACGCTGCCCATCAGAAAGCGGTTGAAGCCCTTCCGTCCGTGTGAGCCAAGTACGATCAAGTCGGCATGCCACTCTTCGGCGATGTCGAGGATTCTTGACTTCGGGTCGCCTATCTCGAGAGTCGCAGTCACCTTTAGACCTCGAGCTCGGAGCAATTCCGCGGCCTTGGTGACGACTGCTTCGGCCTGCTGTTTCTGAAATTCCAGAGCGTTTTCGAGGACCGGCTCATATCCCCCTAGTTCCCGGGCGACTAGGAGCGGCGGCGATTCCACGACATGCAAAACCCGCACCTCGGTACCGTGCGGTCGGGCTTGTTCGATCACCGCCTCAATGGCGGCTTCCGAGAAGTTAGAATCATCGATCGCCAGTAGAATTCTCATGATGCACCTCGTTCGGCAAGGCGGCATGCTTCCGACTCGCAACGTTCAGGACGAAACTTCACAAGCTCGACGGAGCACGGAGCAGCATGTATCACAGCGGCCGGCATGCTACCAAACAAGAAACGCTTCATTGCTGTCCGTCCATGCCAGCCAAGTACGATTAGGTCGGCATCCCATTCTTCGGCCACGCCTACAATGGATTCGATAACTATGTCGTTCAGAACCGTACTCTCTGCTTTAAAACCTGCGGTCCGCAGGGCTTGCTCAGCCATGTCGAGCGACGCTTGGGCCTGACGAACTTCTTCCTTCGTGACATCCGGGGGAATCACTTTCAGGACCTTCACTTCCGTGTTCTCGGGCCGGTGCTGAGTGATGACGGCGTGCAAGGCCGCTTCCGAAAGTTTAGAGCCGTTGAATGCGAGGAGAATTTTCATGAGTGTCCGAGCCTAGCGCCCAGAAGACGCTGCCCGGGTCTTTTCGCGGGGCTTGGCGATGGCAGCGACTTTGGTCCTGGATGGATCGACATCCACGGGTAACTCTTCTATGCGGAAGATGCGTTGTGTTCGCTTCTCCACGTGCGTGGGCGCACCTCCCACGCATGTCACTTCTAACTCTCTTTTACCGCTGACTATCAAACGACGGGGTTCAACACTGACATTGAGTTGATCTGGTGTGAAGGAGCACGGTAAGTGGGCGCGGAAGACGACGGCCTTGGCCGATTCTTTCAAATCGTGCCGATAGGGAGGCAAGAGTTCTAGTTCGGCCGTGATCCAATCATCGACGTCGTGACCATTGCCGCCGCCGCGGCCCTCGAACAGTTCAAAGGCGCGCCGAGCAATCATCAAGTCTAGTTCGTTTTTTCGGCTATGCAGAATGTCTGCCGTGAGTAACTGCACTGGTATGGCGGCTTCACGCCGCTGTACTGCTGATTGTTCTCTCATGATCAATCTCCTTTGAGCTCCCCCCAGGAGGTGCAGAGCACCTCGGAAGGAGATGATTCAACTCCCTAGAGTGGCGATTCAGGTGTTCGGAAATCTCCTGGCGAGTTCGCAGCAGGCTCGCCGTTACCGCAGATACGGGCAGGCCCAAAAAATCAGCAGTTTCGCCAACCGACCACTTCTCTACATCACAGAGAAAGACAATAATCCGGCATATGGGCTTGAGAATGTTGGTGGTCCCGGTTGTTAGCTGCCTGAGTTCGGCTTGTGTGTAGTGCTCGTAAGGATTGTCCGCACAGTACGGCAATTCGTTGCGCATCAGCTTGCTTTCGGTCTCCGTGCATTGATCGAGGGCGGCTTCGCGGGGATATCTGCCGCGTAGCCTGAGCAACGCTTCGATGGCGCCGATACGACAGAGCCAAGCCGAGAAACGAGAATCGATTCGAAACGCCTGCAGGTGCTCGCGCGCTTTGATGAAAGTGGCTCGCACCACATCTTCGGCGTCACTTGGATTTCGCGTGATGTCTGCGGCAAGGCGATAAATTCTGTCCTGACTGCGGGCAAGCAGCTCGTCAAAAGCCAGGGTGTAGCCCGCCTGAGCCGCCAATACCCACTGGGCCTCGAGACTCGGCCCGTCCGCAGGCAACCGGCGCAGACTTGTTCGTTCTGAACTCGGCGCGGGATACCCCGGCAAGATGCCGCCCATTTCTTCCTCCTTGATCTAGTTGGACGATGCGTTGCGTTTACCTGCTCGAGCACTCTGTCGATTCTCTGCCAGGCCCGGCACTCGGGCAGGTGATGCTGCATGGTGTTGCAGGACGGGGCGGAATGAGCGTCCGATCGACGCGGCCCAAAGAAAGCCGTTGTAGACGGCATCGAAAATCAGAATGTAGAGCACGACTAACGTTGCCAAGATTACGTAGAGAATGGTGAAGAAGAGGAGTGCGGCAAGCTGCGAACGTACAAAATAGCTCTCGTAGGATGCGAGCACGAGCATAAGCCCCCAAATCCATTTCTGTCTACGGTGGTCTTTCAATTGGACGGCGCATATTCCGCACACACGCCGAGCAACCAGACAAAGCGCTGGGCAGAAGACCGACCGTTCCACACTCATGTTCGCTCCCTCAATTCGTGAGGCGGTTCTTGGAGTAGGTTGAGGGATTGATTGCATGGCACCTCTATCCTCGAACGGTTTTCAATTCGCAACAATGAGCCGTTCATACCCTCTGGAGAAACAACTGTAATGTGCGGTAGGTAGGGCAGGCACTAGGCTGCGCTGGAGTTGGGTTGGACTCGGAATACGACGTCCAAGCCAGCCGCAGCGCTAGGTTGTTAAGAGCCGCGAGCGTCGAAGCGTCAACAATGTCAGATCGTCGACGAAGATGTCGGAACCATGAAAGCGACGGATCGCACCGACGAGAGCTTCCGCAAAGGCGTGGAGAGAAACATTCGGAGAGAGCAAGGTCATAGTTTGGTTGGCAAGTTTCATGAAGCCTTCGGCGCCCAGGAATCGTCCATCGAGGGAAAATACGTCTGTGGCCCCGTCGGAGAAAATCAGCAGTATGTCTCCCGGTTCGATCCGAATACTCTGTTGCGTGTAGAATTCGCCAGCGATAAAGCCGATGGGTAGCCCATCAAGCCCTTTTCCAAGCGGATACCAATGTCGTTCGCGTGCGCGCCATAGGATCATGCGCGGGTGGGCGGCGTAGGCATAGTTGAGTTCGCCAGTGTCTCGATCAAATGTGGCAGTGATGACGGTCGTCAAGCGCAATGGCGAGCCTGAGGGTTGTCCGGCCAGGGTGGCCTCATCATTGAGCGCAGCTAGCAACTCGGAACTGTCGCGCAGGCCGCGAAACCGGTGAATCAAGCTGTGGATTTGGGCGGCGATAAGGCTGGCAGCGACTCCGTGGCCAACAGAGTCAGCAAGCACGATGCGTGCCGCACGGTCGGCCCCGCAGGAGAAGAGAGCGTAGAAATCTCCTCCCACTTTGCTATCCGACGGAACTGCGATCAGGTCTCCCTCGAGACCCACTAACTCCACGTGGCGGTGTGCAAGTTCATTTCCCGCCCACAACTCCACACAGCCGAAGGAATTTTCCGCTGTTACTTGGCAATCGAGTTCGGTTTCATTTTGCATGGTTTGTGACGCTTTCCCTAACGGGTTGGATGAAGATCCTTGCGCATGCGGATTTCAGTGCCACCCTTTCGGAATTGAACCTCGTCCATGAGCAAATTGATCAGGTAGATCCCTCGCCCGTGTTCGGAGAGAATGCTTTGGCCAGCGAGTGGGCTCGGAATCTTCGATGGGTCGAATCCCTTCCCCTGGTCCTTCACGACAATGAGCATTCCGCGTTTTGCATCGCACGCGCAACAGACACGAACCTTCTTGTGTAGATCCTCGTGATTTCCATGAACAATGGCATTTGCCAGTGCTTCGCGGAGAGCCATCTCGACGGCAATTTCTTGTTCTGGGGGACAGCAACTAGTCTTGGGCGACTGCATCAGCTGATCCACCGCTGGGGAAATGGCTTCGATTGTGCTGGCGACAACTACATCCACGCTCCAATTGAGGTTTGAGCCCATGAATTCACACGGCCGTAGTGCGAACTCGTTCTGTTGTTTCATTTCTCTCCGTGTGGTTCTCCGACCGTCGGCAAGATACGCGAAGCAACAACGGCTTCCGTCTGACAGGCGATCTTCGCGAACCTCACCGTCCAGCGGTGCGCACACCCGTCGTCGTGATGATGTCGCCGAGTACCTTCCGCGCCTTTTGCCAATCCTTCAAGAACGATGCCAGACCGACATCCGTCAGCGGGTGCTTGAAAAGCTGCTCGAAAACCTTGAACGGCATGGTGCCAATGTGCACGCCCATTCGTGCCGCCGCGACAACATGCAGCGGGCCGCGCAGGCTGGCAGCCAATACTTGCGTGGGGAACTGATAGGCGCGGTAGATATCCATGATTTCACTGAGCACATGAAGTCCTTCCTGCGCCGTATCGTCCAATCGTCCGAGGAAAGGGCTGACGAAATAGGCTCCTGCTTTCGCCACGAGAAGCGCTTGCGCCGCGGAAAAAACCAACGTTACATTGATCCGGATACCCTCGCCGTGCAGCACGTGGAGTGCCCGCACCCCGGCTGGCGTCATCGGTACCTTCACCACAATGTTCGAGTGCCAGCTCGCCAATTCACGCCCTTCGCGCAGCATCCCGTCCGTGTCTGTGGATACCACTTCGGCGTTTACGACCCCATCCTTCACGATTTCGCAAGCCTTGAGAATCAGCTCACGAAACGGCCGGCCTTCCCTGGCGGCCAGCGTAGGATTCGTCGTGATGCCATCGAGCAGGCCAAAGTCTGATGCCTGTTGGATTTCGTCCAGGTTGGCGGTGTCGAGAAATATCTTCATGGTTATCTCCTTTAGTATTGACTACTCGGCGGTCATGCTTAGCGGCGTGGTGACGACCATCGGCGGACGCAGGAAGGTGACTGCGAGATTGACGGCGAACAGAAACACCGCGGTGAGTTCTATCAACGCAGAAACCGGCAAGCCGCTCCAAGCCCACGCCGCATAACCCTGGTAGGCTAGGATTTCCGACGCGACTCGAAGCGTGCAGCCGGTCATCAACAGGATCAACATCGACAGCATGAGCCTCGGGCTCCACAACACGCGCATCCCGCAAAACGACGGGAGCACTCTCTGCCCCACGCAGAAGACCATCGCCGCGATGAATCCAACCGTGAGAGCGTGCCGGGATGCTCCCCAGATTCCGGAGGCCTCTCCGGCCAGTGAGGCCCACACGCTGAGGGCCGCGGCGATCAGGAGCCAACCGTAGGCAATCCGGATGAATATCGGAAAAGTCGCGTGGACGTTTATGGTCTTCGCTGCTTTCGTCGCGGACTCAAAAAAGCGGATCGCTGCAATCGCTGTCGCCGCTCCCCCGAGTAGAAAAATTCCGGCCGCGGTGAA
>Ga0193755_1000275_pt1 | contig 14577 bp, 11 predicted proteins | sample H1a2metaG_FD_144921 | JGI IMG/M metagenome (GOLD analysis project Ga0193755, IMG submission 144921) | Soil microbial communities from a riparian zone of the East river system, Colorado, United States - H1a2 | ecosystem: Environmental > Terrestrial > Soil > Riparian zone | place: USA: East River...
CGGTTCGCGGATCCTGCACAACTATAAACCGCCTTACACTGCAACCGCTGTCGACAGGCTGCAAGCGGCGGGCGCGATCATCATCGGCAAAACCAACTGCGACGAGTTTGCGATGGGTTCATCAACCGAGAACTCGGCTTATGGGGCGGTCAAGAACCCGTGGGACCCGACGCGAGTCCCCGGCGGGTCTTCGGGCGGATCGGCAGTGTCGGTAGCCGCCGGAATGGCGATCAGCGCGCTCGGCTCGGACACTGGAGGCTCAATTCGCCAACCCGCAAGCCTCTGCGGTGTTGTCGGACTCAAGCCGACGTACGGACGCGTCTCGCGTTACGGATTGATAGCTTTCGGGTCATCGCTCGACCAGATCGGTCCGTTTGCCAACTCGGTAGAAGACGCCGCGGCGATCCTGGGTGTGATCGCCGGGCGAGACGAAAAGGACTCGACTTCGAGCAACGTCGAAGTTGACGACTACTCATCGGCGATTACGGGCGACGTGCGCGGATTGCGAGTCGGAGTTCCGCGCGAGTACTACGGCGAAGGGCTTGACTCTGAGGTGAAAGAGAAGACTGAAGCGGCGATCAGAAAGTTTGAAGAGCTTGGCGCGAAGGTCGTGGACGTCAGCCTCCCGCATACCGAGTACGCCGTGCCGGTTTACTACCTCATAGCGACTGCCGAAGCCAGCTCGAACCTTGCCAGATACGACGGCGTGCGTTACGGCTTCCGCGCGGAAGAAGCGACGACTTTGAAAGAGATGTATGGCCGCACTCGCGAGCAGGGATTCGGCGCTGAGGTAAAGAGACGAATCATGCTTGGAACTTATGCGCTGTCGGCCGGGTACTACGACGCGTACTACGGGAAGTCGCAGAAGGTTCGCGCGTTGATCGAGCGGGATTTTCGAAATGCGTTTGCGTCTTGCGACGTGATCGCGACGCCGACTGCTCCGACTGCGGCATTCAAGCTCGGGGAGAAAACCGACGATCCCCTCGAGATGTATCTCTCGGACATCTACACCATAACAGCGAACCTCGCGGGAGTGCCCGGCATCAGCTTGCCTTGTGGCCTTACTTCAAACGGTTTGCCGATCGGCGTTCAGTTGATTGGCCGGCAGTTTGACGAGGCGATCCTGCTTCGAGCGGCGCGAAACCTGGAACAGGTCCTGGGATTCGATTCGACGCCACCGGCAGTTCGGGACCTCGGCTAGGAGCGTGTACTTGCGCGCCCTCCGTGGCTGCCCCTCTCAGCGAACCCCTGCGTCGGTAGCAGCTGTCGTTGCGCTGAGGGAGCGGCTACAGGGGGCCGCCCGGGCACGAAACAATATTGGCTGAAGCGCAAAAGACAACGGAACTGCCGGAAACGCGGGGCGCCGATACCAGGCTTGGGAGCACGGATGCTCTTCTGCTGCTGATGACGGTTATCTGGGGAGCGAACTTCATCGCGATCAAGTATTCGATCGAGGACCTCCTGCCTCTGAGCTTCAACGGGCTGCGATTCGCGATCGCTTCCGTCGTGGTGCTCGTAGCGGCGTTCGCCACGGGTCACAACCTGAAAGTTGCGAAGGGCGATGGCTGGCGATTGTTCGGTCTGGGATTGTTTGCGAACACCTTCTATCAGTCGGTGTTTATCATCGGAATGGCTCATACCCGAGCAGGCAATGCCGCGCTGATCCTCGCCACTACTCCGATGATCACGGCAATCATCGGAAGGTTGTTGAAGCAGGAGTACTTCACTCCGCGCGGCGTCTTCGGGTTGGTGCTCGCCTTCGCCGGAATACTCCTGATCATCCTGACTGGCCACAAGGAGGTTTCACTCCGCGCGGCAATACTCGGTGATTGCTTGCTTGTGGCGGCGACCTTATTCTGGTCGCTGTACACGGTGGGGTCTAAGCGGCTGATTCATACATACGGCTCGATGAAAACCACGGCGATAATGATGGCCACCGGCACGCCCGTCCTGTTGCTGGTCTGTGCGCCGTCGCTGCTGCGGCAGGATTGGTCGCGAGTCAGGCCGATCGCGTGGGCGGGTCTGATTTACAGCGCGTTGCTGGCGATTGCGCTCGCTTATATCATCTGGAATCATGGCGTGCGAAAGATCGGCTCGACGCGGACGGCGATCTACTCGAACATCACTCCGGTTGTAGCAGTACTGGTCGCGTGGCCGGCGCTCGGAGAAGTTCCAACACCGGGTCAGGTCGCAGGGGCGATAGTCATCTTTGTCGGGACATACCTGGTAAGGCGTGGGATGATCTCGATCGTCCCGGAAATAGTCGAAGAAGAGTTTGAAGAAGCAGGCCTTGGCCCAGGCAAGAATTGAGACGCAGTGCGTTGGCGGCTCAAAAGTACGCATTCTTTCGAGCTAAGACAAGATTTCCGTGACGGCTTCTATCTTTTTTCGTACAAGTTGTCTCTATGAATAAGAAAGCATTCTAACCACTCGGGGGAAACGAATATGTCCGAAGTCGCGCCTCAGCTCACGATTCGTCAGGTCCTGCAACTCAAGCCTGTCCGCCGCCTTTGGCTGGCGCAGATTGTCAGCGTTTTTGGTGATTTTCTGGCGATATTCGCAGTTCTAAGCTACGCATCGTTTGAGCTGCATGCTACGGCCGCGCAAGTAACCTTGATCAGCGTCTCGTTCATGATTCCGTTTGCGTTTGTCAGCCCCGTAGCCGGAGTGTTTGTTGATCGCTGGAGTGTCAAACGAACGATGATCGCGAGCGACTTGATTCGCGCCGGGCTCGCGCTGGGGTTGGTCTTTGCCGGGACGCTCGGACAGATCTACGCGATTCTTTTCTTGTTGAGCATCGTTTCGACCTTCTTTGTGCCGGCACAGACGGTCACGCTACGGACGATCGTGCCCCGCGAAGGACTGCTGGCTGCGAACTCGCTAATACAGCAGGCTTTCCAGATTATGCGCATCGTCAGCCCGGCACTTGCGGGCGCGATGGTCGCGTGGTTTGGCGCCAGTTCCTGTTACTACCTCGACAGCCTTAGCTATGTCTTCTCGGCGTCGATGATCTTTACGCTCGTAATCGCGCGCGAACCATCAGTTCCAGCGCCGGGAAGTCACCCAATCAAATCGATCTTGAACGACTTGATGGCCGGGCTGAAATTCATCGTCACGCACGCAACAATCTCATACGTGATTCTTGCAATGGCTGCCGGCATGTTTGCGATTTCGTGTTTTGGGCCGTTGATAGCTGTTTACGTCCGTGATGAATTGCACGCCACGTCGCTGGCCTTCGGAATCATCAACTCACTCATCGGCGTCGGCATGATCGCCGGCACGCTGACGATGAGCCGTTTGGCGCAGAAGGTCTCGAAGACGCATCTGGCCCTTTTTGGATTGCTGACGATGGGAGCGTTCGTGCTGGTCCTGGCGGCTTTCAAGACTCTGGCGGCGGCTTCGATCAGTATGTTCGGAGTCGGCATCGGTGTGATCTTTGTATTTGTCTCCGCGCAAACGCTTATGCAGGGACAAACTCCGATGGCCCTAATCGGCCGCGTCAGCAGCACGGTCATGTCCGTCTTGTCGTTTGCGCAGTTGATCGGCTTAGTTTTCTCAGGCTCGCTGGCGCAGACGCTGGGCATAACCAAGCTGTTCTACGCCAGCGCCGTAATGCTGATGTTGATGACGGTATTCGGCTACTTTCGTTTGCCTCAGCAGGCCGCGGTTCCCCCGGCACAGCCGCAGGAGCAACCTGCTGATTAGCTTACTGACCGCTCAAGGTAACCCGCTGTAGCAAGGGCACAGCACATCAAGCTTGAGAAGGATGGAGACTTGACGCACTTCGGCAAACAGCACCAAAAACGTCGTGATCCCGATCGTCTTTAACAACTTTCAAGTCCGGCGTTCTGCTCCGGACCCGGGATGATTGCAACCGTTCCCGCTGTGATCGGAGTGAAGCTTGAAGAAGCGAGACTTGGCCCCAGGCAAGAATTGATTGTGCGCACTCTGACGTTCAACATCCCCTGTAACCGAACAGCGATGCCACCGTTAACACTGGTATGATCATTGCACCCAGTGAGATCACTCCCGCCACGGCGCCGACTTCTTTCAAGGCTCTCACGAAAGCGTTTTCTCGCTTGATTGATACTACATCTGAGTAGTGAACTGTGTTCGTGCCGGCCCTGTGGAAGAAACTATTCGCCTCGGTGACTGAAAAAGCCTGTTCGGACACGGGCGCAACCAGGCCGACGATGGTGCGGCCGGTCTTCAGTTTGACAACGAACCGCTTGCTCTTTGCGCGTGCCTCTCCAACACGAGCCTTCAGTTCAACGAGCGTCGAAGGTCCCTTGTCATCCTTGCTTCGCGCAAAGCAGGGAGGAGCGGCTGAGACAATTGAAAGCACCATCAGAACACGGACCATAAATCTGAAGCACATTGTTTCCCCCTTGTTTCCTCTGATTGAGAATCGTTCGATTCGCGCATCGATGAATGCGAAGCTCACCGGAACGACAACCCGACTCTGAAGCCGTAGACGTGCGGGCTGTCGCTCGAGAACACGTGGTCGCGAAACTCTAACCGAAGCCCGACATGCGGCCGCATCCAGTACTGAACGCCGCCTCCGAAGTTGCCGCCGCCGCTGGACCCGCTTGTGAACGCGAGTGAGAAGCCGCCGCTTACAAACGGTACGAGCTTGCGATTCGGCTTAACAAAATGATAGGCGACGTTCGTAGACAGAATGCCGATTCCGTCTCCCAAATCTTGAAACGGGCTCAGGCAGCCAATCTCAGCGCCAAGACCAAGCCCCTTGTACACCAGGCCCTCGCCGCCGCCGCCCACGTGCAAAGTGGCTGCTGAGCTTCCCGAGGTTCCCCCTACCGCGCCGAACCCATAGCCCCACCCTCGCGGCTCGCTCGCCGTTTGCCCCAGCGCCGCCACCTGAACACCCAGGAGAACTGACACAACCATCACAAGTCTTCGCATGCTTCACGCTCCCTTTCTTCTTCATCGTTGGATTGCGCTGCCCGAGATTGGATCGAGCAGTCTGGCAACGCTTCTCCCAGGGCAAGCGCGATGCCGGAACCAGCGCTTCGTCGTTGCAAGGCTTAGCCTGCCGCGACTGCACACGCGGCGCAGTGGTTGATTGCCGAACGTCTCGCGATTGTTGCACACGGGAAAAAGGAAAGGCGCGGTAGCCGCCTGGGGCCTCGCCGCGCCTTGATGATTGCAGTGGATGGCTAAGTAGCACGACCGTCGGGGAGAGCTCTCTCACGGTCGAGCTACTGACACGCAGATTGGTCTTATCTTGTGGAAAGCCTTTTCAGAACTTCTTATCGACCACGAGTCGATGGTCGAGCGTCGCAACTCGCCAGCCGGTCGCGAAGATCATTCGATCGATCCGCTCCATCTTCTCGAAGTCGATCTTGTCCACGTCGTCGGTCGGCTTGTGATAGTCGCGGTGGACCCCGGTAAAGTAGAAGATGACAGGGATGCCGTGCTTCGCGTAGTTGTAGTGATCCGAGCGATAGTAAAAGCGCTCCGGATGCCGCTCGTCGTTATATGTGTAGTCGAACCTCAGCCGGGTTGTTTCGTCGTTAGTCAGCTCGTTTAGCTGGTTCAACTCGGTCGAAAGCTTGTCGGCGCCGATGACGTAGAGCGAGTCCTTGTCGGTGAGCATGCGATCGCGAGGATCGGTGTCGCCTTCGGGCCGGCTGCGCCCGACCATATCTATATTGAAGTCGGCGACCAGCTTCGCGAGCGGAACGACCGGCTCGTAGTCGGTGTTGAACTCGGAGCCGAATAAACCAAGCTCTTCCCCGGTGTGAAAGATGATCAGGATCGATCGCTTCGGACGCGGTCCAACCGAAAACGCTTGGGCGATCTCGAGCACCGACACCGTTCCCGAACCGTCATCATCCGCGCCGTTATAGACTTCGCCGTTGTCGGCTGTCTTCAAGTGATCGTAGTGCGCGCTGAAGACAACGTATTCGTCTTTTAGCTTCGAGTCCGCGCCTTCGAGTATCCCAGCTACATTCTGAGCAGAGGGCGCTTCCTTCACATCAACTCGCAAGTGGACATCAGCGCTAGCGGGGATCTGCACTGGCTTAAGTTGCTTCCTGGCGGGCGAGATCAGATCGCTGCTCTCCTTGCCCATCGCCTTTGCGAGTGCCTTGATCAAGTCCGGACCGGCGGTTACCACAGGGAGAACCTTGCCAGACCCGGAGCGCCGCGGCGGTAAGCCCAGTTGTTGCTGGCTTGCAAGATAGGCCTTCACTTCGTTCCACGTAACCAGCACTTGAGCGTCGGGGATCTTGATGCATCCAGCGGCTCCGCGCGCGAGCGCAGCCCGGTCTACCTGTTCATCGACGCTGAGTCGCACCGCATTCAGCGATTCCGGCAAACCGTCGATCGCGACGACTATCTTGTTCTTGACGTTCAGACCCGCGTAGTCATCGTGGTGATTCGCGGGTGACGCTATTCCGTAGCTGACAAACACCAGGTCGCCGTTGAAGCTGGTGTCTTCGGGCGTTTCGACCGCGAATCCGTCTGCGTAACCGAAACGTTGCTTCGAGCCCGAAAAGTTGATGGAGACGTGACTGTTCGCCAGGTCGATGTTGCGATAGCTGAGCGGCACTTTCTGAAAGAAGGAGCCATCGCGCGCCGCGCCGCGATAACCGTAGGACTCCAATTGTGAAGCAAGATAGCGCGCGGCTACTCGGTTCGACGGGCTCAGCGTGTATCGTCCGCCCAACTCATCGGACGCAAGAAAGCTCAAATGCTTTTTCAAGTCGCGCGCTGTGATGGTGGACGTGGCTTCGGGCGCGGGAAGCGGAAGGTTCGCAGCCCTGGTCGTAGGTGCCAGCGAGAGCGACGCCAACAACAGCAGAGTCAGCCCTCGCCTCAACACTTGCTCATGATTCATGAGACTCCTCTTTGCTTATGATACGTCCGGTCTGGTCGATCGGCCCGACCACCACCGTGGTCAAGCGTTCGGGGTGTATGTGCTTGCGCGTGACTCGATTGACCTCGTCGACCGTTACTGCTCGAATCAGCTCGGGGTACTTCTCAAGATAATCGAACCCGAGATCATATATCTCGGCCTCCAGCATGAACTCGGCGACCTGCCCGTTCCTCTGAAACCGAAGCACGAAGCTGCCGGTCAGATAGGACTTCGCGATATCGAGTTCCTCGGCTGTCACGCCCTCTTCGACGATCCGCGCGATCTCGCCGCGCAATCCGGCGCGCGCCCGATCCAGGTTGGCCGGCGCGGTGCCGATGTAGGCTACAAAGCGCCCGGGATCAAGACCTGCGCTCGAAGTAATGTTGGCGAAGGTTGAGTATGCCAGCCCCTGCTCGTCGCGCAAAATGCGTGGGATGCGCGACGTGAATCCGGGGCTCGAGCCGAGAATCGTGTCCATAACCAGCAACGCGTGATAGTCGGGATCTTTTCGCCTGATGCCCACGTGGCCCATAAACATGTTTACTTGTTCCTTGGGCGCGGCAACACATTTCTCGACCGCTTCGGCATCGAGGTGCGGCCACGAAACTTCAGGCAGCGCGAACCCTCCCACGCGCTGCCACTTGCCAAGCGCCGAATCCACGCGCGCAATCGTTTCTCGAGTGTCGATGTCACCGGCGATCGCAAGCACCGTGTTGTTGGGCACATAGTAGCGGTCATAGAACCCCAGGATATCCGAACGTGTCAGTGCGTTCACCGTCTCTTCATACCCGACGGATGGGCGATGCTGGGGTGTACCTTTGAAAACAATCTCGTTGAAGACATCTGAAGCTTGCGTGCGAGGAACATCGAGGCGGCTTTTGATCTGGGCAACTCGTTTGTCGATTTGCTGGCGCACTTTGTCTTCGGGGAAGGCCGCATTTATCAGCATGTCCGAAGCGATGTCCAGCCCAAGATTGAAATCCCTCGCGAGCGAAAGCACCGCGACCCGGCTCGATTGATAGTCTCCGAAGGTCATCAAGTGGCCTCCGGCGGAGTCTATCGATTCGGCTATCTGCTGCGAGGTTCGCGCGGTCGTTCCTTCTTCTATGAGTTCGCCAGCCAGAGAAGCCAGTCCCGCCTTCTCGTCCGGCTCGAAACGAGATCCCGCGCGCACGATCGCGCTGATCGATATCGACGGCGACGAGTGGTTCTCCGAGACAAGCAGCACAAGTCCATTCGGCAGAACGACGCGCTCGACGTCTAACCTTACCGACGCAGCTTTTCGGCTAACTGCCACCGTTGTGCTCCTTTCCCTCATCCGCAAACTCGCGGTTGTTCGGGTCATCGACCAGGTAGCCAACGGTGCGGTTGTCCTCAGTGAAGTACTCTCGCGCCGTCCGTGCGACATCGCCCACAGTTACTTCGTTTATGTGATCGAGCATCGTTTCGAGGTAGCGAAATCCGCGCGAATCTTCAGGAATTCCCTCACCAGACGCGATAGTTTCGTACTGACCAAGCATCATTGCCTGCTGAAGCGGCTCCTCATTGCTCAAGACCAGATCGGCTTCGATAAGCCGCTTGGCCTTCGCAAGCTCCGCGGCCGACACGTCCGCCAGCTTGAGCCGTTCGATCTCGTCATAAACCGCTCGTTCGACCTCCTGGAGTTTGAAGCCCGGCTTTAGTTCAGCCTGAAAGTAGAAGAGCGAAGGATCGATGTGATCGTGGTATGTCGCGTGGGACGACGTAACCGACTTGTCTCGATCGACCAGCCGCTGGTACAGCCGTGAAGACTTGCCGGTTGAAAGGATGGTTTCGGCAACTCGCAACGGATACGAGTCCGGATGGGCAACGGCGGGCGCGTGAAAGCCAATCAATAGTCGCTCGACTGGCGTTTGCTTTTTGACGATAACGCGCTTTTCACCTCGCTGCGGCGGCTCGACCGTATGAGGCTGCCTTCTACTCGGTCCAGGCGGGATCGAGCCGAAAAGTTCCTCGACTCTGGTTAGCGTCTCCCCGGCGTCGAAATCGCCGACGATTACCAGCGTCGCGTTCCGCGGGTGATACCATTGATCGTAATAGGCCTTCATTTCGGCTGCAGTAGCAGACTCCAGGTCTTCGATCCAGCCGACGGTGGGAGAATGATAGGGGTGTTGACGGAATGCGGTTGCCCATACCTCGTTCTCAAGCGCTTCCCACGGGCCGTCCAATCCGATTCGCAGCTCTTCTTCGACGACCTGCTTCTCTGACGCGAATTCGTCTTCGGCGAACGTCGTGTTGCGCATCCGACTGGATTCGATCTCGAGCGCAGTTTGCCAGCGATCAGACGCGAAGCTGAAATAGTACGCGGTAAAATCCAACCAGGTAAAAGCGTTGTTCATCCCGCCGTTCAGTTGGGTCGTCAGATCGATCGCGCCCTTCTGGAAACGGTCGGTGCCTTTGAACAGCATGTGCTCCAGGAAGTGGGACTTGCCGGTCTGGCCGAGTTCTTCGTTGCGTGAGCCGACCCGGTACCAGATCATCGTCGCGACGACCGGCTTATCGTGAACCTCTTTGGCTATCACGGTAAGAAGGTTTGGCAGAACCAGCTTTCGAACGCCACGAGTGATGAACGGTAATGTGGTGGCAGCGGATTCGACGCCGGAGGTAGAGGTTGTAGTTGTCATGATCGATTACGCTGGTTAACCCGCCCTTGCTGCTCGTCTACCCGGTGGAAGAGTTCAAGCTACAGCCGTGGAAAATTGTAGAGGCCGGAAATAAGCGATGTCAAACCAGGCCCCTAGACATCGCTACTAAGAGTATGGAGTTCCGGCTTTTGTCGGGTCGTGTCCGAACCCTCTGAGCGACTCGCCGAAGCACACTCCGGTAAAGACGGGAGCGAGAAGGCCAGCCTCGGTGTTCTCGCTAAACCCTTCGGACTTCCAACTTGGGCGTGATTTCTATCGGGCTGCTGTAGATACTTGTGCGTGCCTGCACGGTAGAGAAACCACAGTCTTAGCGTCAGTTGGGTTGAGTTCTCGTTTTAGCGCCCGAGCGGAGGGCGTCCATCGAGTTCGGACCTGCTGAAGACCACGCTGGGACTCAAAAAAAAGCACGTCCGGCTGGATTCAGGTCTGAAGCGAAGCCGCCGGCAGATGGCTGCAAGACAGGAGACCGATGACTAAGGCAGAACTTGTTGAAGAAGTGGCTCGCGCGTCGGAGCTGAACAAGCGCGATGCCGAAGTGATAGTCGAAACCGTCTTTGACTCGATCATCGGCGCGTTGCACAAGGGCGAGAAGGTCGAGCTGCGAGGGTTCGGAAGCTTCCGCACCAGGGAGCGCGGCCCAAGACGCGGCCGCAATCCTAAGACCGGCGAGCCGGTCGATGTTCCGGCTAAGCGAGTGCCTTACTTCAAGCCGGGCAAGGAACTCAAAGAGTTCTTCACTGAACGCCCGGCAGCTGGAAGCTCCTCAGACGCCGCGGCAGCGCCCGAGACGCGGCCCGATGCCGAGCCCCAAGAGCCCGCAAATGCTTCTCAGACCGAATCCGGTGAAAGCTCATCGGGCGGCTCGATTTCCTAGTAAATAGTAGTTAGTTCTCGCTGGTCAGTCGATAACAAGCCCCCGGTCAACCGTAGCTCGCGCAAAGGGTCAGTCGCGCACGGACTCTGTGCTTGCGACTGAGGTTAAGCCCAATCGTTACAGTTCAATTCGCAATTTGAACGGCTGAGCCTATGACAAAAGACAAGATCGGATCGACGAATGGAAAAGACCGGCGCTTGCGTGATGAGCGCCGCAAGGCGGATCGCCGTGAACCTGCACGCCAGCCGAAGGACTCGGTGTTGACGACTCGCAAGACGGAACGGCGGAAGACAAGCCGCAGATCGAAAGACAGCAAGTAGAGCCAGCCATCGCTCCGGCTTTTTCGGGGATCCTTACTTCTTCATCAGATCATTCTTGATCAAGAATCCAGCAAGCAACTCATTGAACTCCGCGGGCTTTTCCATCATCAAGAAGTGCCCGGCCCCGTCCATCGCGCGGTAATCGAGTTTCGTAGCAACGCTTCGAAAGAACTGCTCGGTGTCGGGCGGCCAGAATCTTGTCATGACGGCCAGCGCCGGCACCTCGATCTTATCTTCCTTCCAAATCGCCGGATCGATCATACCCTCCATAGCACTGACCGCGACGTACTGAGGCGTGCTCAACATCGCGTTCTTGACTTCGTCGCGCAGCGCGGCTGGCGCGCTCGGCCCGAACATTCCGTCGATCAACTTGCTTGCTGCTTGCTTGTAGTCAGGGCCTCGAAGCGGCGTTAGGAAGTTATCGAGGTCTTCGCGTTTTCCGAAGGGCCGGAGCGGGCCATCGACGATCACCAGCGCGAGCGTCTTTTGCGGGTACTTCCTGTAGAACTCCCGGATGACCGGGGTGCCCATGCTGTGCCCCGCTAGAACCGCGCGTTCCACACCGGCGTCGCGCAACACCGCGTCCACGGCGCGGGCAAACAGGTCCATCGTGTAAGCGACTTGGGGCTTGTCGCTCTGGCCGTGACCGGGGAGATCGATCAGGATGATTCGCGTCTTACCCTCGAACGCGGGAACTTGACGGCTCCAGAAGTTCAGGCTGCATGTCCAGCCGTGCACAAAGACCAGCGCCTCGCGGCCCTTGCCGTGATTCTCGTAATGGACGCGCTGGCCGTCGAGCTTAGCGAAGTGAGATTCGGCTGAAGCGGTTCGCGGCTCGATTGCCCAGCTAGCCGTGGAGAGGATGGTCAAACAGCAGAGGAGTGCTGCTGCGAGAAGACGTGTTGGGCGTAGCATTCGAACCTCCTTTGAGCCGGAGCTTGAAGTTCCGGCTATTGCCCGGGTTTCTCTGCGAAACCTCTGCGGCTTAGCGGTTAGTCAGCCTCGAAACAAGCTAATCGCGGAGGCGCCAACACGCAGAAGCCGGGCAGAACAGTGAGTGCTGAACTTATGTCCCAGCTTCCCAGGTGTTCATATACTCGATCATCTCGGGCGTGAGCGTGTCGATCTTGATCCCCATCGCCGCGAGCTTGAGCGATGCGATCTCGTTGTCGACTTCTTCTGGCAGCAGGTGCAGGCCGGGCGCAAGTTTACCCTCGTTCTTTACCAGGTACTCACACGACAGAGCCTGGTTCGCAAAACTCATATCCATCACCGATGCAGGATGGCCTTCAGCGGCGGCGAGATTGATCAAGCGGCCTTCGCCGAGAACGATTACGCGATTGCCGTTGCTCTTCAACTTGTACTCTTCCACGAAAGGTCGAAGGGTTTGCACGTCTTCGCTCATCTCGGCGAGCGAAACGAGATTCAACTCGACATCGAAGTGCCCGGAGTTTGCGACGATCGCGCTGTCGTGCATCTTCGCGAAGTGATGTCCGTCGATGACGTGACGGTTGCCAGTCACCGTGATGAAGATATCGCCGAGCGGCGCTGCATCCTCGATGCTCATGACTCGCATGCCGTCCATCACGGCTTCGATGGCGCGAATCGGATTGATCTCGCACACAATGACGTTGGCGCCCATGCCCCGTCCTCGCATCGCAACGCCCTTGCCGCACCACCCGTACCCGACAACTACAATCGTGCGGCCGGCAAGTAAAATGTTGGTCGCACGAATCACGCCATCAAGCGTCGATTGCCCGGTGCCGTAGCGGTTGTCGAAGAAGTGCTTCGTCTGAGCGTCGTTCACGGCAATTGTCGGCCAGGTCATCCGGCCGCTCTTTTCGAGCGCGCGCAAACGAACCAGCCCGGTTGTCGTTTCTTCAGTAGTGCCGATTATCTTCTTGATCAGCTCCGGACGCTCCTTGACCATCGTCGCCACCACATCCGAGCCGTCGTCGATGATGAGATCAGGCTCGTGGTCGAGCGCCATTCGCACGTGGCGATTGTAGGTCTCCGGCGTCTCACCCTTGATCGCAAAGACCGGAACGCCGTATTCAACGACAAGCGCCGCCGCGACGTCGTCTTGAGTCGAAAGCGGATTCGAAGCAATCAGCACCGCGTCGACCCCGGCGGCTTTCAACGCTCGCGCGAGGTTGGCAGTTTCGGTCGTGATGTGGCAACAGGCGATCATCTTCTTGCCTGCAAGTGGGCGTTCCTTCTCGAATCGCTCTCGAATCATTCGAAGCACGGGCATCTCACGCTCGGCCCATTCGATTCGTTTCCGGCCGGCTTTTGCCAGGCTTAGATCTTTGACGTCACAATCAGGTCTTTGAGTGCTGGTTGTCATTCAGAATTCTCCATAACTTGTGCGGGCGGCCCACCTTGGCCGCCCCTTTATCAAAAGAAGTTTGTGGCTTCATAAAGAGCCGGCCACGGCGAGGCCGCCTCACATGTTTTCTACAATCCTGCGGCTCGCCGAAGCGCGTCTGCCTTGTCTGTGCGCTCCCAGGTGAACTCCGGCTCGGTTCGCCCGAAGTGTCCGTAAGCTGCCGTCTTCTTAAAGATCGGCCGGCGCAGATTCAGGCTTTCAATTATTCCGCCTGGGGTCAGCTTGAAGTTCTCTCGCACAATGTCTGAGAGCTTGCCCTCTTCGATCTTGCTTGTGCCGCGAGTGTCGATCAACACGCTCACCGGCTCCGCGACTCCGATTGCATATGCGAGTTGCACTTCGCAGCGATCGGCTATGCCTGCCGCGACGATGTTCTTTGCTACGTAACGGGCCATATAGCTTGCGGAACGATCGACCTTTGTCGGGTCCTTGCCCGAAAACGCGCCGCCGCCGTGTGCGCCTGAACCGCCGTACGTATCGACTATGATCTTGCGGCCGGTGAGTCCGGTGTCGCCCTGCGGACCGCCAACGACAAATCTCCCCGTCGGGTTGATGTGGAACTTAGTAGTCGCGTCCATCATCTCGCCGGGAACAACTGCTTTGATCACGTGCTCGATCACGTCTTGCTGAAGCTGCTCGAGCGTGACCGCCTCGGAGTGTTGAGACGAAACAACCACGGTGTTGACGCGAATTGGCTTGTGATTCTCGTACTCGATTGTGACCTGAGACTTCCCGTCCGGGCGGAGGTAGTCGAGCAATCCTTCGTTGCGAACATCGGCAAGCCGCCGCGTAAGCTTGTGCGCGAGCATTATCGGCAGAGGCATCAGTTCCGGCGTTTCGTTGCACGCGTATCCGAACATCATTCCCTGATCGCCGGCGCCACCGGTGTCTACGCCCATCGCGATGTCGGGTGATTGAGTATCGATTGCGGTGATTACGCCGCAGGTTTCCGAGTCGAAGCCGTACTTCGCGCGGGTATAGCCGATCTGTCGAATTGTTTCGCGCGCGATTTTGGGAATGTCTACCCAGGCTTCGGTTGTGATTTCGCCGGCGACTACTACGAGTCCGGTGGTCAGCAACGTCTCGCAAGCCACCCGGCCATACTGGTCTTTGGTCAATATAGCGTCCAGCACCGCGTCTGAAATCTGATCGGCAATCTTGTCGGGGTGACCTTCAGTGACCGACTCCGATGTAAACAAACGTTTGTTATTAGTGCCCACTCAAGCCTCCTGTCGGGAATTGCCCTGCGGCGGGTCCTTACACGTTAACAGCAAGCTCCAGTGCCTGCTGGTTAAGCGCGAAAATCTAACAGACGGCCTTACGCACAGTCAAGGCACGGGCCATCCAGGCACGGGCCATCCGGTGCGCCAACATCTATAGACACAGAGCGCGCATAGAACGTCCTTGTCCTGGAGTAGCCCAAGCGTCTA
>Ga0193755_1000276_pt1 | contig 14574 bp, 16 predicted proteins | sample H1a2metaG_FD_144921 | JGI IMG/M metagenome (GOLD analysis project Ga0193755, IMG submission 144921) | Soil microbial communities from a riparian zone of the East river system, Colorado, United States - H1a2 | ecosystem: Environmental > Terrestrial > Soil > Riparian zone | place: USA: East River...
ACACGCGGAGACGAAACAGGACACTGGACCTGAGGAAGACCACTCTCGGATCGAGAGTGCGCGTTCAATCATGGGGCTGAATGCCGAGAAAATATTTCGGCACCGAGCCGATGGAGAGGTTTTTCTCTTGACATTCCTTTTTATAGGACTTTTCCGGTAACCGCGTTTGAACGTAGCCGCTGGCGCGGCGGACGCTTCGCGTGCTATGCTCAGCACGTCATGCTGCAAGGTGGCGCTTTTAACTGCGATTTTCGCTTTTCTCCGTTTTTTGTAAGTCATGCAAAATCAACAGACTGCAGACGAAAAAGGATTCAATTCCCATAGCCATTAGATTGGGGTCTGCCGTTAGCCCGCGTCCGCCGCAACCGCCAGCGGCTACCTTCAAACGGCTCTATCGAACGCGCGCAGAGCACGTCGCCCCACTTCACGCTTTCGTGTAAACGCGCCTCCGATAGAGCACTAACGTTAATCAGGCATGTGGAGGTCAGTTGGCTTTCCGAGAGCTACCGCAATGGTGCTTGCCCGCGTCTATCGTGAAGAAGATGCTTGAGGTGTGTTTGTTCCTTTAGGGGGAGGTCCGGTGATGAGGCGGCGAATACTTTCCAGTGCTGTCTTATTGGTTGCGTCGATGAGTTGCGCGGCGAAGTTGCCGCCCGAGGCGCGAGTGGTGGATTTGGCTGCGAAGGATGGAGTGCATTTAAAGGCGACCTATTTTGCCGCGGGAAAGCCGGGTCCGGGAGTGATCTTGTTGCATCAATGCAACCAGCAGCGAAAGAACTGGGACGATCTGGCAGGACGCCTGGCGGCAGCGGGGATTAACGTGCTCACCTTAGACTACCGGGGATACGGCGACAGCGAGGGGCCAAGAGCATTGGAACTCTCGAATGAGGATCGGACCAGGATGATCACTCAACAATGGCCGGGGGACATCGACACGGCGTTTCAATACTTACTATCGCAGCCGGGCGTGACAAAAGACATTATGGGAGCAGGCGGAGCGAGTTGCGGTGTGAATCAATCCATTCAATTGGCTCGGCGGCATGCGGAGGTGAAGTCGCTGGCACTGCTTTCGGGAAATACGGACACCGATGGGAGGAAATTCCTGCAGGCGTCGAGCGGGTTGCCAGTGTTTTTCTCAGCAGCGGATGATGATGACGGCGCGGTGGATTTGATGCAGTGGCTATACGCGGTTGCACCAAACCCTGGGAACCAATTCGCGCATTACGCGACAGGCGGGCATGGAACGGTGATGTTCGGAGAGCACAAAGAGCTGCCGGGAACGATTGTGGACTGGTTTGTGACGACGCTGATCAAGACGCCAGGAAAAGCACCCGCAGTCAAGAAAACCATGGCCGTGGATTCGGAGCGCATTAGCATTCTGAGATTGTTGGACGAGCCGGGAGGCGCGAACAAGGTCGCTCAGAGGCTCACGGAGGCGAGAAAGCGCGATCCCAAGGCGACGTTGTTCTCCGAGGGTATCGTCAACGTGATTGGGTACGAGCACATTCAATCGGGAGACGCGAAAGGCGCGTTGGAGGTTCTAAAGTTGAACATGATGGCGTACCCGGATTCAGCGAACGTTTATGACAGTCTGTCAGACGCATACCTGGCGGATGGGCAGAAGGATTTGGCCAGGGAATATGCACAGAAGACCCTGGAGAAGCTGGCAGCGGATGCGACCGCCGACGGAAACAGGAAAAAACTGATTCGGGACAGCGCAGAACAAAAATTGAAGCAGTTGGGGGACAAGCCGTAAGGGAAACCCCAACCCGGCCCTTGCGGAGCGCCTATCTCATCCTCGACATCAACTCCCAGTTAGTCGGATTACCGGACATGTCTTTGATCCCCGAGGGGTCAAAAGCCACTTGGACGATAGTCCGGTTAATCGGGACCTGGCATAACTCGCGGACACGAACGTGGCTGGGTGGTGCAAAACCTTGGATTCGCGGATAACGCAGGTTAGAATCGGTGTCATGAAAATCACCTTCCGTTCACTCCTCTCGCTTTTTTCTGTTGTTGTTGCGACAGCCTTTGGCGTTTTTCTGATTTCCTCGATGCATGCGGCAAACGCTGACCGGGAGATTCTCTCCGGCGATAGCGCGGAGCAACAGGCGGTCCTGGCGCCCATAACGCAATTGTTTGATGGCATGGCAAAACGCGACGCCGCGGCGATTAAGAAGCCGTTGCTGAGCGGCGGCACGATGGTGCTGATGAGGGACGGCAAGCCGAGTCAAATGACTTTTGAAGATTTTGCGGGCCGGCTGGGAAAACCTGGAACCACGAGCATTCAAGAGCGAATTCATGATCCGTTGGTGCGGATCGATAACGATTTGGCGGTGGTGTGGGCTCCTTTCGAGTTTTTGGTGGATGGCAAGGTGGACCACTGCGGGACAGACTTGTTCACTGTTGTTCGTACGGATGGTCAATGGGTGATTGCTAGCGTCGCAGATACAGGACGGAACGATTGCGTCCGCAGGTAGACTTGGCTGGCGCTCTATGCAATCAAGTGCCCAAAATCAAGTGTTTGTGGGCTGTCTAAACTTTGGACACGCCAGGTCATAAGATTCAAGCAGTTGCAGACCGGCAGCGACGGGTTTTTTGGGCAACCTGAGGTTGACAGGCATAGCTATAAGCCTGGCGCCCCGTTGACTGGTTGGGGAGTCTCCTTGTTCTTCTGTCTTTTTATTAGCGGCATTGAGAAACCCTCGAGAAGTATCGCAGATTCCTATTGACACGGCAAGAACTAGTTGTTATAGGTATGTATCAGCATGAAGGCTTGCTCATCACGCGAGGCGGCGAAGAAGTTGAAAATCAGCCTAATGACCCTTCAGCGATACATCGCCGACGGCAACTGGATCAAGGCCCCGGTGCTACAAAAGATCGGTGGCGTGAAAGTCCGGCTCTGGGCCGCCCGTGACATCGAGAGAACTAGAAAACTGATGGAGAGACCATAGAAACAAAGCGGGCCTGCCGCCTGTATCAGCAGACGACAAGCCCTAACCAAATTGCACCCAGGAGGCGCAACGTGGCTGAATCAATCCTACACCGCCCACCGAGGGCAGCTCTTTATTGCCGTGTTTCCACAATAAATCACGGACAGGACGTTGGACTCCAAACGCGCGAGTTGAGGCAATTCGCGGAGGCTCGTGGCTGGCAGATCTTCGGTGAGTACTTGGACGAAGGAATCAGCGGTGCGAAAAATTCTAGGCCAGAACTGAACCGGCTCATGGCCGATGCGCACAAGAGGCGGTTCGACATTGTCTGCGTCTGGCGGTTCGACAGGTTCGCCCGCTCCGTTTCCCATTTGCTCCGAGCTTTGGAGACGTTTAAGGCGTTGGGGATCGATTTCGTTTCATTCTCAGAGCAGATGGACACTTCGACTCCCGCCGGGAAGATGGTCTTCACGGTCCTGGGCGCGGTGGCAGAACTCGAACGTTCGCTTATTGTGGAACGCGTGAGAGCCGGCATGCGAAACGCGCGCGCGAAGGGGAAACGCATCGGTCGACCACCCCGCACTCAGCTATCGCTAGAGACGCGGACTGCCATCGCTGGTTCCTATGCGAAGGAGAAAACCAGCCTGCGGACTCTAGCCAAGAGATTCGGAACTTCCTTGGCCACAGTTCAGAGATGTATTGCGGTATATAGAAGTGCGGCCGGCGAGGGCTCACTATCTGCCTAATTCGTGGACCTCTCATTTCCGCAGGAGTCGCGGACCGTTCGCGTTGTCGTTGCATCACGTACCAAAACCCGTTTCTGGATAGCTTCCGGGTAGCCGACGATCCAGGAGTTATCGCACCGAGTGCGCGCCAAGAGAAGAGCGGCCAATGCTTTGCTAAAAGCGCAAAGCACAGGCCACCCAGGAGGTGTCTACTGGATTGGGGGTGCGCCACCCACTTTTGCACCTACTGTTTTACAAAGTTGTCGAGAATAACGTTGCCGGGAACTGTGTTGACGGCCTGGATCTCCCTCCCGTTACGGAGGATCACAAGATTCAGGTGCGCATTTGGGGTCGTGATGAAAGTACCCGTGCAGTCAGAATTTACGGTGTAGGTGCCCGGAACATTCACTAGCGAGATTAGGCCACCAACGCTCACGGTCTCTGAGGCGGAGAGATTTCCGTTTCCGTCAAAGGTCACGAGGCCGCCGCCGGCCACGGGAATGAAGGCGTTGATCGCAGCAGGGACAGGATCTCTTGTGAAAAATCCACTAAACGTTAAGGCGTACGTGCCTTTGAGCGTTGCAGCGCTACAGCCTTGAGCCTCTTCCTGAGCGTGCACTTTGGGCAAGGCGCCGCCAGGGAAGGTGGCCCCCAGACCGATCATGGCCGCGACAGCAACCAGGGTTGCTAGAACTACTTTGGTCTTCGTGTTGTCCATAGGTTTGTATCTCCTTTTTTCAAGTCTTCTCAACATTCCTCTTCTATCGACCCGTCTATTCGACTCAAGCGGGATGTTTAACGGGCTCAATCTTGGCGCCCGCTGCCGACTACCTCAATGCACGGCGCCTCATTTGCTGGCGAGAAGAGGTCATCGCGGATCTCTATGAAATAAAATAACTTACATGCAGCAGAGCAGCCCCCTGGGAATCTCAACGATACGAAGGGATCCCCAGTGCCGCTAATCCTGTGGACGAGGATCAGCAAGCGGTCTTGGCCTGAAGCACCTTGGGGTGTTAGACTTCGCGCGAATCGGGGTGGGTCGTGACGGAGACTACGCAATCGGCCCGGCCCAAGCGCTTTAGCGACTTCGAGTTTGATTCGCGCGCCAGACAGCTTCGCAAGCACGGACACACAATCCGGCTCCACGGGCAACCTCTTGAGATTCTAGGGCTGCTGCTCGAACGCCCTGCCCAGGTCGTGCTGCGGGAAGAGCTCCGAGCCAGGCTCTGGCCGCAGGATACCTTCGTTGATTTTGAGCACAGCCTGAACGCAGCCGTAAACAAGCTCCGCGAGGCGCTCGACGACGATGCCAACAATCCCCGTTTCATCGAAACTGTTCCGCGGCGCGGCTACCGTTTTATCAGCGCAGTAGGTCTGTATGATTCGCAGAACTTGCTCGGAGAGTGGAGCAGCCCAAGGATTCAATCCCTTGTTGTACTTCCATTGGAAAATTTTTCCAACGATCCCGAGCAGGAATATTTCGCTGACGGGATGACTGACCAGCTCATCACAAATCTGGCCCAGATCAGCGCATTGAAGGTTATCTCTCGAACATCGGCGATGAGGTACAAGGGAACGAAGAAGTCTCTGCCCGAGATCGCTCGGGAACTCCACGTGGATGCCGTGGTCGAAGGCGCTGTGATGTGGGTGGGCGGCCGAGTGCGGATCAACGCGCAGTTGATTGAAGCACCGACGGATTATCATCTCTGGGCGGCCAGCTATGAGCGCGATCTGCGTGACGTGCTGTCCATGCAAGAAGAGGTCACGCGCGCCATCGCCAGCGAGATTCGCGTGAACCTTAGTGCGCAGGAGCAGGCGCGGTTGGCAAGCACACGCCCGATTGACCCAGAGGCTTACCGGCTTTATCTGAAGGGCCGCTACTACTGGAACAAGCGGTCCCTGGAAGGATTCCAAAAAGCCATTGAATACTTCCAGCAGGCCACGGCCAAAGACCCGGCTTACGCGCTGGCTTACGTGGGTTTGGCCGACACCTACACGTATTTTTCGTTTTTCGACGTGGTTCCGCCGCGGGAAGCTATGCCGAAAGCGAAGGCCGCAGCCGCGAGGGCGCTCGAGATTGACAATCGCCTAGGCGAAGCCCACGTTTCCCTGGGATACGTCAGCTACATGTACGATTGGGACTGGCCGGCCGCAGGAAAACATTTTGAGCAAGCCCTCACGCTAAATCCGGCTTATTCCAGAGCCCACACCTTTTATCCTTTCTATCTCAGCTCTCTCGGACGGTCGGAGGAAGCCTTAGCGGTGGCGAAACGCTGCCTAGATCTCGATCCCGCTTCCCCTGCCGTCAACCATAGCTTGGCTGTGCAGTTTTATTTCGCAAGGCAATTTGACCAGGCTATCGAGCAGGCCCATAAGACGCTGGAGCTGGATCCGAATTTTGCCATTTCATACGAGTTGCTGGGGGAGGTGTATGTCTCCCGAGGAATGTACCGAGAGGGTCTGTCTGAGCTGGAAAAGTACTCTGCACTGAGCCGAGGCAGGGCCATGTCCCTTGCTCTTCTGGGGTACGCGCATGCGCGGTTGGGTGAGCGAAGTCAGGCTCTCCGCATGCTCGAACAGCTTGAGGCGACCTCGAAGGAGAGGTATACGCCTGCCTCTTCTTTCGCTGTTGTCTATGCCGGGCTCGGTGAGAAGGATCAAGCCTTCGCGTGGCTCGAAAAGGCTTATGGGGAGCGCACCAGTCGTCTCGGCTACCTTAAAGTGGAACCACTCTGGGACCCGCTGCGGCCCGACCCGCGTTTTGCCGACCTGGTGCGTCGCATCGGCCTCCCACCGTAAGACCGCTTCATTTGGAGCTTGAGGATTGCGGCCGGATGACGAGCCAACCGGACGCCTCCTCCGCAAGCCTCTCATACACAGGTCACTGGCTACGTAGAAGCGGCGGACCATCCCATTAGTTATTCCGGGCCAGACCCGTTCTGGGAAGCCCTCTGCTTGACCTTTAGCACGTTCCTTGCAGTATCAAAGGGTGCCAGTCAGAGGCAGTCTATCTATTTGATTCTTCGATCCCCTGTCGCACAGAAAAGAGCCGTATCAAAGGAGGTGCTTTGATACGCGCCTCCAGACGTCGTTCTGCCTTTGCCCAGTTTTAGTCTCAAGGTGGTCGAAGATTAGGCCTCGCACTGGGACATCCTTTGCGCCGGGTACTTAATGTCGGTTGCAGGCGCGGCTCAACGCTTCTGGTATGGGTGGAAGATGTAGTCCTTCGCTTTCACGGGCGTATGGCACGCGTATCCGCAGTCTGAGGGGCTTTGGGCATCGGCCGTGAACTTGTCCGATGCAGCTTCATAGTTGAGCACCGCGTATCCCCATCCGCCGCTTTTCGGAAATCTCTTGCTGTCCTTTTCCATGAAGAAAGCCTGGGCAAAGATGTCTGGCACATCCACGACGAAGGGGGCCTCTGTGCTCTTCTTCGGCTTCCACTGGAGCTTCGCGATCTTGGAGCCTTCCGGGAAAGGCTGGCCGTTGCCCGGAATGCCGGCCTTATACGCATTGATCATGGCCGGATTGGCGACGATCACCTTAAGCACTTCGTCGGTCCGGGCGGAAGAGACCACCGACCAATCCTCGTATCCCCTGAAGTCGGAGAACGCGATTCCGCTCGGCGATTTCAGCGCGTACTTGTCCTGCGCGTAAATGGCTGCGGCGCCAAGGACGGCGAGCGCTGCGACGGCTGTCGCAACGATGGTAAAGCCGCCGATACGTTCCACGGCGGTGCGCGTTTCTATCTTCTGTTGTTGCTGTTGCGCCACAGCTTTCGTCAAAGGTTCAGACACGGTGTGTTCTCCTTCACAAAAAAAGTTTTTTAGGCCCCATCAACGTGAATCTCGAACAATTGCTATTAAGCCAGACTTGAGGGGGGGTAAAACAATTAGACGGTGGTATCGGCTGTATCTTTGTGCAGGCGGTCCTCGAAAAACCTTGTAAGAGGCGGACGCGACGCGACGTTGGAAACGCCGACTGGAGCCCGAAGGAGATCATCTGCGTCGAGGCCCATGCGTATGTCGCCGCTCTTGATTGCGCTCCTCATCAGAAAGCGAATCGCTTCATGCGCTGACCCTGAGAAGCTTCGAACGTCCTCCTGCTTATCGTTTCCCAAATTATCTGCAGTTGCTGAACCAGTCGAGGGCGATTTCAGTGTATTGGCCGACTTCGATGAGGTAGCCGTCGGGATCTCGCATGTAGCAACGCCATTCCCAGCCGTGATTGTCTAATGGCTCGGTAAGAAAGGACGCTCCTTTGTCGCCCCATTGTTTGTAGCAGGCCCAGATGTCGGCGACACGCAAATTAAGGAAGCTATTTACCCTGTTCAGATCCGACGGTGTTTCAAGAAGTACGTCTGGCTTGTCGGGAGTCGGGCCACCGCCGGAATTGAGAATGATCCACGTATTAGCCAGCTTGATGTAGCAGGGATTGTCTGGCTTGATCACTTTCCCGCCAAGAATTCGGACATAGAAGTCCTTCGATTTGTCCTGGTCGCTCACGGTGAAGAAGTGAGTTGCGAAGAAGCCTTCGCGTGCAATCGGCGCGTCAGGTAGATTCATGCGGTGCCTCCTGTTGTCGATAAATTAGGATGCGGCCGGAAACGCCTACGGTCTAACTGAAGCGTTTCATCTGCCCGCTGCCTTATAACGGGCAGTTAGTGTAGGAGCGATTCCCAGTTGGCTGGCACCCTTCCTGCGGGTCCAGGTGCGGGCTGATTTTTTGGATGCGAATGCGGCGGAAGCAACTCCACACCCTTGATCATCCCCTGCTTCTCGTAATCGAAGAACCAATCCTCACCCGGCTCGAAGCTAACAATGATCGGATGCCTTGTCGCTGCCGCATGCTTTGATGCATGCTGACTCGGAGAACTGTCACAGCATCCGATGTGCCCACACTCCGCACACCGACGGAGATGAAACCACCAACCTTTCGGTGACGACAGGCATTCCACACACCCGTCACCGCTTGGCTTCGAAGTGGGGTTGATTCCGCGCAGACCTTTTTTCACTTACGATTTTCCTTTCGCATTCTCTGTATGCAAAATAATGTCAAGCTACCAGCAAGACCTTCCCGATACCACCCTCCTCCACGGCGGCTTGAGCTTCGGCCGCCTTGCTGAGTGGCAGCTTGCGGCTGATCGGCCCGGAAACTTGATGGGATAAAAGTCTTTCATCAATCCGGCACGTCGTTTGTAGTCTATCGGATTCACGCTCGTGGCAGCGACCCGCACCAGTACCTCGCCGGGGCCCGCTTCCGGATCAGGGTACTCCTCAAACTTCAATACTTCAGGACCGCCATATTGGTGGACAACAACTGCTTTATTTTATCTCCTTCATGCGGTAGGCAAACAGTCACTAACAAAAGTTAGATGAACGAAACGAGAATTGGTCGTCGAGTCGATGGAGTCCTGAAATTCGAAACTAGAAATTATTGGGATAGGTATAATGATGGGCGGCAACATGCGTTTCTGAGCCGTCATGACGATGTGAAGATTGCTGCTGACTGAGGATCTGGAGATAGGAGATTATCTATGTCGCATCATTATTCCGGTCCCGACTTTGGGTTCCCGCATGGAGACGCCCGTCTGGACCTTACCGATCTGTATGTTTTTCCGAAGCCTGGTGATGCCGGCAAGTCGATCCTGATAATGAACGTGCACTCTTCCGTAGGTTTGAACCCGCCCGGGTCCACGACAGCTGAACCCTTCGCATCCGGGGCGGTATATGAACTGAAGATCGACACGAACGGCGATGCGGTCGCCGATATCGCGTATCGCGTGAGCTTCTCGCCGTACCAGGGCGGGACACAGACTGCGACTTTGCGCCGCGTTGAAGGCTGGCAAGCCGCCGTAACAGACGACGAAGGGCAAACAATCATTGAAGGAGCCGCGGTCTCAACGGGGAGCGATGCAAGGGTGACCGAAGCTGGGGACTACCGCTTCTTCGCCGGTTGGCGCAGCGATCCCTTTTTCTTCGACGTGCAGGGTGCCCTGAACAATCTGCAGTTCACCGGTGACGATTTCTTCGCCGATAAGGACGTGTGCAGCATCGCTCTTGAAGTGCCCAACTCTGTTCTCAGTCCTAAGAAGATAGGCGTATGGGCTCGCACGCTGGACGGCGCAAGCGGGAAATGGGTTCAGGCGGATCGCGGTGCGCGGCCAAATCAAACTCCCTTCCTTGCCGGCGAGCAGAACGAGGCCTATCTCGTTGCGGAGCCGGCGGAGGATGCCCGTTTCGTCCCCGTCTTCGCGCACGCGCTCGAGCACACCGGTGGCTATACACCGGCGGAAGCGACGCGGGTAGCCGGAACCCTGCTGCCAGACGTCCTTCACTATGACCCCACGCGGCCGGCGTCCTACCCGGACAATGGCCGGGCACTCACCGATGACGTCGTGGATTTCTTCCTTCGTCTTCTCACAAATGGAAAGGTGACTGGAGATAACGTAGGGCCCCACAGGGACCTGCTCAGCCAGTTCCCATACGTCGGCGCGCCTCACATGGCCCGATCCGCGGAGCGAGCTGCGGGCGCCTGAGCATGGCGGTCGCGGCACCGAAGAGTGTGGCGAGAGCCGCAGCTAGCAGACATTTCGGCAACAACGGAAGTCCGCGAAACCAACGCAGTCCAACGAAGACCAAAGGAGAAAAGCATGAAAATACTTATGGTACTTACATCTCACGATCAACTCGGCAACACGGGCCGCCCGACTGGTTTTTGGCTTGAGGAATTCGCCGCGCCTTACTTTGTGTTCCGCGACGCTGGCGTAGACCTTACGCTGGCCTCGCCCAAAGGCGGGCAGCCGCCGCTTGATCCGAAAAGCGATCTGCCTGAAAATCAAACGCCGGCGATGGCTCGGTTCAAGAAGGACGCGGCGGCGCAAAAGGCTCTCGCTAGCACGGTCAAACTTGCGGACGTGAAGGCGGCGGACTTCGACACCGTTTTCTATCCCGGTGGGCACGGCCCGATGTGGGATCTCGCGGAGAGCCCTACGTCGATCGCTCTTCTGGAGGCCTTCTACAATTCCGGCAAGCCAATCGCATTGGTGTGCCATGCGCCCGGGGTGCTGCGCCACGTTACCTACCAGGGCGCTCCGCTGGTGAAAGGAAAACATGTCACCGGTTTCACGAACGGCGAGGAAGAGGAGATGCAGCTCACGAAGGTTGTGCCGTTCCTGGTCGAAGATGAACTGCTGCGGCTCGGCGCCATATTCGAGAAGATGGCGAACTGGCAGCCTTTTTCCATCACCGACGGCCGTCTCATTACTGGCCAGAATCCTGCGTCGTCGACCTCGGCAGCTCAGGCGCTTATGAAGCTACTCGGGGAGAGAGCCGCTCACGCTTCTGCTTGAGTTGACGATCGCATCGGTTCGTCCTTGTTACCGATGACGGCGGCCACGCGATTTCGCCGCCTTGGCCGCGAAGAGCCAACACCACGTGAAGCGGAGCAGGCACAGCAAGTTGCGATCCATTATCGATCGAACGATCTGTTGTGCACCCACTGCGGTCACGAAAAAGAATACATCTTTTAATTTTCCTGGTTATCAAAATTACGACAAAACAAGCGGTCGCCGCTGAAGGAGTACGTATGTCAAATGAGAAAACAGGAAACGCCGCTAGTGCAAGTCGAGCCCTGCAGCCCACGGAACCAAATCCTCTCGATTTTGTGCCCGACAAAATTCCTTTCGACACTCCGTATGGACCACCGATATCGCTAGAGCGAGCCCAGGCGGTTATTCACGCGGCGGTGGCAGAGGCGAAGAAGCGGAATTGGAAGATGAACGTAGCGGTGGTTGATTCCGGCGGCAATCTCGTGGCCTTCCAACGAATGGACGGCGCGATGCTTGCCTCCATTCAGATTGCCGAGCACAAGGCTCGAGCAGCCGCGACCTTCCGGCGCGAAACCAAGGTTTTCGAGGACGGTATCAACCTTATGCATCTCAACTATCTGCTCGCGTTCGACGGAGTCATTGCCTCTCGAGGCGGCATCCCACTCATCGAACAGGGGGCGATTATCGGCGCAATCGGTTGTTCGGGAGGAACAGATTCCCAGGACGAGATCGTCAGCAAGGCAGGCGCGGCCGTAATTAACCAAACTCCCGGCAAGGAATAAATGATCTAGATATCGAGGAAGCTTTAGGCAATCAACCGGTTCCCGAGACAACGCATAGATAGGAGAATGCCATGACAACTGCAAGCGCACTTACGAAACCCGCACAGCTTCGCGTCGCACGGAGGTCGCCCGCCTACTGGCGTGTCACCATCGACAACCCGCCGATCAACGTGATGGGCCCGGAAATGGTCAAGCAGTTTCAGGAAGTCATCAACGCTCTCGAGGCCGACGAGCAGGTCAGAGTCGTAGTCTTCGACAGTGCGGTCGACGACTACTTCCTGAATCACTCCGATTTCTTGGCCAAGCTTGAAGACCTGACCGCGATGCCGGCCGGTCCCACAGGCTTGCCGCCTTGGCCGGACTTTCTCGTGCGTCTGACCCGCTTGCCAGTCGCTTCCATCGCCCTCATCCGCGGCCGTGCGACCGGCAACGGCAGCGAGATCACGCTGGCTTGCGACATGAGTTTCGCCAGCCGCGAAAAGGCCATCATCTCCCAATGGGAGGTGGGCGTCGGGATGGTCGCCGGCGGCGGCCCCATGGCCAGGCTGCCCCAACTCATCGGCCGAAACCGCGCCCTCGAGGTGCTCTTGAGCTCGGAAGACATCAGAGCAGAGCAGGCTGAGGCCTACGGCTACATTAATCGCGCTCTGCCCGACGCCGATCTAGACGCCTTCGTAGAGGCGCTCGCGACTCGGATCGCCAAGTTCGACAAATGGGCGATCGCCCAGACCAAGCGCCTCGTCAACACCAGCCTGCCGCCGGACGTCGAGCTCGGCGCCGGTTGGGATGCGTGCATCGCTTCGCTCGGGCGACCTGCCGCCCAGGAGGGAATCAAGGCGCTTATGGCACGCGGCTTCCACAAGCCCGGCGATGTCGAAAATCGGCTTGGATACTACCTGGGCCAAATCGCGCGCTAGGCCGGCGCCCGGCGCGATTCTCAATTCCCGAACCCTGCGCATGGGATACGTTCGAAGCCAATCCTGGCGGACACGTTTCGAAAATCCGCAGTACTCTTTTACATTTCCTGCACCAAGGAGGTTTGTATGTCTCAGAAAGCCGGCGGCGCAAAGCCTGCTCAGCAAAGCGGAATCCGTGCTCACCAACCCGGACAGGAAGTGTTCAAAGCCATCTTGTCGGAAGATATAGATTGGAAACCGTTCCCGGCGTTCCCACCTTCCGTCCGGCTGGCCGTCGTCGTGGGTCAGCCCTCGGAGCCCGGCCCCTACACAATCAGGGTCAAAACGCCCCACGGCGAGAAGCTGATGCCTCACAAGCACCCAGAGGATCGAGTCTATACCGTGATTTCCGGCGTCTTTTATATCGGACTGGGTGATGAATTCGACGCGAGTAAGTTGGAAGCCTATCCGCCCGGCGCCGTGATCATTCTCCCTGGCAACACGCCCCATTTTCACTGGGCAAAATCCGGCGAGTACATCACGCAAATAACCGCGATGGGGCCGCTTGGACTGGAGTACCTCAGCGCGAGAGACGATCCGCGAGTCTCAAGATGAACGATCAGCAAACGAAGAAGCAGTATTCTGAAGTCCGAGATCAAGAGATCCGTGTGGCGCTGGATCAGCATTGGGCGGCGTCCGATGCCAACGATTTTGAAACGGAGCACCGCATCTATCACGAGGACGCGGTGCTGGACTACCCGCAGTCAGGCGAGCGAACGCGCGGCCGACGCAACATACAAGGTCAGCGTGCTAGTCAGCCGAACAAGAAGCGGTTTTCTATCCGGCGAATCATTGGCGGCGGTGATCTTTGGGTCACCGAATTTATCCTGACATATGACGGCAAGCCGTCCTACACCGTGAGCATCATGGAATTCAGCGGCGACAAGGTTGCGCGGGAAACACAATACTTCGCGGATCCATTCGTGGCTCCCGCATCGCGCGCTCAATGGGTCGAACGGATCGACACATAATCTAGAGGCGCGAGAATTCGCCAACGAAATCGCCATTTGCAGCTTGCAGCACATCCTCCGATGGAGGGACAAGAGATGGATTGGAAAGGGCTGGTGCAGTTTGCGCTGACGGGTGGCCGTGATTTGGAACAATATGCCATCTTGTTGGTGCGCGTTTCGCTCGGACTATTTTTTACCATCTCTGGGGCAAACAAATTGTTTGTCGCCGGCAGGAGGCAAAGGATGTACGAAACGCTCGTTGCGGCCAAAGTCCCGTTTCCGCGCCTGACGACTTATTTCGTGTCGGTTGTCGAATTCGTCGGCGGATTTTTGGTGATCGTGGGATTTTTTTCGAGCCTGGCCAGCGTAGCCTTGTTGGTCAACATGCTTGTCGCTGTCCTGACCGTCAAACTTTCCGCTATGCCTAAAGGACTTACGACTCTGAACTGGCTTGACGATCTCCTCTACCTTCCAGAAGTCCTGTACGTGCTCTTTTTTACCTGGCTGATCTGCTCTGGTCCGGGAAAGTTCAGTGTCGATTACTGGCTCGTGGGGAAGTTACCGAGGTGATCGGTCGACTGAAGCAAATCGATGCCGGTCTCTTGGACGTTGGCTATGCAGAAGCTGACCCGCTGCACCGAAATAAAAGGATGCTAACCCCACACTGGACTTCGACGAGGTACGCATGCCCCGATTGCTTTCAGTAAATGTTGGCCTTCCGCGCGACGTGACATGGAATGGCAAAACTGTCCGAACCGCAGTCTGGAAATCTCCGGTTACGGGACGGCGAATGGTGCGCAAGCTCGATATCGATGGTGATGTGCAAGCCGATCTGGCTGGGCACGGAGGGGAGCATCGCGCCGTATTCGTATACCAGATGGATTCTTACCATTACTGG